>Ga0233416_10000067_pt1 | contig 28142 bp, 22 predicted proteins | sample Sediment_Towuti__2_FD_188638 | JGI IMG/M metagenome (GOLD analysis project Ga0233416, IMG submission 188638) | Sediment microbial communities from Lake Towuti, South Sulawesi, Indonesia - Sediment_Towuti_2014_0_MG | ecosystem: Environmental > Aquatic > Freshwater > Lake > Sediment | place... | reverse complement strand
TTGGCCCAGCGCGTCAAGGGCGGCTTGGCCGTCGGGGGCCGTGACGACCTTATGGCCTTGTGCCAGGAGCCAGTCGGACAGGACCGTCGCGACATCGGGGTCATCCTCGGCCACCAGAATCTGTAGGCTCATGCCACCCCCTGGCGGGCTGGCCCGACCCACTGTTCGACGACCTGTTTGAGCTGCCCGGCATCAAAGGGCTTGAGGAGGTACGCCTGCGCCCCGGCCTGCACCGCGGCGAGCGCCCGTTCCCGCGCCTCGGCGGCCGTGATGATGATCACCGGCAACGAGGGCTGTTCCTCCCGCACGTTGCGCAGGACCTCCAGCCCGCTCACTTCCGGCATGTTGATGTCCGCGATCAGGGCGTCGAACTTCTGGCTGCGGATCGCCTCGAGCGCTTCGCGCCCGTCGGCGGCCGTACGGACGACATAGCCATCCGAGGTCAACCGATCCGAGAGCAGTTGCCGGATATCCGGGTCGTCGTCTGCGATCAGGAGGCGCCTGGCTTCCGTGGCCGGCGAGGGGCCTCCTTTTCCCAGAGTCACTCGGCGCGGCACCGTGAAGCTGAACTCTGATCCCTTCCCCAGCTCGCTCCGGACCGTGATCGTGCCGCCGTGCCGTTCGACCAGATCCTTGACGATCGAGAGCCCAATCCGATGGCTTTTCACCTGGCTCTTCCCTGGCCGGTCGATCCGGAAGGACGGATCGAAGATCCTCGGGAGCGCCTCGGCCGGGATCCCCTCTCCGGTATCGATCACGGAGACCCTGGCAAACAGGGGATCGTCGGCTTCCACCTTGACCAGCACGGAGCCTCCTTGGTCGGTATACTTGATCGCATTATCTATAAGATTGGAGACGACCCGACTCAGCCGGTCGACGTCCGCCCACACCGTGACGGTCTCGTCCGCGCACTGGACCTCCAACTGTTGCCGCTTGGCCGACGCAAGAGGACGGGCTTGCTCCACCATGTCCAGGACCAGTGACGGTAACGCGACCTCCTTGAGCTGCAGCTTGATCTGATCCGGATCCACGAGGCTGTGCAGGAGATCGTCCACCAGCCGCCCCAACCGGCCGCCATTGGCGATAATGCGGGTCAGATACTGCTGCTGCTTGTCGGTCAGCGGTCCGGTCAGCCCGGCCAGCATGTTCTCCGCATACCCGGTCATGCCGGTGAGCGGCGTCCGGAGGTCATGTGAGACGCGGGCCAGAAAGCGTTCAAGCGAGGCTGTGCGCTCGCGCACCTTGGCTTCCAGGCCCCGGTTCAGCTCCTCGATCTGGCTGTACGCGTTGGTATTGTCGAGCGCGATCGCGACCTCGCTGGCCATGGTGCCGAGCAAGCTCAGGTCATCTTGCGTGAGTGGCGCCTCGCGAGTCCGGTCAGCCGTGAGCGAGCCGATGATCTCGTCTTTGACCTTCAGCGGCACCGAGATGAAGCTCTTGACCTTCGCCATGGTGGCAAGCTGACGGTTGAGGGGATGGAGGCGATCCCAGGCTTGCTGGATATCGCTCACGAGAATCGGTTCGCCTTTCAGCAGGACTGTGCCCTCGGCCGTGTTCGGGTCCGTGATCGGCATTTCCAGAGAACGAGCGTACGCCGCGACCTCATCAGGGGCGCCCATGATGTGGGCATCGTAGCTCACCTGTCGGGTTCGGTCGTACAGCGAGAGCATGGCCCGGTCGTAGTTCAGCTTTTCGATGATGGTCTTTAAGACCGTTGCGATCAACGTCTCCCGGTCCAGCGTGGAGGTGAACAGAAGCCCGGTCTCGCGCAAGGTGGTCAACTGATCCACCCGCCGTTGCAGCTCCGCGGAAAGCTGCTGCTGCTGAGCATAGGCGCTCCTGAGTTCCTCGAACCACTCGTCGAGCGATTTCGCCTGCTGGTCGATGATCTGTTGACGCTGCTCGATTTCTTTGCCGATCCGCTGCCGGGCCCCCCACGCCATGGCGGGCCACAGGCGGCGCTCCTTGGCGCTCCAGGCGACCTCCCACTCGCAATAGTCATCGCCTTTGGCCATGCAGCGCCGGTCGGTCACCGTCGCCTCCGGGAGGCCATGGAACATCTCCGGGACTCCCACAAAGTACCCGCGGTGCGCGTTACACCAGTGTTCGGCGCAGGCCCTTCGGTAAGGCCCGAACTGCCGAGAGGTCCGCGCGCTGAACCGCATCTGGATGATTGCCGATCGGTCCGCGACATTGACGGCTTCAGTGTAGAACGAGTCCTTGGCAAATCTCTGCGCGAAGTAGGCGGACATTTTATAGATCTGCGGGACGGAAAAAGGCTTGCCTAGCGCCGTAATAATCGGCGAGATCGCTCTCTGTCGCGCCATGTTGAAGAGGAACTGCGGGTCTCCGGAAATGGCGATGCAGGTCTCAGCAATGAAGGCGGCGAACTCGGCCGAGTAACTATTCCAGGGATTTCGGAGAAACTTCTGTGTCACATGATAGGCAGGATCCGGCATCCGCCCATTCAGGCGTTGCACCAATTCCTCGACTGCGCGCCGACCCGCCTCCGCGCCCCCCCTCCGGCTCACGTAATCTTCCAGATATTCCACATCGGCCCGGATGACCACCCCGCTGAGGTCGCGAATGACGGTGCCGTCCGGCTCCGTGCCGAAGGGCTGGAAGTCCATCCTGCCCTTCTCGGTGATGCGGTGCTCGTTTGACAGCAGAACGATATCCGCCGCCGGCCGGGCCGGCTGGTCTGCGGCGATCGCGGGCCGGCTCTCTGGACCCACAGGGGCCATCGGGTGAGCCGGGCTCTGCTCTTTCCGGGTCATGAACCGCGTGGCGCGGCTGATCCATTCGATCACCGGCCAGGCGCGACGCTCGCCTTCGGACCACGTGAACTCCCACTCGCAGAACTCGGCCCCGTCCGCCATGCAGGTACGGTCGGTGATCGCCGCTGGCTTCAAATGGTGGATCCGCTCCGGAACCGCCGCGAGGCCGGCCTTCGCTGACTGGCAAATCAGGTGGGCGCAGCGATACCGATAGGGGCCGAACTGCTGGGCGATCCGCGGAGTGAATTTCATCCGCAAGACCGCGGAGCGGTCTGTTACCTCTCCGACCTCGAACTGGAGAGACCCCTTGGCAAACTTTTCGCCGAAATGTGGGAACATCCTGTAGATCTGCGGGATTGAGAACGGCCGGCCCAGGATCTGGATGACCGGGGAGATGAACTTTTCCTTCCCTACGTTGGACTGAAACTGCGGATCCCTTGAAAGGATCAGGCCGAATTCGGCGAGGAACATGACGAATTCGTAGGAGTAGCTATTCCATTCATTCTCCAGAAACTTCGGAGTGACGTGGTAGGCATGATCCCGGATCCGCTCGTTCAGGAGGCGGCACAACTCTTCCAGCGCCTGTTCGCCCGCCTCACGGCCCTCCGTTCTGGACGCCAGCTCATTCAGGTAATCCACATTGGCCCGGACTGTCACCCCACTGACGTCACGGATCTTTTCCCCATGTGGATCCACGCCGAAGGGTTGGTACTCCATGGGGCCCTTTTCGAGGATCCGATGGTCTTTGGAGAGAAGCTCAACCACGGCAGCCTCGTCGCGTTCCTGACGCTGCTCACCCCGAGGTTTCGATTCAGGCCAGGCGGGAACAGAGGCAGTATCCTAGGAGAGAGGACGGTGGTCTGTCAATTCGAGGCATGCACCGGACGGACCAAGACGCTCAGCGCGCAAACAAAAAGGTGCCAGGAACCCTACACCTCTGGTGGCGCTCAGGGGGCGATGAGCAGATAGACGACGTAGATCGCGATGATGGCCCCCAGAGCCTTGACCATCTTTTTTTCTCTGTCGCTCATGGGTTTCTCCTCCTAACCGTGTTGCCTAGTAGGCTATCCTCAAGTCTAAAAACCGTCAACTATTTCGCTGATTTTGACCCAGGGCGGTGCAGGGGGCCCGATGGTGTCAGGAACCATTTGCCGGAACGGCCCGAAGGGTGCTGCGCACAAATGGTTCCTGACACCCTAGTCCAGCCAATCCTTCTCCTTGAGCTTGCGGGGCAGGTACTTCTTGGTCAGGTACTGGAAGTCTTTGTTGGCGAGGGCGTCCAATTCGTACTTGAGCCCGCTCGAGAGCAATCGCTTGATCTCCTCCTGCCAGCTCTCTTTCTGGAACCAGGGGTAGTTGAGGAGCTCGCGGGCGCGGGTGACGTCCTTGTCGTTGAGCTTGATCCCCACGTTGCGGGGGAGCCCGTAGGTTTCGGGGTCCCTGCTGGAGAGCCCCATAAACTTGGCCTTCGGGATGGCCATGCGCTGGCTCTCGAAGGCGAGGTTGATCGAGCCCTGCTTGATGACCGAGTAGATGTAGTAGCCCCAGGGATCGTTGTCCACGAGGACATAGACGGGCAGATGCTTCTCCTCGTGCAGGCGGCGCGCCAGGCGTCGGACGCCGCGAGGCGGCTGGCCGTTCCCGGTCAGGAGGATGCAGTTGTACTTCCGCCAGAACTTGTCCTCGGAGAGCCGGTTCCACTGGGTGCCTTTCTCCACGAGCAGGACGAAGTCGGCCGTGCATTTCTTGATCTGTAAATATTCCGGCTCGACGATGGAGGGGACCGAATAGCCGCCCTTCCCGAGCCTGGCGCAGTCCACCCGGTCGCCGTCATCCAGCAGCACCAGCGGCCCGGCCACGGAGCCGGCATTCTCGGCGCGCACGTGCAGCTCTTCCCGGAGGGCCTCCAGGGTGACCTCGAGGTCCTCGATCAGGGGATCTGATTCGTCCTGGGTGTCGAAGGTGTTCTCGTGCGAGTTCTTGATCGTGTGCTTGGTGCGGTAGTAGACCTCCCTGAGCGACGTCGTCAGGTTCGCCCGCTGGAGCTCGCAGAGCGCGTCCGCCACGAGGACGGTCTGCATGAACTTCTTGGCCATCCCGACGTTGAAGAACGAGCGGGCCTGTTTCCCCTTGCCCATCTCGATCATGCCCTTGCCCTCGTTGAACTTGACGTTCGACAGGGAGCGGACCGGGATCGCGATGGTCGGATCCTTGCGCGCTTGAGCCGCGGCGATCACGACGTCGGCCACCCCGACGAGTTTCTTCTCGACGGCTGTCGTCTTGTGCTGAGCTTGCGCCATTATGTTCTCCTGCGCGTCGGACGGGTTTTCGCGGTTCCGGCCGGTTTGCCCGCGCCCGTCTTGTGTTGCGCCTTCGGCTTCACGCGCCGCGTGGCCCGTGCGCCTTTGGCCGTGGTTTCCTCACGCATGGCCTGACCCTTGGGCCGCTTCGGCTTTTCGGCCTTCTCCTGTGCCTCCGGGGCCTCTTCCGGCGGCGCGGCCGGTTTGGGCGCCTCAGCGATCGTCACCGGCACCTCGCCTTCGATGCCTTCCGGGGTGACGATGATCGAGTGCGGGAGGCCTTCCGGGCCGCCTCCGTCTTTGCCCAGCACCTCGTCGGTTTTTTCGCCGCCGGTCCGCTTCTTGGCGATGGCCTGGAGCTGCTCTTTCAGCTTGGCTGCGGCCAAGCGGCCTCCCTTGAGGCGGTTACATGACTCGGCGACCTCCTCGATGTAGAGCTCGAAGATGTCGCGCCGCCGGTATTCGCTCTCGGCCCTCTCCCGCCGCCGCAGAAAGGCGCCGAGCCGGCGGCCGCATTCGCGCAGGGCCAGGGTGATCTCCTTGCGGATCTCGTCGTAGTCAGCGATCGCTTCCTTGGATTCGCTGGTGAACGGTACCCAGACCGAGGCCATATGGACGAAAATCACCATCGGGCCGCCCGGCAGCGCCCCTTTGGACTGCGCGATGCCGTACGTGCGCCAGGTGGTATCGAGCACCGCCTTGTAGATCGCGCAGGCGGACTGCTGATAGAGCAGCGGCACGCGGTTGGCGTAGCGGATGACGCGTGCAAGCTCATGGTCATCCTGCTGCTGCTCCCCCTCGGCCAGCGGAATCGCCTTCTTCTCCTGGGACTCCGCCGCTTGCTCCGGCCCGCGGCCGTAGGCCAGGCCCGCCTCGATCACGAAGGGGTTCCCGCGGTACACGGCCGGGGGCCGGCTCACCGCCGTGTAGAAATCGCCCTTGATCTGCTGGTACAGGCCGGACAGGATTGCCTTCTCGCCGATCGGCGAGAGACAGTTGGTCGGCGGCGCCATGATCTTGGTGGACTGGATGGCCTTGTAGAGCGCCTCGGCGGACTCGCCGTGGACGTCCCGGGGGCGCGCGCGGGGCGAGAGTTTGGCGGCCTTACAAATGTCCTCGGCGAGGCGGGGGGACACGCGGCTGAAATCGCTGGCGAGGAACCCCGAGAGCCAGTGGCTTTTCGTGTCCTGAAGCATCTTGAGCAGCATCCCCAGCTCGATGCCGTAGGGGTGGGGTTTGATCTCGCGCGGCGACGGCGGAAGCTCGTGGTACGTCCGGGGATATTCCTTCGTCTCTCCCTCGGGGGTGAGGTAGGTGAGCTTGACGTGCGGGTTGGCGATGATGGTCTGCTCGACGTACTCGTCTACCGAGGCGCGTCCCTTCTGGTAGCGGCCGTCCACCTCGATGCTGACCTGGATCCCGCGCTGGTGCTCCCAGTCGATCTGCTTCTTCTCGAGAATGCGCGGCTCGTTCTTTTTCGTGTCAATCTGGACCTCGAAGTAGTGAGCCACCGCCTTCGCGCCGGTGCGGGAGATGATCTGGACGGGCTTGCCGGTCGTGAGCTGGCCGTACATCCCGGCGGCCGAGATGCCGATGCCCTGCTGTCCACGGCTCATGCGCAGCCGATGGAACTTGGACCCGTAGAGGAGCTTCGCGAAGATGCGGGGGATCTGCTCGCGGACGATGCCCGGGCCGTTGTCGGTGACCGTGATCCGGAAGCGGGTCGCCTGGCTCGGAGGGGGCGCGGAGCCTCCGTTCGCGACGGCCTCCAGCTTCACGACGACTTCGGGGAGGATCCCGGCTTCCTCGCAGGCGTCGAGCGCGTTATCGACGGCTTCCTTGACGCAGGTGAGCAGGGCTTTGCGCGGGTTGTCGAACCCCAGGAGATGCCGGTTCTTGGTGAAGAACTCGGAGACGGAGATCTCCCGCTGGCGCGCTCCCATCTCGACGGCGGACACCACCGGTTTCGGCGGCGCGGGCGGAGGGCTGGTCTTCGATGAGGTGAGGGGAGAGGTAGTCTTTGATGGGGTGGGGGGAGGACTCGCCTTCGATGGGGCCGGCTTCCGGCTGCGTGCTGCCGACGGCATTCCGGTCAAAAATTCACGCGGAGGTTGATCGAGCCGACATGGTAAGTGCTCTGGTACTGTCCGTCAACAGTGTTGGGCAGGTTGAGTGGGGGCATGCTCCCGGTGACGGTCCGCGTTTCATACAGCAAAGCCTGGTAGGCCAGGTCCAGGGCGATCGCCGTCGGCCAAAATTTCCCGCCGCCCTCCCTCCCGCATTCGAAGAGTCCCAGGAACCGGCCCTTCTCCTTGCAGAGCAGGCCTAGCCCGATGGAGATGGCATGACTGTTCGCATCCGGAACCGACGGGTCGAAGCTGCTGTCGGGGACCGCGTTCTGTGAATACCAGTAGCCGCCCCGCACGGCCACCTCCCAGTGGGGCAGTTTCTCGGGCCGCAGCCATTTGTATTCGGTCCCCACCATGGGAGTGTACGTGCTCTCCCAGTTTCGCGGGAACGGGATCGTGGTGCTGAAGGGGGCGGAGAGTTTGAGATCCGTGTTGCGGAACGAGCTCCAGCGCGTGTAGTCGAGATCGACTTCGAGTTTCCACTCGCGTTCCCGGTCTCTCACCGGCCAGTAGGAAATTCCGCCCGTGATCACGGTAGGCAAGACGAACTGAAAGCGAGTGTCGGCCGCCACGGCGCCGTTCACGAGAAGCTGACCTTCGAGATCGAGCACCGCCTGGCTCCTGTAGATCAACCCGACATTGAGCCGCGGCTTGCCCTCCGCAGTGCGGAGCGGGGTGTACATCAGGCTTGCATTAAACCCCAACGCGGTGTCCCGCCCGTTGATCTCCACGGCGTTTCCGCCTAGAGGAGGACCCAACGGTGGAAAGCCGTTGAATTTGAGCTCGGCCTGTCCTTCGCCCCAGAAATTGAAAAACGTATAGATGTCCATCCCCAGCCCCAACGAGAGCTGGTCGTTCACCTTATACGCCAGTGTGGGCTTGATGTCGATCAGCTCAAAGGCGGCGTTGGTCACGACCGTTGAAAGGGGCCCGTTGTTCGGATAGCGCTTCAGGGTGCCGAACGGCGAAAGGACGGCCAGACCGGCGGTGAGGTCGCCGAGAAAATTGACGCCCAGGTCTTTCAGGTTGGCGGTGATATAGAAATTGCTCGGTGGCGGGTAGGCCACGCTCCCAGCGAAATCTCCCGTGGTTGTCTGGCCGGCGGTGAGCGGGGCAGTGCTCGTGTACGACGTGCTCCCGCCGATCAGGAGGGTGCCGAAGGAAACCTGGAGGCGGCGCAACTGCGTCATGCCGGCCGGGTTGTAGTACACTGCCGAGGCGTCGTCGGCCTGGGCTGTGAACGCCGCCGCCTGTCCGGTCGCGGACGCGCTATGGTCCAGAATGCGGAAGCCGGTGGCCTGACCGGTGGAAGGACAAGCCAGCAGCGCGAGGGCAACGGTGAGGCCGGCGATTCGTCGTAGCGTAGTCATATGTGCCTCCGGTGCGGAGCAGAGGGCGCGTGAGCTGCGGACCAAGGAACTACGTACTAGTGGATTGGTGACTACTATTCCAGGGACCCTTCACCTTGTCAAGGAATTCTATTGATCTTGTGGGGGAACTGGCGCTGAAGGGGTTGAGGGGCGTCTAGTCCGATTGACCCGAGGGTTTGCTGATCGCCGACTCCTGCTCCATGCGGTTCAGGAGCCACACGACCTGGATCACCAGCGCCAGCCGTTTGAGATCGATCGGCTTGCCGATCGAATCGACCGCCCCCAGGTTGACCATCTCCTTCAGCAGCGGTGTGTCCTTGTTGGCGCTCAGCGCGATCACCGCGCCCGTGTAATTCAGCCGTTGGAGCTCGCGCAACACCTCCACGCCGTTCATCCTCGGCATGAACAAGTCCAGGATGACGATACGGGGCGGCTCCTGCTTGACCTGGGCCACCGCTTCGACCCCATCCTGGGCCGTCCGAACCCGGTAGCCGCGGCCGGTCAAGAACTGCCACAAGAGATCGCGGATGGCAGGCTCGTCATCCACCACCAGGATCGAGTCGCCCGGCAGCGGCTCTCCGGACGGTCCCTGTACGGGCGTCGTAGGCGCGGGCTGGCCTGGCTGGCCGAGCACACGGTCCAGGGCTCCCATCAGGCTTTTCAGTGAGAGCCCCTTTCTCAGAAAATCGGTCACGCCCAATCCCCGCGCCTGGTCCTCCAACTCATCCGACCGCGCTCCTGTCAGCACGATGACGGACGCCTGCGGGTCCACCGCGCGGATCTGCTTGAGCACCTCGATCCCGTTCATGCGGGGCATGACCAGGTCCAGGAGCGTGATGTTCGGCCGGTGCCGTTTGAATTGCTCGAGAGCCTCCGTGCCGCTGTTCACCGTGATGACCTCGTAGCCGTAGTGACCGAGCGAGGCCCGCAGCAGGTCGCAGAACATCTGTTCATCGTCAACGGCGAGGATCTTCGCCATAGCACTCCTTACTCCTCAGCATTAAAGCAAATCTTCGGGCGTGACGCCAGCGTCGTGCCGTTTTTGACGCTGCCCGTCACTGGCCGGTAGGGGTCCGTCGTGAAGCGGGTCCGGGCACGAGCGGAGCGCGTGTGAAGAAGAGATGTTGAGATGATCTGGAAGCTCAGGCGAGGGCTTTGCGGAGCTCGGCGGCGGTCTTGGCGTCCACGCCCGCGTCGCGCAACTGGTCGTCCGTGGCCTCGGCGATCTTCTCCAGGCTGCCGAACCGCCGGAGCAGGCTCTTGCGCCTGGCCTCGCCGATGCCGGGGATCGCATCCAGGCGCGACGCCACCATGGTCCTCCCGCGCAACTGGCGGTGGTAGGTGATCGCGAAGCGGTGCGCCTCGTCGCGAATCCGCTGGACGAGGTGGGTCGCGGGCGAGGAGGGATGGAGGACGATGGGGTTCTTGCGGCCGGCCAGAAAGATCCGTTCCTCTTTCTCGCCGCGCGCCTTGGCCAGGCCGATCACAGGGAGATCCGCATGTCCGACTTTCCGGAGTCCGTCCAGGGCCGCGGCGAGTTGTCCCAATCCGCCGTCGATCAGCACGAGGTCCGGTAACGGCAGGTCTTCTGTGGTTCGGCCGGGCTCACCACAGATCTCCCCGTAGCGCCGGGTGACCACTTCCTGCATGCTGGCGAAGTCGTTCGCTCCTTCGACGGTCTTGATGCGGAACTTGCGGTAGTCCGATTTCTTGGCTTGTCCGTCCTCCCAGACCACCATGGAGGCGACGGATTGAGTGCCCATCGTGTTGGAGATGTCAAACGCCTCGATCCGGCGCGGAGCGCGGTCCAGGCGGAGCAGCCGCTTCAGCTCATCCGTCGCCTGGCGGTCGGTCTCCTCGTACCGGAGGTGATCGGCCAACGCCGCCGCGGCGTTCTCCTCCGCCAGCAGCACCAGTTGGTGCTTCACCCCGCGCTCCGGCGCGACGATCCGGACCGTCTCGCCCTTCTTCTCCGTGAGCCAGGCGTCGAGCAGGGCCGACTCGCTCAAGGGGGTGGGAACCAGCAGCTCTTTCGGCGGGAGCACCTCCTTGTTGTAGAACTGCTCGATCGCCGACCGGACCAGCTCCTCATCCGAGGCCTCCGCGGCCTTCGGCCAGAAGAAGTCCTTGCGCCCGATCAGCAGGCCTCCGCGGACGAACAGCATCTGGAGATCAACTGCCGTGCCTTGCGCCGCGTCCTGCCTGGCCAGGCCGATCACATCCTGCTCGGTGGCGGCGGTCTGGGCCACCCGCTGTTTCTCGAGGGTCCGTTCGATCTTGAAGATCCGATCGCGGAGCCGGGCCGCCTCCTCGAACTCTTCCCGTTCGGCCGCGGCCTCCATCTCGGCGCGCAGGCCTGCGAGGAGCTCGCTGTCCCGCCCTTCCAGGAACTGCCGCACCTGCTTCACGATCTGATGGTACTGGTCGCGCGTCTGGTTGCCGACGCAGGGGGCCATGCAGCGTTTCAGCTCGAACTCGATGCAGGGCCTTTCCGCCATGCCGTCGATCTCGATCTCACAGGTGGCCAGCGGGAACACCTTGCGGATCACCTTGAGCGTTTCGCGCAAGGCGCCGGCCGGCGTGTACGGGCCGTAATACAAGGCGCCGTCCTTCTGGACCCGCCGCACGATCGAGAGGCGCGGAAAGTTCTCCTTGATGGGCAGCCGGAGATAGGGATACTGCTTGTCGTCCCGCAGGACTACGTTGAAGCGCGGCCGGTGCCGCTTGACCAGATTGCTTTCGAGGATGAGCGCTTCCAACTCGGACCGTGTGACGATCGTCTCGAGGTCGGTCATCTGGCTGAGCATCAGCGCCGTCTTCGGCGTCAGGTCGCTTCCCTTACCAAAATAGGACCGGACACGGTCCGCCAGCACCCTCGCCTTGCCGATGTACAGGATCTCGCCTCGCGCGTTCTTCATCAGATAGACGCCGGGCTGCTCGGGCAGGTGATCCAGCTTTGACTGAAGTGATGTGGAGAGCTCCATGGCTAATGGCTGATGGCCGATGAAAATGGGCAGGAAGCAGTTTGTCTCAAGCTGGCTTTGACTTACCGCGCTGTTGAATCTTCCTCCCGATGCTCGTGATCAAGTTGGCCAGTTGCTTCAAAGCTGTCACGTACCTCCCGGTGATTAATGTCCCGGCATCTTCGGGAAGTTGCTTCACGCTCATCGCATACCGAAGATGAGACAAGGTTTCCTGAGCTTCGCGGCGGCAGCGGTAGAGCGACTGCAAGTACTCGGTGCTGTATTGCGAATAGAAGCCTTCTGCCATATTGGCGCAGACTGACTCGGAGGCTCGCAGTGCTTGGGCCCGCAGCCAACGGAAATCCGATCTCCAAGCTCGACTCACCTCCTCAACCTCGACGGCTAGTCCAAAGAATGCCTGGTAAACAGGCATATCCTCAACCTCGTCTATTCTACACTTTGGGCTGTCTTCTTTGTGCTCCATGGACCGCAAGACCCGTTGACCAGCAGGTCCTCCTCATGAGCCATCAGCCATTAACCATCAACCATCTCTAGACGAAGGCTGTGCCTGGCGGGCGTTCGATGAGTTCGATCTCGTAGCCGTCCGGGGCATCGATGAATATGAAGCGGCTGCCGGAGGAACTCCTGGTAGGGCCGTCGGTGATCTTAATGCCCTTGACGTGCAGCGCTTCGATCGTCTTGTCCAGGTTGTCCACTTCGAACGCGAGGTGGACCAGGTCTTCCTGGACCTTGACCGGCCCGCTCGGCGGAAAGCTGCACAGCTCGATCAGTTCCTCGCTGTTCGGGACCTTGAGGAACGCGAGGTGCGAGCCGCGCGGAGAGGTCTTCCGTTCGAGCACCTCGAGCCCCAGTACGTCGGTGTAGAACGCGATCGTCTGGTCCATGTCGCTGACCCGCATCCGGGTGTGGAGGAGTTTCTTGACGCGCATCGCTCTACTCCATGAGAAAAAAGAATGGTTGATGGCTAATGGTTAATGAGGATTCAGCGAGGGCGTGGCAGAGTCCAATCTCTCTTCATCACCCATCAACCATGAACCATCAACCATTCACTTCTTCCTGGCGGGGCCCATCGTTTTCCGCATCAGGATCTCGTCGGATCCGGGGATGAGAAAATTCGGGATCGGCCCGATCTTTTGGTACCCGTGCTTCCGGTAGAACCGGCGCGCCTCCTGGTTGAAGTCGGAGACGCACACGAACAGGTTCTTCGCGCGCGCGAACACCAACTCCTCCAAATAGTTCAGGAGGATGCCCCCTAATCCTTTCCCTCGGGCGCCCGGCGCGACGGCCAGCAGCTCCAGATAATCGCCCATGAGGAACCGCGGCCGGAGGAGTGCCAGGCCGGCGACGGAACCGTTGGTCTCGATGACAAATGCGTCACGCCCCTGCGGCATGCCGTCGAACAATCGTGCCCAGTCCGCCGCAGTGTAGCCCAGCCTCTTCCAGGGATCCGAGTCCGCGAGCATCCGGACTACGGCTTCGCGGTCTTGCGGTGTGTAGGCCCTAACGGTTGGTTGTTTGCTCACAGTGCTCCAGCAGGTCGGTGACGGTGACCGGTTGCAGCCCTCGTTGCCGGATTAGGTCCTGGTAGAGGTCTTCCACCACTTCGCGCGTATGGCGGCCTTTGCCGTTCGCATGGAACACGATCATGCTGCCGTTGCGCACGGAAGCCGTGACCCGCTCGACCATGCGTGCCCGGGAGAGCCGCGGGTCCGGGTCCCCGGAGACCACGTCCCAGAGGATGAACCGGAGCCCCAGCGCGCGCACGACCTCCACGGTCGCGTCGTCGTACTCGCCGTAGGGCGGCCTGAACAGCGGCGCGCGGAGGCCGTACTTGGTTTCCAGCAGCGTGACGGGAGGCACGATCTCGTTGCGCTGGTGATCCGCGTCCAGCCGCGGCAGGTGTGCGTGGACCTGCCCGTGCGTGCCCAGCTCGAAAAAGGGTACGTCCTTCAACGCCATGACCTCTGCCTCATGGGTCGCCATCCATCGGCCGGATAGGAAGAACGTGGCCGGGATGCGTTTGGCGATCAGCATGTCGACCAACTCGGCATCATAACCCGCGCCCTCCCGGACGGGGCACATGTCGAAGGTGAGCGCGATCGCTTTGCAGGTCGGTGGACCCGCACGGATCACTTGCGCCGCTCCGTCTCCGGACCCGGCTACCAACCCCCAGATGATCGTCCAGGCGGTGAGCGCCGCGCGCGCCATCCCATACTGCATGGGGACCAGTATACTCGATTCCATGGGACAATGGTCGATGGCTAATGGTTGAATGGCGATGGATGGACAATGGTCAATGGTTAATGGTTGAATGCGACGGACAAGGCCGGGAGTTGGTTCTATGAATGGTCGCGATTGGCAGATCGGCTCCATCCTGGGCATCCCGATCAAGGTCCATGTGTCCTGGTTCCTGATCTTCGGGTTCGTCACGTGGAGTCTGGCCACCGGGTACTTGCCGGCGTCGCTTCCGGGGCTTTCGGTCCCGCGCTATTGGATGATGGGCGGCGTCGCCTCGCTGCTGCTCTTCGGGTCGGTGCTGCTCCATGAGCTGGGCCACTCGGTCGTGGCGCTCCGGTACCGCATCCCGATCCGCCAGATCACGCTTTTTATCTTCGGAGGCATCGCCCAGATGCATCGGGAGCCGCCGGGGCCCCGGGCCGAGTTCCTGATCGCGATCGGCGGGCCGATCGTCAGCTTCGCGTTGGCAGGACTGCTCCTCGGGTTAGTGTCCGTGGCTCAGGTCCAATCAGGTCTGGTGGCTCTCGGATTCCTGCTCGGCGCGATCAACCTCCAGCTCGGGTTGTTTAATCTGATACCGGGGTTCCCGCTCGACGGCGGGCGGGTGCTCAGAGCCGGCCTCTGGGCGTGGTCGGGGGATTTCGATCGGGCCACGCGCCAGGCCTCCGTCGCAGGCCAGGGGTTCGGCGCGGCGCTCGTGTCCCTCGGGATGGTGTTGCTGCTCGGCGCCGCGACCGGCACCATCCCTGAGCCGCTGGCGGCGAACGGCGGGTGGATCATCCTGATCGGCGTGTTCTTGTTCGTGACAGCCCGGGCCAGCCGGCGCCAGGCGGGCATCCGGTCCACGCTAACCAGGGTCGCAGTCGGAGATTTGATGGTGCGCGAGGTGGTCACCCTCAACCCGGACCTCAGCGTGGACGAAGCGGTGGCTCAGCACTTCCTGCGCTATGGCTATGAAGGCTTCCCCGTCGTGGAGGACGGCCGGGTGATCGGGATGGCGACGATCCATGACGTGCAGTCCCTGCCACAGTCCCTCTGGGCGTGGCGGCGGGTCCGCGATGTCATGCAACCCTGGTCAGCTGCGATGGAGATCGCGCCTGATGAACTGGCGTTGACGGCCCTCGAGCAGATGCTTCGTGAAGGACAGGGCCGCCTGGCAGTGGTTCGGGATGGACGGCTGGTCGGGCTGATCACCCGTTCCGGCGTGAACCGGTTCTTGCAGCTTCGGAGCCCGCGCGGTTCGAATAGTGCTCTGGGCTGAGGACTAAGTGCTCAGCTACCCCGCCTCTAGTCACCCGCCCGGGAGACGGACAGGTTCTGGGAAATCGCGACACTGACGAGGTGCACCGCCAGTAGGAAGCCGTACACGACGCAGAAGAAATTGAACGCGGCCCGGGAGAAGTCCACCAACAGGATCGGCAGAAAGACTGCGAACAGGACGCTCGCGAGCAGCGTGGCGAGCGTCAGACGGCGGCAGAACTCATAGGCCGGTTCTTCCTGGATCGGCCTCAACACCCTGGCGTAACGATCGGCTCGAGCCAGACAGGCCTGCTTCACGGATGAGGCCGACGGCCCATGCCGGTACAAGAAGGCGTATCCCGCGATCAGAATCAGCCAGGGGGACGCCCACAAGGGCCAGAACTGCGCGCCCGCGTATAGCTTCGCGGTCACGAGGGTGCCGAACGAAGGCGCATAGAGCAACCCGACCAGCAGCGGGGCCATGCGGGTATCCGAAGGAGGCTTTCCGCTCGCACCTCCATGAATCAGTTCCTGCTCGAATAGCGGGAACCCGTACTTCAGGACGGCGAGGGCGATGGCCGCGGTCATGGTCTTGTCCGGGATATACCACAAGCAATTCTGCATCCAGTACACCAACGTGAGTCCCAGACTCTTCCCCCACGTGGTGCCGAACACTAATTGCAGGTGATCGCTCAACACCTGCCGCCAGTCCGAGGCGAACCGGTCGAGCACGGCGGTCACCTGCGGGCTGAGCGCGAACGCGGTCTGTCCGGAGACCGCAGCCCCAACAAAGGCGCCGGGGATACTCATGACGCACCCGCCCAGGATGCCGAAGCTCGTGAGATACCAGATATGGCCGATGGTCGAGCCTCGAGCGGACCGCAAGTACTTCCGGAACCAGGCTCGGCGCGCCATCAGGCCCCAGAAAAGGCCCCCGGTCATGTTGACGAGAGCCCAGGGGAAGATGGACAGCGCGCCTCCCGGCGCCGGGTAGAGCAGCAGGTTCACGAGAGAACTCGAAAGCAATCCGACCATCATCCCCCACCAGGGACCCAGGAGGAACGCGGCCAGGGCCGTGCCGGTCATATCGAGATAGAGAATGCTCTGCAATTGACGGCTCAGCACGAGGCCGAGGTAGTTCAGGAGGGCACCTGCCGCGACGATGACGGTGATTTCGTGGACCAGGAGATAGGAAGAGACCTGGAACGCCTTGACAGGCCCCCGATGCCGGGGGAGGGGCGCTACCTCCACGTGCACGCGCTGGGCCGCGGGCTCCGCTTCCTTCTTGCGCGGGTGGGTTGGCGCAAGCTTTTCTTTCAAGGTAAGAAACTTGTCTACGATCGAGAGACAGGCGGCCACGAATGCAGCGAGCGCCCCGGCGAAGATGACGAAGTCCTGGTCGAGGGTCATGCTCCAATGACTCCTACGTAGTCGAATAAGCGAACGGCCTGATTCTACAACGGAACCTGCGCGGGCACCAGGAATTCGTGAAACGTGATTCGATGAGAATGTTGCGTCCGTTAAGTCCGTTGTGTCCGTTGAGCCCGTTAACGGACATAACTGACTCAACGGAAAACGGGTCGCACGGTTCACGATTAACGGGTAACGGGACTCTTGCGGTGAGGGTCAGGGGGACATCGAGGGCTCGCGGCGCGCCTGCAGACGATGGACGATCGCTGCGCTGAAGAGCAGCAGCACCGCGGAGTAGTACACCCATAGGAGAAACAGCACGACCACCAGCAGCGAGCCATATATCCGGCTATAGATGGTCACGCTCGGCACGTAGGTGCTGAACAGGTGCTTCGCCCCCTCCCAGAGGACCGCCAGCACCAGCGCGCCGACGGCAGCGTGCCCCCAACTGGGACGACTCCGAGGGACATACCGGTACAGGCAGGTCACGGCGGCCAGCACGAGCAGGAACGGGAGACTGTAGGACAGGAGGAACTCGTAGGCGGCCCCACCCCGAGGGCTCGTGCTCTCGAACCCTGGAGCATAGAAGACGAGCAGATCCAGGACTTGCGTCACGACGTATGACAGAGTGAACAGAGCCCCCACGAGCCCCAGCAAGGCGACGGAGATTGCGGTCGTGATCAACGGGTTCCGCTGCCTCGGCGCCTCGAACACGACGTTCACGGCGTAATCCACCTCGTAGAAGACTTGGAGCCCGAACCATCCGAAGGTCAAGAGGATCAGCACGTGGGAGACCTCTTCGCCGGCGACCCGCTCCATCTCTTCTGCGATGTCTCCCCCCAGGCTGGGCAGGAACCCCTGGAGGAAGGCGAGCAGTTGCTCGGAGCCAAATTGGTCGAGGCGCATGAAGAAACCGACCCCGTGAAGGAGCAGGAACACGATCGGCAGGAAGGAGAGAAGGGCAAAGAACGCCAGCGAGGCGGCGAGGCTGGAGCACCCGTGGCGACGGAAGTCTGACACGGCGCCTGACAGCAACTTGAGGACGGCCTTCACCAGGCTAGAATGCCGTCATTCGAGAAGGCCGTCAATGAATAATGCTCAACGGTGAGGGGAATCAGGAGCGGTCATTTCAGGGCGAGCACGGCGTAGGCGGTGACGGCCACGAGTGGATTCGGGTAGAGGCCGAGGAGGATCACGCCGGCCAGGGTGCTGGCCAGGACGATCGTCATGGCCGGCGACGCGGCCAGGCGCGGGATGGGGCCCTCGACCCGCTCGGGGTCGCGCATATACATAACCATCACCACCCGGAGGTAATAGTAGGCGGAGACGGCGGCGAACAGCACGGCCACCACCGCGAGCCAGGTCAGTCCGGCCTTGACGGCGGCCATGAACAGATAGAACTTGCCGATGAAGCCGGCGGTAGGAGGGATCCCCGCGAGCGACACCATGAAGACCAGCATGAGTAACGCGGCGAGCGGCTGCCGTTTCGCCAGACCGGTGAAATCCTCGATCTCGTCGCCTTCCAGGCCCCCTTTGCGGAGCATCGCCACCACCGCGAAGGCCCCCAGGGTCATGAAGGCATAGACCGCCAGATAGAGCATGACGCTGGACACGCCGAGGGTTCTCACCGCGCCCTCCGCCTCCGTCTGGCCGGCCACCACGACCCCGATGAGCGCGTAGCCGGCGTGCGCGATGCTGGAATAGGCGAGCATCCGTTTGATGTTGCTCTGGATGATCGCCACGACGTTGCCCAGGATCATGGTGGCGACGCAGACCACGAGGAACAGGCCGTACCAGTTGGCCTTGAGCCCGCCCAGACCTTCCAGAAAGACGCGCAGGAAGGCGCCGAAGCTGGCCGCCTTGGAGGCCACCGCCATGAAGGCCGTGACCGAGGTGGGGGCCCCTTCGTAGACGTCCGGCGTCCACATGTGAAACGGCACGACCGCGATCTTGAACCCGAACCCGACCACCAGCAGGACCATCGCCACCACGAGGGCCGGATCGTCGAGGCCACGGGCGCCAACCGCCGCGGCGATAGCAGCCAGGCGCGTGCTGCCGGCGACGCCGAAGAGCAGCGAGATGCCGTACAGGAGGATCCCGGAGGAAAAGGCGCCCAGCACGAAGTACTTGGCCGATGCTTCGAGCGAGCGCGCCTCGAACCGCTTGAACCCGGCCAGCACGTACAGCGAGAGGGACATCAGCTCGGTGCCCAGGTAGATCGTCAGCAAGTCGGCAGCCGAGACCATGATCATCATCCCGCAGAGCGAGAGCAGGATGAAGCCGTAGTACTCGCCCAGGCGGATCCGTTCGGCCCGCAGGTAGGGCAACGACATGAGAATGGTCAGGCCGCTTGCGAGGTAGAGCAGTAATTTCCAGAAACAGGCGTAGGGGTCGAGCACCACCAGCTCACTGAACGCGGAGGCCCGCAGGTGCATCTGCGAAGAGGTAATGCCGGCACAGACCACCAGCGACACCAGGCTGAGCCAGGCCAGCCAGTCTTTTCTCGACGGCGGGGTGAGCGGGTCCAGCGCCAGGACGAGGCAGGCGGCGGCCACGATGATCAGCTCCGGCAGCACGGCTGCGAGATCGGACAGGGGAAGCGTCATTGAGCAGACTCCGGGGCTCGTGGCAAGGGGCGAGGGGCAAGTGGCTGCGAACCCTCAGCGAAGGCTATTCCCCCGCCCATCGCCTCGTGCCGGGGACCCGTTGCACTTCCCTGAGCAACGGGTGCCCCTCGCGCCCGCGCGCTCTCCTCGCCCAGGTCCACGTGCTCGATCAGGTTGTTGACGCTGGCATGCATCCCGGTCAGCACCGGGTTCGGGAAGAGGCCGATCCAGAAAACCAGCGCGACCAGCGGGACGAACACGGCCATCTCGCGCAGCCCGAGGTCGCGGAGCCGTTTCGTGCCGTGGGCGTCCGGAAGCCCGAAGGCCACCCGCTGGACCATCCACAGGAGGTACACCGCGGCGAGGATGACGCCCAGCGACGCGACCGCGGCGACGGGCGGGCTCCAAAGAAACGTGCCCACCAGCACGAGGAATTCCCCCACGAAGCTATTCGTGCCGGGGAGTCCCAGGGAGGACAACGCGAAGATCACCAGAACGGTCGCGTAGCGCGGCATCGGCCGGGCGAGGCCGGCGTTGTCGGCGATCATGCGGCTATGCGTCCGCTCATAAATGGCCCCCACGCAGAGGAAGAGCGCGCCGGTCGTGATGCCGTGGTTGACCATCTGCAGGATCGCGCCCTCGATGCCCTGGGCGTTCAGCGCGAAAATCCCCAGGGTCACGAAGCCCATGTGGCTCACGCTCGAATACGCGATCAGCTTCTTCAGGTCGGCCTGCGCCAGGGCCATGTAGGCCCCGTACAGGATCGCGATCAGCGAGAGGGCCACCATGATCGGGGTGAAAGTCTCGGTCGCGTCCGGCAGCATCGGCAGCGTGAAACGGAGGAATCCGTACGCCCCAATCTTCAGCAGCACGCTGGCCAGGAAGACGCTGCCGGCGGTCGGCGCCTCCACGTGGGCGTCCGGCAGCCAGGTATGGAAGGGGAACATCGGGACTTTCACGGCGAACGCGATGAAGAAGGCCCAGAAGACCCAGCTCTGAACGGTCGGGGCATATCCCACCCGGCTGAGGAGCAAAATGTCGAAGGTCTGCCCCCCGTAAAAGAACAGGACGAGGATTCCGATCAGGAGCAGGACGCTGCCGGCGAGCGTGTACAGGAAGAACTTCACCGCCGCGTACAATCGGTTCGGCCCTCCCCAGACTCCGATGATCAGGTACATCGGGATCAGCATGGCCTCCCAGAAGACGTAGAACAGCACGAAGTCCAGAGCCACGAAGACGCCCAGCATGGCCGTCTCCATGATCAGCATGGTCGCCATGAACTCCCTGATGCGGACCTCGATGGCTTTCCAGGATGCGAGTACGCACAGGGGCGTGAGGAACGTCGTGAGGAGGACCAGCGGCAAGCTGATGCCGTCGACGCCGACGCTGTAATTAATGGGAGGCGAGACGATCCAGGAGACTCGCTCCGCGAATTGCATGCGAGGCGTGGACGGATCGAAGAGGACCCAGAGCGGCAGCGACAAGCCCAGGTCGGCCAGTGCGACGGCGAGCGCCGTCCATCGCGCCATCGACTCTTTGAGGAAGAACAACGCCACTGCCCCGGCGAGCGGGAGGAACACCACCGCCGTCAGCCAGGGAAAGCCGGTCGTGTGGATGGTTGGGTCGCTCATCTTGCCTAGAATAATAGGTAGATGGTCAAGATGAGGACGGCGCCGAGCGTCATGCCGAGCGCGTAATGCTGAGTCTGGCCGCTCTGCACGAGCCGCATCAACCACCCCCACCAGACGATCGCGCGGGCCACGCCATTGACTGCTCCGTCGATCAACGCCACGTCCACACGAGCCCAGAGGCGGTCGGCCAGCCGGACCGTCGGGCGCACCGCCGTGCGGTCGTACGCTTCGTCCACGTACCACTTGTTGAAGGACAGGCGGTAGAGACGCTGCCAACGCCGCGCGAGTTGGTCCGGCAGCCCGGGCGACCGGACATAGGCGACATAGGCGGCGGCGATCCCAAGGAGGCCCATCGCCGTGGCGACCACCATGACGGCGGCGCCGGCGGATTCCTCATGCCGGGCTGCAAGGCCTCCGGGACCCGGCAGGACTGGATTGAGGAAGCCGAGGATCCCCACGTACCCTGCCGCGATGGACAGAAACGCGAGGACGACGAGCGGGACCGTCATCGTGCGCGAGGGTTCATGCACATGCCCTGCGTGCTGGGCATCCACCCGCGAGTTGCCCCAGAAGGTCACAAATACGAGGCGGAAGCTGTAGAACGCGGTGAGGGCCGCCGTCGCCAGAGCCGCCGCGGCGAGCGTTTTCCCCAGTGGGCCGGCCGACCAGGCTTCAACCAGAATCTCGTCCTTGCTGAAAAAGCCGGCCGTGAAGGGGAAGCCGGCCAGAGCCAGCGCGCCGATCAGGAAGGTCCAGTAGGTGACCGGCAGTTTGTCCTTGAGTCCCCCCATCTTCCGCATGTCCTGCTCGTGATGGAGCGCGATGATGACCGACCCGCATCCCAGGAACAGGAGGGCTTTGAACGCGCCGTGGGTGAGCAGATGGAAAATGGCGACCGCGTACCCGCCCAGCCCGCACGCCATCATCATGAACCCGAGCTGGCTGACGGTGGACCAGGCCACGACACGCTTGATGTCATACTGCGTCAGCGCGATTGTCGCGCCGAGGACCATCGTGGCGGTCCCGGTCACCGCGACCACGTCCATCGCCGTGGCCGAGAGGTTGTAGAGCGGGGCCACCCGCGCCACCATGAATACCCCCGCGGTCACCATGGTCGCGGCGTGAATCAGCGCCGAGATCGGTGTGGGACCTTCCATCGCGTCCGGCAGCCAGACGTGGAGCGGCACCTGGGCCGACTTGCCCACGGCTCCCAGGAACAACAGCAGGCAGATCAGGGTCAGCGTCGAGACCTCCCAGCTACCCCCGACGGGACTCAAGAGGTTGACGGTTTCCCCGGTGAGGTCGGCGGCTTGCGCGAAGACGTGGCGATATTCCAACGAGCCGAAGCTCAGCCACACCAGCAACACTCCCAGCAGAAACCCGAAATCTCCGACCCGGTTCACGATGAACGCCTTGGTCGCCGCGGCGCGGGCCGTCTGCCGTTCATACCAATGGCCGATCAGGAGATAGGAGCACAGACCGACCGCTTCCCAGAACACGAACAACTGGAGGAAGTTGTCGGCCAGCACCAGCATGAGCATCGAGAACGTGAACAAGGCGATGTAGGCGAAGAACCGGGCATAGCCGCGGTCGCCGTGCATGTAGCCGATCGTGTAGATGTGCACGAGCCCGCTGACGATCGTGACCAGCAACAACATGAGGGCGGTGAGGCGGTCGAAGTAGAGGTTGATCTCGATGCGGAGGTCGCCGGACGTCAGCCAGGTGTAGAGGGGGATCGTGACATGCCTCCCGCCCGCAACCTCATCGAACACGAGCAGCGAGAAGAGGAACGAGGTCAGGACGGCCGGCACGGCAACGAGGTGCGCGCGGTCCTTGATCCAGTGGCCGAAGACCCCCAGGATCACGAAGGCGGCCAAGGGCAGGAGCGGGATGAGGGTATAAATCATAGTTGCATACGTTATTCGATGATTTCGTTATTCGAGTCCGTCCCGCGTTCACGAATAACGTATAACGAATGTCCTCTCACCACTTCAGCAACTGGAACTCGTCCACGTTGATGCTGGACTTGCTCCGGTACAGCGCGATGATGATGGCCAGTCCGACCGCCACCTCCGCCGCCGCGACAGTGAGCGCGAAAAAGACGAACACCTGACCCGCAATTTGCTGGAGGTAATGCGAGTACGCGACGAAGTTGATGTTCGTCGCGTTCAGCATCAGCTCGACGGAGAGCAGAATGATGATGATGTTCCGGCGGATCAGGACGCCCACCACGCCGGTGACGAAGACGATGGCGCTCAGGATGACGTAGTAGCTCAGAGGAACCATGAACGGCTCGCTAACCGTGAATCGTAAACCGTGAATCGCAAGAGCCGAAACGCCACGAAGAGTTGTTCATCTTCCTATACGTTTAACGATCAACGTTTAACGGTTCACGTCTTCAAAGATGTCACGTTTCGCCAGGACGATCGCGCCGATCATTGCGACGAGCAGGATCAGCGACGCGACCTCGAACGGGAACAGGTAGGTCGTGTACAGCACGTCCCCGATCGTCTCAGTGTTTCCCATGGCCTCGCCGAGGCTCCCCGGCGGCGGTAGGGTCGGCGTGTCGGACTCGCGCCCCTGGAGCGCCAACAACAGGACTTCGGTGATGATGACGACCCCCAGGAACGCCCCGATGGGGAGCTGGGGATGATAGCGGTCCTCGCGTTTGACGTTCAGGAGCATCACCACGAACAGGTAGAGCACCAGAATCGCGCCCGCGTAGACGATCACCTGCACGGCGGCCAGAAACTCGGCATGCAGCGTCACATAGAGCCCCGCCACGTGGAAGAACATCACAAGCAGTGAGAGCGCGCTGTAAACGGGGTTTCGAAGCGCCACCACCAGAAGAGCGGTCAGGATGATGACGCCGGCGAGGTAGTAGAAGAAGAACAGTTCCACGTCGCGCTCAACTGCTCTTGGGAGGCAAATGCGTGAACGCGACGTTGAAGAAGGCCACGTTCGGATGCTGCAGCTCCAGTCTCTTCTCCCGCACGGGGAACGCCCGGTCCCCGATGGCCAGGAGCTGCTCCTTGTTCAGGTAAAGCTGACGCTTGTCATAGACCGCCCACTCGTACTCACGGGTCATACCCAGCGCGTCCACCGGGCAGGCGTCTACGCACAGCCCGCAGAAGAGGCAGCGGGTCATGTCCATGTAATACTCCTTCGCGTACCGCTTGGTGGGCTCTCCGGGCACCTCCGCGCTGATCACCTTGATGACCCGGGAGGGGCACGCGGCCTCGCACAGGTCGCAGCCGACGCACTTCTCGGTCCCATCGTCGTACCGGAGTAGGGAAAGCATGCCGCGGTAGCTGTCCGGCAGGGACCGCTTCTCATGCGGATATTGCAGCGTGATCGGCCGATAGTGCAGCAGGTGCTTGAGCGTGGCCTTCATGCCCACGAGAATCTCGTAGAAAATGATTGTCTTAATCCAGTTCTTGAATTTCATAGCCATCAGCAATCAACCATCAGCTCCTGGGAAAGAGGTACGCCGCGATCGAAGTGATCAGAATGTTCCCCAGCGCGATGGGGAGCATCACCTTCCACCCGAACCGCATGAGCTGGTCGTACCGCAAGCGCGGCAGGGTCGCGCGCAGCCAGAAGAACAGGAACAAGAAGAAATAGACTTTGACCGCAAACCAGATGGTCCCGGACAGCCAGAGCAGGTGGGCCAGGGAACCGTGGAACTGCAGGAACGGGGCCGGCGCGTTCCACCCGCCCAGAAACAGCGCGGCGGCGATGCAGGAAACCAGGATCATGTTGGCGTATTCCGCCAGGAAGAAGAACGCGAACCGCATCCCGCTGTACTCGGTGAAAAAGCCCGCCACCAGCTCGCTCTCGGCCTCCGGCAGGTCGAACGGCAGCCGGTTGGTTTCAGCCACGGCCGAGATGATGTACACGACGAAGGCGAAGATTTGCGGGAACGGCGGGGCGAAGATGAACCAGTTCCAGAACCAGCCGGTCTGCGCCTCGGTGATCTTGACCAGGCTCAACGAGCCCGCCAGCAGCAGCACGCCGACGATCGCCAACCCCACGTTCAGCTCGTAGCTGATCACCTGGGCCGCGGACCGCAAGCCGCCGAGCAACGAATACTTGCTGTTGGAGGCCCAGCCGCCCAGGATGATTCCGTACGCGCCGATGGACGTGAACGCGAGGATGTACAGGATCCCGACATTGATGTCGGTGATCACGAACGGCTTGAACTGCACGCCGAACACCTCCACGGTCATGTCCGGCCCGAATGGGATCACCGCGAAGCCGATCAAGGCCGGCACCAGCGCCAGGATGGGCGCCATGCTGAACAGGAACTTGTTGGCGCCGGCCGGGACGATGTCCTCCTTGAAGAACAGCTTCAGCCCGTCGGCGACGGGTTGGAGGACGCCGTACGGTCCCACTTCCATCGGGCCCATCCGGTCCTGCATCCAGCCGAGCACCTTGCGCTCCGCCAGCGTGAGGAACATCACCGTGAGCAGCACCACCCCCATCACGACTGCAATCTGGGTGAGCGACAAGGCGATTTTGACTCCGACTTCGACCACTGGGCCTCCTCCTAAATTTTCTCCACTTTGACCTGAGTCATCTTGAAATATGGTGCCTGCGTCTGCGGATCCGTGGAGACGCTGAGCAACCTGCGCGCATCCTCGTCAAAATGCTCCGGAAACAGAGCCAGCCCCTGGGGGACGCGGTCCAGCAGCTTGGCGGTCGTTGTGGTCTCTCCGAGCGGGTTCGAGACCCGGACCCGGTCCCCCTCGGCGAGGCCTAAGCGGCCTGCGTCGGCCGGGTTCAGCCCGAGTGCGCCGGTCGCCTGAATCTGCCGCAGGCCCTTTGATCGGGTCGAGAGTTTTCCGGAGTGGAACAGCGTCTGACCGACTACCAGTGTGAGGCCGGTGATGCGTGATGGGTGAAGGGTGACGGGTGGGAGCTGATAGCGTGCGCCCAGATCCTCGGCGTAGCCCTCCCGCAAGTAGCGGTCCACGGCCGTGGTGTCCACACGCGGCGGGGTCGGTGCCGGTCCCAGCAGGCCGTAGCCGGGAATCAGGTTTCTGATCTCCTTCAGGATTTCCCTGGCGTCTCCGTACTCGATCGGATAGCTCAGGAGCACCGAGATGGCCGACAGGATTTCCCAGTCCGGCCGGCTGTCTCCGATCGGGTCAATCGCGCGCCGGACCGGCTGCACGTGCCCCTCGGTATTGGTGAAAGAGCCGTCCTTCTCGGCGTAGGAGCAGGCCGGCAGGACCACATGGGCGAGTGCGGCGGTCTCGGTCAGGAACAGCTCCTGGCAGACAAGCAACTCGAGTCCCTCCAGCGCTTCCTTGACCCTTGCCCCCTGCGGCAGCGAGCCGACGGGGTTCTCGCCCACGACGAACATGGCCTTTACCGTGCCGGCCCGCGCCTCCTCGAGCATCTCCATCATCGTTCTGCCCGGTCCTTTGGGCAGCTCTTCCTTCCAGAAGCCGGCGAGGCGGTCGCGAGCGGTTTGGTCGTTCTGGTCGGAAAGCCCCGGCAGATATTCGGCGATCGCTCCCATCTCGACCGCGCCCTGGTCGTTGTTCTCTTCGGCGAGGGGGCCCAACCCGCATCCCGGCCGGCCGTGCTGTCCGGTCAGCAGCAAAAGATCGAGGAGGTTCGTCAGGGTGCCTATGCTGCCAGGAGCGCGCAGCACGCCCTGTCCCACCAGAATGACGGCGCGTGGCGCACGGGCGAACGAGCGGGCCGCCTCGACGAGGTTCTTGGAGGTCGTCATGGCCAGTGCTTCGAGGCCCGGCCAGGGGAGGGCCTGCAGGGCCTGACGGAGAGCCTGCACGTAGGCGGGAGCCCGCTGGGACAGTCCAGGATCCACAAGGCCGTCTTCGACCACTGCCTTGAGGAGCCCCAGCACGACGGCCCCAAACCGCTCCGGATGGGCACAGAAGTGATGTGCGGACAGGTTGGCGATGTTGCTGATCGTCCCGACGGCCGGCTCCAACGCTTCGATCGTCAGCAACCTGGCGCCCCGCTTTTTGACCGCCTCTTTCACCTTGAGGCCGGTGATCGGGTTGGCCTCGGTGATGTTCGTCCCGACGAGCAACAGGGCGTCGGCGGCCACGATGTCCTCGAAGGTCACGGTCCACCGGTGCGTGCCCTGTACGCGGCGGAGCGCCCGGACTCCGTTGATGTGCCCGTAGCGGGCGCTGCTGTCGATCTTATTCGAGCCGATCACCAGACGCATGAACTTCTGGAACACATAGAGGTCCTCGTTCGTGCAGCGCGACGCGATCAGACCCGCGAAGGCCTCCGGCCCATCCTGGATCTTGAGCCGGATGCAGGTCTCCGCGATGAACTCGAGGGCTTCTTCCCAGGTGGCTTGGACCAGTTTGCCGTCGCGCCGGATGAGGGGATGCTGAAGGCGGTCCGGGTGCGTGGTGACGTGGTACCCGAAAAAGCCCCGCGCGCACAGGTCGCCGTTGTTCCGGCCGGCGCCGTGGGCGGACATGACCTCGATCAGATCGTTCCCCTTGGCCTGAATCGTGATCTGGCAGCCGTCTCCGCAGTAGGTACAGGTCGTATCGGTTCGCTTCAGCATCCACGGACGGAACTCGTACATGGACAGGCGGCTGGTAAAGGCGCCGACCGGACAGATCTGCACGCAGCCGCCGCAGAACTCACAGTCGAGCTCGTGGGTCGTGAAGTGCTTGATCTCGGTCATCGTCCCGCGGCCGACCGGCGCGAGCGCCTTGACGTCCATCACTTCATCGCAGTACCGCACGCAGCGCAGGCACTGGACGCACCGGTTCATCTGTGTCTCGATCAACGGGCTGAAGTACTCCTTCTGGAACACCCGCTTGACCTCGACGAACCGGCTGGTGGTGGGGGTGTATTCATGCGAAAAATCCTGGAGGTCGCAGCGGCCTCCCTGATCGCAGACCGGACAGTCCAGCGGGTGATTGGCCAGGATGAATTCCAGCACCGACTTGTGCGCTTGGGTGACGACGGGCGTGGCGGTGCGCACCACCATGCCTTCGGCGACCGGCGTGCTGCAGGAGGTCTGCAGCTTCGGCATTTTTTCGATCTCGACCAGGCACATGCGGCAGTTGGCGTCCCACTTCAGCTTGGGGTGGTAGCAGAAGTGGGGGATCATTACCCCCATTTGACGCGCCGCTTCGATCACGAGCGTGCCTTGCGGCACCGTGACCGGCATGCCGTCGATGGTCAGATTCACCATGTTGACCCCAGTCTCCCTCATCACCATCTCTCGACAATTCAACTGGCGCGAGGCTAGCGGCAAGGGGCTAGAGGAAGAGGTCTACCCTTATCCACTCGCCGCGTGCCTCGAACCTCTAGCCCACCGCCGTTCGCGGCTTCGGCTTGGCGGATCAGGTCCTCGTATTCGTCACGCCAGTGCTGCAGCGTGCTCAGGACCGGTGCGATCGCGGCGTCACCGAAGGCGCAGACGGTCCGGCCCCCGATGTTCTGGCAGAG
>Ga0233416_10000066_pt1 | contig 28368 bp, 27 predicted proteins | sample Sediment_Towuti__2_FD_188638 | JGI IMG/M metagenome (GOLD analysis project Ga0233416, IMG submission 188638) | Sediment microbial communities from Lake Towuti, South Sulawesi, Indonesia - Sediment_Towuti_2014_0_MG | ecosystem: Environmental > Aquatic > Freshwater > Lake > Sediment | place... | reverse complement strand
CGTCGGGCTCGTCGACCGCCGCCGCAAGCTGCCATGCCCGCGCCTCGGGGTCGGTCAGGAGCTCCGCGAGCCGCCGGTGCACCTCCGCCCGACGGAGGGGATCGGCGATGTCGTACGCCCCCGCGGCGAGCAGGGGATGCGTGAAGCGAATGCGGCTCCCGTCGAGCTCGACGATGCCGGCCGCCAGGGCCGGCGGAAGCCCAGCCTCGCGGTCCACGCCGGATGCCCGCTCCGTGATCGTCATCGTGGGATGCGCGTGCGCAGCCGCAGCGAGGAGGAAGTCCCGACTCTCGGCGGGGAGCGCGAGCAGGCGGCCGTGCACGAGGTCGTGGAGGGAGTCGGGTACCGGGAGCGGCTGTCCCGCCTCGATCGGCGCGTCCGTCCGGCGCAGGGTGCGGACGATCTCGAGCGCGAAGAACGGGTTGCCTCCCGACGCCCCGTGCACCTCCGCGAGGAGCGGGCGCGGAAGCGTGGCCCCCAGGTGCTCGCGCATCACCGCGTGCAGACCGGCAAGGTCGAGCGGGCCGACGTCGAGTGTCCGGAAGCAGCCCTCCGGAAGCGATCGGCGGAGGTCGGCCTGCAACGGGCTGTCGAGCGGGAGGCGCCGTGCGAGGAGGACGCCGACACGCTCCTCGCGCAGCCGCCGCCCCGCGAAGCCGAGCGCACCCGCCGAGGCGCCGTCGAGCCACTGCACGTCGTCGACCGCCACGACCAGGGGCCGAACGGCCGCGACGGCCCGCAGCAGACTCTGGACGGCGACCCCCGTGGCGTGTGGGTCCGGGGCTGGACCGTCGTCCTCGTCGAGGACGAGCGCGCGGGACAGCGCACGCCGCTGAGGCGAGGGCAGCGAGCCGAGGGTCTCCGCGAGAACCGGCTCCAGCAGGTCGCCGAGCCCGGCGAACGAGAGCGCGGTCTCGCTCTCCGCGGGCCTCGCGCGCAGCACGAGGAGCCCCCGTGCTTCGGCGTCGTCGATCGCCGCAGTCCAGAGCGTCGTCTTCCCCACCCCCGCCTCGCCCTCCAGCACGAGTGCGGCCGCGCCGTCGGAGATCCTCGAGAGGAAGTCGCGAATGGACGCGAGCTCCGCGTCCCGTCCGACCACGACGCCCGGCATGACCCGTCGATCGTACGACCTCGGCGATACTGCGCCAATGGCGTTCACGATCTTCCACTCGTCCGAGCTCGAGTGGGTGCCGCGCGACGACGGAAGCGGACGCACGGTCGCCCGGCTCTCGGACTCGCTGACGCGCTCCCGCGCCAACCTCTGGCGCTACCCGCCGGGCGCCCGCGGCAAGCGCCACGCCGACAAGGCGCAGGAAGAGGTGTTCGTCGTGCTCGAGGGGGCGCTCACCGTCGACCTGGGTGAGCCCCCGGAGCGCCACGAGCTCGAGCGCGGGAGCGTGCTCGTCGTGCCGCCCGGGACGATCCTCCAGCTCCGGAACGCCGGCCACGACGAGCTCGTCCTCTTCATCTACGGGGCCCCGCCCGAGGCTGCAGGCGCCGACTTCTACCCCGACGTTTCCCGACCCTAGGCGGTCGCCGCGGCGACCTCGCCGCGCTCGAACACGACCTCGCCGTCGCGTGCGTCGACGAGCACGGAATCGCCCTCCGCGAAGCGCCCCTCGAGCAGCTCCAGCGCGAGGGGATTCTCGACGAGCCGCTGGATCGCCCGCTTGAGCGGTCGGGCTCCGTAGGCGGGATCCCAGCCCTCCTCCGCGAGGAGCGCCTTCGCCGCGTCCGAGACCCCGAGCTCGAGCTTCCGCTCCGCAAGCCGCTCGCGCAACCGCGCGAGCTGGAGCTCGACGATCTCGCCGATCTGCTCCCTCGTCAACGCCTCGAAGTAGACGACTTCGTCGATCCTGTTCAGGAACTCGGGCCGGAAGCGGTCGCGCAGCTCGTTCGCCGTGCGGATGTTCGAGGTCATGATCACGACGGTGTTCCGGAAGTCGACCGTGCGGCCGTGGCCGTCGGTCAACCGGCCGTCGTCGAGCACCTGGAGGAGGACGTCGAAGACCTCGGCGTGCGCCTTCTCGATCTCGTCGAGGAGGATGACCGCGTAGGGACGCCGGCGTACGGCCTCGGTCAGCTGCCCACCCTCCTCGTAGCCGACGTAGCCCGGAGGCGCTCCCACGAGACGCGCGACCGTGTGCCGCTCTTGGTACTCGGACATGTCGAGGCGGACCATGGCGCGCTCGTCGTCGAACATGAACTCGGCAAGGGCGCGCGCGAGCTCCGTCTTCCCCACGCCGGTCGGTCCGAGGAAGACGAACGAGCCGATCGGCCGGTTCGGGTCCTGCAGCCCCGACCGGGCGCGCCGGAGTGCGTTCGAGACCGCGTCGACGGCTGCGTTCTGACCGACGACGCGGCGGTGCAGCCGCTCCTCCATGTGGATCAGCTTCTCGACCTCGCCCTCGAGCAGCCGGGTGACCGGGATCCCCGTCCACGAGGAGACGACGGCGGCAACGTCGTCCTCGTCGACCTCCTCCTTGACCATCGGGGCCTCGGTGCGGACCTCGCGCTCCGCGAGCTCCTTCTCGAGCTCGGGGAGGATGCCGTAGCGGATCTCCGCGACCCGGGCGAGATTGCCCTGCCGCTCCTCCCGCTCCGCCTCCATCCGCAGCTCGTCGATCTGCTTCTTGATGTCCGCGACGCGCTGGAGCGCCTCCTTCTCCTTCGACCACCTCGCGGCAAGCTCGTCCCGCACAGCCTTCGAGTCGGCGAGCTCCCGCTCGACCGGCGCCTGCACGCTGTCCGGCTCGTTCGCCATCGCGGCCAGCTCGATCTCGAGCTGCCGCACGCGGCGATCGGCCTCGTCGAGCTCGACGGGAGAGGAGTCGATCTCCATCCGCAGGCGCGACGCCGCCTCGTCCACGAGGTCGATCGCCTTGTCGGGAAGGAAGCGGTCGGCGATGTACCGGTCGGAGAGCACGCCTGCCGCGACGAGGGCCGAGTCGCGGATCTCGACGCCGTGGTGCGCCTCGTAGCGCTCCTTCAGGCCGCGGAGGATCGCGATCGTGTCCGACGCAGACGGCTCGCCGACGTAGATCGGCTGGAACCTCCGCTCGAGGGCTGCGTCCTTCTCGATGTGCTTGCGGTACTCGTCGAGCGTCGTCGCACCCACCGCGCGCAGCTCGCCGCGGGCGAGCATCGGCTTCAGGAGGTTCGCCGCGTCGACCGCGCCCTCGGCGGCACCCGCACCGACGATCGTGTGCAGCTCGTCGATGAAGAGGACGATCTCGCCGGCCGCGTTCTGGATCTCGGCGAGCACGGCCTTCAGCCGCTCCTCGAACTCTCCGCGGTACTTCGCGCCCGCGAGCAGCGCTCCGACGTCGAGGGCCCAGACCCGCTTTCCCTTCAGCCCTTCGGGCACGTCGCCGGCGACGATGCGCTGAGCGAGGCCCTCGACGATCGCGGTCTTCCCCACGCCGGGCTCGCCGATGAGCACGGGGTTGTTCTTCGTCCGCCGGGAGAGGACCTGGATCACGCGGCGGATCTCCTCGTCGCGGCCGACGACCGGGTCGAGCGTGCCCTCTTCGGCAAGCGCGGTCAGGTCACGGCCGTACTTCTCGAGCGCCTGGTACGAGCCCTCCGGATCCTGCGAGGTGACGCGCTGCCCCCCGCGCACCTCCTGCAGCGCCTCGAGCAGCGGCTCGCGCGGCACGACGTCGAGCGCAAGGAGGAGGTGCTCCACGGAGACGAAGTCGTCGCCGAGCGCGCGCATCTCCTCGAAGGCGCGGTCGAGAGCACGGCTGAAGGCCGCCGACGCGTGCGGCTGGACGTTGCCGCCCGAGACCGCGGGCTGCGAGCGCAGTCGTGCCTCCGCCTCCGCGCGCAGCGCTCTCACGTCAGCGCCCGACCGCTCGGCGAGCGTTCTCGGCAGCTCCTGGTCGAGGAGGGCGATCGTCAGATGGCCCGGAGTGAGCTCGGGGTTGCCCATCCGGCGCGCGAGGTCCTGGGCGCCGGCGACCGCCTCCTGGCTCTTGAGCGTCAGTCTGCTGAAGTCCACGTCAACCTCTCGTGGCCGGATGCTGTCCCGGCCGGTAGAGCACGATCTCGCGCTTGTACGAGCGGTGCACCGACGCGATCTCCGAGCGCAGCTCCCGCTCCATGCGATCCATCCGCGCCCGCATCCGCCTGAGCTCGTCCTCGAGGCGGAGCACGTGCTCGACGCCTGCGAGGTTGAGCCCGAGCTCGGTCGTCAGCCGGTGGATCAGCCGCAGGCGCTCGACGTCCGCATCCGAGTAGAGGCGGGTGCCGCCCGGGCTTCGAGCGGGACGCACGAGCCCCTTGGCCTCGTACAGCCGGAGCGTCTGCGGGTGCATCCCGACGAGCTCGGCCGCGACCGAGATCATGTACCGCGGACGATCGGGCATCAGCGCTCCACCCCCGCCCAGCCGCGAAGTCGCGCGATGCCGTACGCGATCGCGGCGACTCCGAGCGGCAGGCCGACGACCTGCGGCCAGCCGCCGCCGCCCGCGACGAGCTCGACGACGTTGACGAGCGTGAACGCGCTCGCGAGCACGATCACGGCCGACCACCGGCTGCGCGACTGGGCGCTCACGACGCGAACACCTCCCGCGGATTCTCGCGCGACACCTTCTGGTAGCTCTCCAGCGCCTCGCGCTCGGCCTTCGTCAGCTTCTTCGGGACGGTCACCTTCACGCGCGCGAGCAGGTCGCCCTTGCCGCCTCCCTTGAGACGCGGCGCCCCATGCCCTTTCACGCGCAGGAGCTTCCCGCTCTCGCTCCCCGCAGGCACCTTCAGCGAGACGTGCCCCTCGGGCGTGGGGATCTCGACGCTGGCACCGAGCGCAGCCTCCGCGAACGTCACCGGCACGTCGAGCAGGAGGTCGGCCCCGCGCCGCTCGAAGAGCGGCGACGGCTCGACGTCTACGACGACGTAGAGATCGCCGGCCGGGCCACCGTACGTCCCGCCCTCGCCCTTGCCCTTGAGGCGGACGCGGGTCCCCGTGCGGGCCCCGGCGGGGATCGTGACCGAGTAGCGCTTGGTCGAGCGCTCACGCCCGCTCCCGCGGCAGTGCGCGCACGGCTTCTCGACGATCGTCCCGTTTCCGCGGCAGCGGGGGCAGGGCTGCGAGAACGCGAAGAGGCCCTGCGCGTCGGAGACGACCCCGCGACCGCCGCACTGCGGACACGCCACCGGAGCGGTGCCGGGCTCCGCGCCCGTGCCGTGGCACACCGAGCACGCGGTCTCGGCCTCCACCGGCACGCGAACCTGCGCGCCGCGAAGCGAGTCCTCGAACGAGATGCGGATGTGCGTCTCCAGGTCGTTTCCGCGCATCGGCTGCCGTGCGCCCGCTCGCCCGCCGCGGACGCCGCCGAACACCCCTCCGAGCAGGTCGCCGAGGTCGCCGAGGTCGAACTCCTCGAACCGCACGCCGCCCATGTCGGCCCCCGCGCCGGGAAAGCCACGCGGCCCCGCAGCGCCGAACGTGTCGTACGCCCTCCGCTTCTCGGGATCCGAGAGGAGGTCATACGCCGACTGCACGTCCTTGAACCGCTCCTCCGCGGCCGCGTCGCCCGGGTTGCGATCCGGGTGGAACTGGCGCGCGAGCTTCCGGTACGCCCTCTTGACCTCGTCGTCCGACGCGTTCTTCGCGACGCCCAGGACCTCGTACGGGTTCCGCATCACGACCTACCTCCGCGACGAGCGCCTGGGTCGTGCGGCCCTCGCCGAGACGCCCCGCAGCGGCGAGTCGGAACGCTGCCGTCCTCGCCCGGCTCGACGGCGCACGCGGGCCAGCGCGGCGCCCATCACGCCTCCGGCTGGGCCTCGGCCGCGACGATGACCCGCGCCGGCCTCACGACCTTGTCGCCCATGCGGTACCCCCGCTGAACGACCTCGACCACGGCGCCCGGCTCGGCGTCGTCGGTCGGCAGGCTGAGCATCGCCTCGTGGACGTGCGGGTCGAACGCTCCCTCGGCCTCGATCTCGGTGAGCCCCTCCTTCTCGAGCGCGCGTCTCAGAGAGCGCTCGACGAGACGCACACCGTCGACGAGCGCCGCCTCTTCGTGGCGCTCCGCCGCCTCGAGCGCGCGCTCGAGGTCGTCGAGGATCGGGAGCAGCTCCCGGACGAGCCGCTCGTGCGCGTGCGCGACGAGGCGCTCCTGGTCACGCGCGGCTCGCTTGCGGTAGTTCTCGAACTCGGCGGCGAGCCGCTGGAGATCCGCGAGGTACTCGTCGCGCTCCGCCGTGACGCGTGCCAGCTCGTCCTCGGGGCCCGGGCCTTCCGGCTCCGGGCCCGCGTCGACCTTGGTCTCGCTGAGCTCCTCGGTCACGACTTCGTCGCCTCCTCCTCGTCGATGACCTCGAAGTCGGCGTCCTCGACTACCTCTTCCTCCGCCGCGCCACCGTTCCCCGACGGCCGCGAGGCCGTTTGCGCGGACGCCTGCGCGTAGATCGCGTCGGCGAGCGAGCGCGAGGCCGTCTCGAGCGCCTCGGTCTTTGCCCGGATGTCGCCGAGGTCGGAGCCCTCGACCGCCTGGCGGAGCTCCATGATCCGCCCTTCGATCGTGGCGGCCTCGGCCTCGGGCAGCTTGTCCCGATGCTCCGTGAGCGTGCGCTCGCTCTGGTAGGCGAGCTGCTCACCGGCGTTGCGCGCATCGGCAAGCTCGCGCAGCCTGTGCGCCTCGCCCGCGTGGGACTCGGCGTCCTTGATCATCCGCTCGACGTCGTCCTCGGACAGCCCGGAGCCGCCCTCGATGCGGATCTGCTGCTCGTTCCCCGTTCCGAGATCCTTCGCGTTGACGTGGATGATCCCGTTCGCGTCGATGTCGAATGCCACCTCGATCTGCGGCAGGCCGCGGGGCGCGGGCGGGATCCCGACGAGCTGGAACTTCCCGAGCGTCTTGTTGAACGCGATCATCTCCGACTCGCCCTGGCCGACGTGGATCTCGACGGACGGCTGGTTGTCCTCTGCCGTCGTGAAAACTTCGGACTTGCGGGTCGGAATCGTCGTGTTGCGCTCGATCAACTTCGTGAACACGCCACCCCTCGTCTCGATCCCGAGGGAGAGAGGCGTCACGTCGAGCAGGAGGACGTCCTTCACCTCGCCCTTGAGGACGCCGGCCTGGATGGCCGCTCCTACGGCGACCACCTCGTCCGGGTTGACGCCCTTGTGCGGCTCCTTGCCGACGAGCTCCTTGACCTTCTCCTGGACGGCCGGCATGCGCGTCATGCCGCCGACGAGGATGACGTGGTCGATCTCCGAGGCCGAGAGTCCCGCATCCTGGAGGGCCAGCTTCGTCGGATTGACGGTGCGCTCGAGCAGGTCGTGCGTGAGCTCGTTCAGCTTCGCCCGCGTGAGCTGGAGGTCGAGGTGCTTCGGCCCCTCGGGGGTGGCCGTGATGAACGGCAGGTTGATCTGCGTCGTCATCGTCGAGGAGAGCTCGATCTTCGCCTTCTCGGCCGCCTCGTACAGGCGCTGCAGCGCCATCGGGTCCTGCCCGAGGTCGATCCCCTGGTCGCGCTTGAACTCCGCGATCATCCAGTCGACGATCGCCTTGTCGAAGTTGTCGCCGCCGAGGTGGTTGTCGCCGTTCGTCGCCTTCACCTCGAACACGCCCTCGCCGAGTTCGAGGATGGACACGTCGAACGTGCCGCCGCCGAGGTCGAAGACGAGGATCGTCTGCTCGACGCCTTCCTTGTCGAGGCCGTAGGCGAGCGCCGCTGCGGTCGGCTCGTTGATGATCCGCAGGACGTTGAGACCGGCGATCTTGCCGGCGTCCTTCGTCGCCTCCCGCTGGGCGTTGTTGAAGTACGCGGGGACGGTGACGACCGCATCGGTCACCGGCTCGCCGAGATACCCCTCGGCGTCCTGCCGGAGCTTCTGGAGGATCATCGCCGAGATCTCCGGCGGCGCGTAATCCTTCCCCTCGGCCTGCACCTGGACGTCCCCGTTGGGCCCCTCGTCGACCGCGTACGGGACGATCTTCATCTCCTCGGAGACCTCGCCGAACTTGCGCCCCATGAAGCGCTTGATCGAGAAGATCGTGTTCATCGGATTCGTGACCTGCTGGCGCTTCGCCGGCGCGCCGACGAGCCGCTGGCCGTCACGCCCGAAGGCGACGACGGACGGGGTGGTGCGTCCGCCCTCGGCGTTCGGGATGACTGTGGGCTCCGAGCCCTCGAGGACGGCCATGCACGAGTTGGTCGTCCCCAGGTCGATGCCGATGGTCTTCGCCATAGTTCGCTGCTCCTTTGAGTCTTGGTCGATCAAAAATCTCAGTCCCACCGTAGCAGATCCCCTCCAGCGCCCTCGGTTCGCTGCACGAGAGCGACGCGGGGGCGGGGGCGGTGTTCCGGCTCAGCGGAAGACGCCGATCAGGACGCCGCCGGCGACGATGCAGACGGCACCGAGCGCGAGGCGTAGCCCCACCCGCTCCTGGTCACGCAGGAACAGCCAGGAGAGGGTGACGCCCCACAGCGACTCGGTCGCGACGATCGGCGAGACCACCGAGACCCGGCCTGCGAAGAAGGCCTCGAAGAGCGTGATGTACGAGAGCCCGTAGCACACGCCGGCCGGGAGGAAGGCGCGGACGGCACGGCGGGTCGGGCGCGCGCGTACCGCGGCCACGAACGCGAGCGTGACGACCGTCGCCGTGACCATCGTCGCGCACGCCGCCAGGCCCGGCTCGACGTCGGTGGCCTCCGTCCCGAGCCAGCGGATGAGGCTGTCGCGGAGCGCGAACGCGAGCGTCGCGCCAAGGGCGAAGACGACTCCGACTCGCCGGAAGTGCTGCGGCCGGCCGCGCTCCGCCGCGAGCAGGATCCCTCCCGTCACGATCAGCGCGGCGCCGAGCAGGAGCCCGGCGACGACCGGCTCGTCGAGGAAGACGAGCGCGATCATGACCGCGAACAGGGGGGCCGTGCCCACCGTGACCGAGGTGCGCGAGGCACCGGCGTCACGGACCGCGAACGTGAAGAGGATCTGCGAGAGACCGGGGGCCAGAAGGCCCGCGAGGAGGAAAGCCCATGCGCTCGAGAGATCCCACTCCCCCCTCGCGAGGGCGTTGGCCGCCGTGATCGCGAGAGCGACCGAGACCGTGACGAGCGTGCCCGACTCGGCGGCGACTCCCCGTCGAAGCGCCGCGCGCACGAGAACCGTCATCGCGCCGAAGAGGAACGCCGAGACGGCGGCGAGGCCGACTGCGGTCATGCCGACACGACACGACGGCGGCCGGCAAGGCTTCTGAGAACCCGGGCGGCTGCCGGCTCTGCGAGCACGATCCCGGCCATCATCACCCCACAGCCGAGCCAGCCCGCCCATCCCAGCACCTCTCCGGCGAGCAGGACGCCGAAGATCGCGGCGAACGGCGCCTCGAGCGTGAAGACGAGAGCTGCGCGGGCGGCGGTCGTGCGCGCCTGCACCCAGACCGCGACGAGGTAGCCGAGCGCTCCGGCAAACAGGCCCGTCACGACGAGTGCCGACCAGACCGTCGCCCCGCGTGGCATCTCGAGCTGATCCGATGCCACGGCGAGGACGGCGAACGCCGCAGTCGAGGTCGCGACCATGAGGAACGTCAGTGCACGTGCGTCGTACTGGGGTGCGAAGCGCTCCATCGCGGTGATCAGGACGGCCGTGACCAGCGCATTTGCGAGCACGAGGGCGTTCCCGACGGTCGACCCACCCGGCACGCCGCTGAGAAGCAGGAGGCCGACGACCGAGAGGGCGATCCCCGCCCACAGCGCCCTGGGCACCGGCGTCCCGAACGCGGCGAGGGCGAGGAGGGGCGTGAAGACGACGTACAGCCCGGTGATGAAGCCGGTGCTGGCAACCGTCGTCAGCTCGAGGCCCGCAGTCTGAAGCGCGTACGCGGCGGCGAGCAACACACCGGCGCCGACTCCGGCCCAGAGGCCCTCGCGAGGCAGTGCGCGAAGCGAGCGCCACGCAAGGGGCGCGAGAGCGGCCGTCGAGATCGCGAATCTCACGGCAAGGAAGGCGAACAAGGGGTAGAGGTCGAGCGCGTCCTTCACCTGCACGAACGTGACCCCCCACACGGCGGTGACCGCGACGAGCGCGAGGACGGGGCCGGACCGACGCACCGCGCGATTCTCTACGCTCCCGCGTGGTGGGCGTCACCGACACACTCGGTCGGCCGCTTCGCGACCTGCGCATCTCGGTCACGGACCGCTGCAACTTCCGGTGCGTCTACTGCATGCCAGCGGAGGTTTTCGGGCACGACCACCGCTTCCTGCCCCGCCGGGAGCTTCTCACCTTCGAGGAGATCGAGCGGGTCGCGCGTGTCTTCGTCGATCGCGGCGTCCGCAAGCTGCGACTCACGGGAGGCGAGCCGCTCCTCCGCCGCGGCGTCGAGGAGCTCGTCGCACGCCTCGCGGGGCTCGGCGGCATCGACCTCACCCTGACGACGAACGGGGCGCTCCTCGCTCAGAAGGCAGCGGCGCTGGCCGGGGCCGGCCTCACGCGCGTGACGGTAAGCCTCGACTCGCTCGACGACGAGGTGTTCCGGTCGATGAACGACGTCGACTTCCCGGTCGCGCGCGTGCTCGGCGGGATCGACGCGGCCGCCGCCGCGGGCCTGCCGGTGAAGGTGAACGTCGTCGTGAAGCGCGGCGTGAACGACGGGTCGGTCGTGGAGATCGCTCGGCGCTTCCGCGGAACCGGCCACCCGGTGCGCTTCATCGAGTACATGGACGTCGGAGCGACGAACGGCTGGCGGTTGGACGACGTCGTGCCGGCGACGGAGATCGTCGAGACCATCGGCGCAGAGCTCCCGCTCGAGCCCGTCCCCGCCGCCTATCGCGGCGAGGTCGCGAGTCGCTACCGGTACCGGGACGGCAGCGGCGAGATCGGCGTGATCGCCTCGGTGACGCAACCGTTCTGCGGCGACTGCACGCGGGCGCGGCTGTCAGCCGACGGGAAGCTGTACACCTGCCTCTTCGCCGTTCGTGGACACGATCTCCGCGCGGTGCTGCGCTCGGGCGCGGGAGACGACGAGGTGGAGGCGGCGATCCGGGCCGTCTGGGAGCGACGGGCGGATCGCTACTCCGAGCTCCGCACCGAGGAGACGGCCACGCTCCGCAAGGTCGAGATGTCGTACATCGGCGGCTAGCGAGCCGTCGACTCGGTCGCGGCGGCCGCCCCGACACGACTGCGCCCGAAGAGCCCCGGCCCTGGCTCGAGCGTCGTGCGGCCGGCGCGCAGGATCATCGCCACCGCGACGAGGACCGTGGTGCCCGCGACGACCATCTGCGTCGTGATCGACTCGCCGAGGAGCGCCCAGCCGAGCACGACCGCGACGACCGGGTTCACGCACGCGTACGTCGACACGAGCGAGATGGGAGCCGAGCGCAAGAGCCAGACGTACGTCGTGAACCCGACGAGACTCCCGGCGACGACGAGGTAGCCGAGCGCCAGCAGCGCCTCGGTCGTCCATGCCGCCTCCCCGAGCTCGCCCGTCACGCCCGCGAGCCCCGCGAGCAGGATCCCCCCGCATGAAGACGCGAGTCCGGCCGAGACGAGCGGTCGACTCGGAAGGGGCGCGCCCCGTGAGTAGAGCGAGCCTGCGGCCCAGCACATGGCGCTCACGACGATCACGAGCGCAGCCCACCGGTCGACCGAGCCCTGGCCGAACGGGTCGAAGAGGAACGCGAGCCCGACGAACCCGAGCGCGATGCCGAGATAGCCCAGCCGCGGCAGGCGGCGCCCGAAGCCGACCCGGTCGAACAGCGCCATCCAGATCGGAATGGAGCCGACGAGCAGTGCGGCCATGCCCGCGGGAACGGTCTGCTGTGCCCACGCCAGCGCGCCGTGCCCCGTCACGAACAGGAGACCGCCGAACACGAAGGCGGCCGCAATCTGGGAGCGCCCGATCCGGTCGTGCTCCCGATCCCCGCGAGGCAGCGCGATCGCGAGCAGGATCGCGCCGGCAAGGAGGTGCCGGAGCGCCATCGCGAGAAACGGCGGGAGGTCGCGCACCGCGATCGCGAGCGCGATGAAGGTCGAGCCCCAGACGAGGTAGATCGTCCCGAGCGCCAGCCAGACACGGACGCCGTACCGAGCCGTCATCCCGCGATCGTGTCGCCTGACGGCGATGGGCTCAAGTCGAGACGAGAGACCTCTCGATCACGAGCGGTGATCGCCGGAAGCTGCCTGCGCCCCACGCTCCCGTCCGAGCGCCGGCCTCATGACGCGCGACCCCTCCTCGACCGGCGTGACACCGAGCCGGAGGACATCCGGGCGGTGGTAGTGACCGGCGGGATCGAATCGCTGCCGCTCCTCGCGAAGCCGCGTCGGGTCGAGCTCCGCATACAGGATCCCCTCCTCTCCGTACAGCGGGCCGGCGAGGTACGAGCCGTCGGGCGCGAGGATCGCGCTCCCACCACGGCCGATGAGGTCGTGCCCGTCGAGGAGCTCGCGGAGCGGGAAGTCGCTCGGATACGCGGAGGCGCGCTGGAAGTGACACGGCGCGACGACGAAGGCGCGCGACTCGCGGGCGAGGTGGACGAGCGTCGCCTGCCACTCGTCGGCGTCGTCGGCGGTGGGAGCGAGGTAGATCTCCACCCCCGACTCGTACAGGGAGAAGCGCGCGAGCGGCATGTAGTTCTCCCAGCAGACGAGCCCTCCGATGCGCGCGAGGGGAGTCTCGAGCGCGCGCAGGCCGCCTCCATCCCCGTGGCCCCACACGAGCCGCTCGTGGTTCGTCGGCACGAGCTTGCGGTGCGTGAGCGCGAGCGAGCCGTCCGGAGCGTGGTAGAGCAGCGTGTTGTAGACCGTGCCGTTACGCGCCGGATCGAGCTCGTTCACCCCCGTGACGAGCCAGACGCCGTTCGAGCGCGCGATCTCGCCGATCCGGTCTGCGGCCGGCCCCGGGACCTCGACCGCCGACTCCGCAAGCAGTGCGAATGCGGCCTTCGCGCGGGGATCGCCCCAGCCCGCGAGCGCCTTCGCCCACACCGACGACGGGTAGACGGAGACGAAGGTCTCGGGGAACACGACCAGCTCGGCGCCGCTTCGCGCCGCGTCAGCCGCGTGCGCGGAAAGCCGCTCGAGCGTCGCGTCGCGATCGAAGACCGCGGGCTCGACCTGCACGCACGCGACGGTGACCGGACGCTGCACGGGGCGATTCTCGCAGGCTGCACTGCGGAAAGTCCGAATGGCGCTACGGGAGCGCCCCGATTCGCAGCCCCGGCGGAGTGTCGAGGCTTGGCGTGTGGGCGAGCGCGTGACGATCGACGGCAACGAGGCGGCTGCCTGGGTCGCGTACCGCTCGAGCGAGGTGATCGCCATCTACCCGATCACGCCGGCGACGCCCATGGGCGAGCTCGCGGACACGTGGTCGGCGCAGGCGATGCCGAATGCCTGGGGCGCAGTCCCGCAGGTCATCGAGATGCAGAGCGAGGGCGGAGCCGCGGGCGCGATCCACGGAGCACTCCAGGCAGGCGCGCTCGCGACGACGTTCACGTCGTCCCAGGGCCTCCTCCTCATGCTCCCGAACATGTTCAAGATCGCGGGCGAGCTGACGCCGGCCGTCATCCACGTCGCCGCGCGCACCCTGGCGACGCACGCGCTCTCGATCTTCGGCGACCACTCCGACGTGATGGCCGCTCGCTCGACGGGGTTCGCGCTCCTCTGCTCGTCTTCCGTGCAGGAGGCGCACGACCTCGCGCTCGTCGCCCACGCGTCCACGCTCCGCACCCGCGTCCCCTTCCTCCACTTCTTCGACGGGTTCCGCACCTCGCACGAGCTGAACACGATCGAGCGGATGGACGAGGAGGACCTGCGTGCGCTCCTCGACGAGGGCCCGGTCGCCGCGCACCGCGAGCGGGCCCTCTCGCCGGAGCGGCCGGTGCTCCGCGGGAGCGCGCAGAACCCTGACGTCTACTTCCAGTCCCGTGAGGCCGTGAACCCCTTCTACGCAGCCGTCCCCGCGATCGTCCAGGAGGAGATGGCACGCCTCGCCGAGCGCACGGGCCGGCGGTACCGACTCTTCGACTACGTCGGGCACCCGGAGGCCGAGCGCGTGCTCGTGCTCATGGGCTCCGGCGCGGGAGCCGCGCGCGAGGCCGTCGAGCACCTCTGCGACGCGGGCGAGAAGGTGGGCCTGGTCGTGGTGAGGCTCTTCCGGCCGTTCGACGCGGCCGCCTTCGCCGCGGCGGTGCCCGCCACCGCGACGAGCATCGCGGTGCTGGACCGGACGAAGGAGCCGGCCGCCCAGGGCGAGCCGCTCTTCCAGGACGTCGTCACGGCCCTCGCCGAGCGCGTGGCCGAGCTGCCCCGGATCATCGGCGGACGCTACGGCCTCTCCTCGAAGGAGTTCACGCCCGCGATGGCGGCTGCCGTGCTCGCCGAGCTGGGCCGCGAGGAGCCGAAGCGCCGATTCACGGTCGGCATCACGGACGACGTCAGCGGGCTGTCGCTCGAGGTCGATCCCTCGTTCGTGACCGAGCCCGACGACGTCGTCTCCGCGGTGTTCTACGGGCTCGGCGCCGACGGCACGGTCGGCGCCAACCGGAACTCGATCAGGATCATCGCCGCCACGGGTGACCGGTTCGGGCAGGGCTACTTCGTGCTCGACTCGAAGAAGGCCGGCTCGACGACCGTCTCCCACCTCCGCTTCGGACCCCGCCCGATCGGTTCGTCCTACCTCGTGCAGGAGGCGGACTTCGTCGCGTGCCACCAGTTCGGGTTCCTCGAGCGGATCGACGTGCTCGAGCGAGCCGCGGAGGGCGCGACCTTCCTCCTCAACTCGCCCTACCCGGCCGACGAGGTCTGGCGGCACCTTCCGCGCGAGGTGCAGGGTCGGATCGTCGAGCTCGGGCTCGATCTGTGGGTCGTCGACGCGACGAGCGTCGCGCGCGAGGCCGGTCTCGGCAAGCGGGTGAACACCGTTCTCCAGACGTGCTTCTTCGCCCTCGCCGACCTGCTGCCGCGCGAGCAGGCGATCGCCGCGATCAAGGACGCCATCCGGACGACCTACGGAAAGCGAGGAGAGGCCGTGCTGGAGCGGAACTTCGCAGCCGTCGATCGCGCGCTCGACGGACTGCACCGGGTCGAAGTCCCCGAGCGAGCGACCTCCGAGCTCCGTCGCCCGCCGCCCGTGCCGGCCACGGCGCCCGCCTTCGTGCAGGAGGTCACCGGAGCGATGATCGCGGGCCGCGGCGACGCGCTCCCCGTGAGCGCCCTCCCCGTGGACGGCACCTACCCGACCGCCACCGCACAGTACGAGAAGCGCTCGATCGCGATCGAGATCCCGATCTGGGATCCGTCGATCTGCATCGACTGCGCGAAGTGCGCCCTCGTCTGCCCACACGCGGCGATCCGGATGAAGGTCTTTCCCCCGGACGCGCTCGCGGGCGCTCCGGAGGGCTTCCTGTCGAAGGACTGGAAAGCGCGCGACCTCCCCGGGATGCTCATGACCATCCAGGTCGCGCCGGACGACTGCACGGGCTGCGGCATCTGCGTCGAGACCTGCCCCGCGCACTCGAAGGAGGAGGTGCGCCACAAGTCGATCAACCTCGAGCCGAAGTCAGGGCACCTGGAGGTCGAGCGCGAGCGCTACGACTTCTTCCTCTCGCTGCCCGAGATCGACCGCTCGCTCGTCGCGCCCGCGACGGTCAAGGGCTCTCAGATGCTGCAGCCGCTCTTCGAGTACTCGGGAGCGTGCGAGGGCTGCGGCGAGACGCCGTACCTCAAACTCCTGACGCAGCTCTTCGGCGACCGCATGCTCGTCGCGAACGCCACCGGATGCTCGTCGATCTACGGCGGCAACCTCCCCACCACGCCCTGGGCGACGAACCTCGACGGGCGCGGGCCGGCCTGGTCGAACTCGCTGTTCGAGGACAACGCGGAGTTCGGGCTCGGGATGCGCCTCGCGCTCGACCAGCAGTCGGCGGCCGCGCGCGCGCTCGTCGCCGCGCTCGTCCCCGACCTGGCCGCCCCGATCCTCGAGGCCGACCAGTCGACGGAGGCGGGCATCGCCGAGCAGCGCAGGCGCGTCGTCGAGCTGGAGGAGCGCTGCCGAGCGCTCGATACCGCCGAGTCGCGACGGCTCCTCGCACTCGCCCGCTCGCTCGTTCGCACGAGCGTGTGGATCGTCGGCGGCGACGGCTGGGCGTACGACATCGGCTTCGGCGGCCTCGACCACGTCCTCGCCTCCGGGAGGGACGTCAACCTCCTCGTCCTCGACACCGAGGTCTATTCGAACACGGGCGGCCAGGCGTCCAAGGCCACGCCCCGCGCGGCGGTCGCGAAGTTCGCGGCCGGGGGGAAGCGAACGCGGAAGAAGGACCTCGGCATGATCGCCTCTGCCTACGGCGACGTCTACGTCGCACAGATCGCGATGGGCGCGGACAATCCACAGACCGTCAAGGCACTCGCCGAGGCAGACGCCTACCCGGGCCCCTCGCTCGTGATCGCATACAGCCACTGCATTGCGCACGGCATCGAGATGAAGCTCGGTATGGAGCAGCAGAAGCTCGCCGTCGATACCGGCTACTGGCCGCTCTACCGCTACGACCCCCGCCATGCCAGCGCGGGCGGGCATCCGTTCCGACTCGACTCGCGCGCCCCGAAGCGCCCCGTCTCCGACTTCATGTCCCGCGAGGCGCGGTTCGCAATGCTCGGCCGCGCGCGCCCCGCAGAAGCCGCCGAGCTCGGCGAGCTCGCACAGCACGACGTCGACGAGCGCTGGCACGTGTACGAGCAGGTCGCCGAGATCGAGCACGCACCCGCGGAGCCGCCGCAGGAGGAGTCAGATGACACCTGATCTTTCCACGACCTACCTCGGCCTGCTGCTGCAGAGCCCGGTCGTCGCCTCGGCGTCGCCGCTGACCGGCGACCTCGAGTCGCTGAAGGAGCTCGAGCACGAGGGCATCGGCGCCGTCGTCCTCCCCTCGCTCTTCGAGGAGCAGATCGAGCACGACCAGCTCGACATCCACGAGCTCCTCGAGTACTCGACGTACAGCTTCGGCGAGGCGCTGACCTGGTTCCCGGAGCTCGAGGACTACTCGACGGGGCCCGATGCCTACCTCGAGCATCTCGCGCAGGCGAAGGCCGAGCTGGACATACCCGTGATCGCGAGCCTGAACGGAGTCTCGATCGGAGGCTGGCTGCGGTACGCGCGCCTCTGCCAGGAGGCCGGAGCCGATGCGCTCGAGCTCAACGTGTACGCCGTCGAGGCCGATCCTGCGATCCCGGGCCCCGCGGTCGAGGAGCGGACGCTCGCCCTTGTGCGCGAGGTGCGAAGCGCGCTCTCGATCCCGCTCGCGGTGAAGGTCGGGCCGTTCTACTCGGCATTCGCCCACATGGCGGCGCGTCTCAACGAGGCAGGAGCCGACGGCCTTGTCCTCTTCAACCGCTTCCTCCAGCCCGACATCGACCTCGAGACGCTCGACACCTCGCCCACGCTCGTCCTGTCCACCCCGGCCGAGCTGCGATTGCCGCTCCGCTGGATCGCGATCCTCCGCGGCCGAGTGCCCGTCTATCTCGCCGGCACGACCGGCGTGCACGACTGGCGTGGCGCACTCAAGCTCCTGCTCGCGGGCGCGGACGTGGTCATGATCGCGTCCGCACCTCTCAGGCACGGAACGGCGGTCGTCTCCGAGATCGTCGACGGACTCCGTTCCTGGATGGAGGAGCGGGAGTACACGTCGGTCGAGCAGCTGAAGGGCAGCCTGAGCCAGACCGCGGCCCCCGATCCTTCGGCGTTCGAGCGCGGAAACTACATGCGAGCGCTGATCTCGTACGCCCCGGACGCTGGGTAACGCTCCGGCCTTCCGGAGGACCGCCCGACGGGACGATAGAATCGAAGTGTCGTGTCGAGTACTGTCGCCGGAACATCACGGCGCCTCCCGCGCGGCTGGGCGCATCTGGGCTTCCAGTTCGTCATCTGGATCGGCTTCTACGTCGCGTATCAGGTCGCGCGAGGAGCAGCGGACCGCAGCGTCGCCCACGCGTTCCAGAACGGCGAGTGGGTCGTCCGGACGGAGCGTCACCTGGGAACGCTTTTCGAGCCGACGGTTCAGCGGATCGTGGACACGTCGTCGATCATGGTTGCGCTCACCTCGTACACGTACTGGCTCTCGCAGTTCGCGGTCGTGGGCCTGACGCTCCTGTGGGTCTACTTCCGGCACCACGAGCGGTTCGCCGGCTTCCGGAACTGGCTGATCCTCGCGAACCTCGTCGGCTTGATCGGCTACATGCTCATGCCCACGGCGCCGCCCAGGATGTTCCCCGAGTGGGGCTTCGTCGACACGTTGGCGCAGTACTCGTCGATCAACCACGACAGCGGTCTCATCAGCTTCGCCGCCAATCCCTACGCCGCGATGCCGAGCTTGCACGCGATGGACGCGCTCATCGTCGGGCTCGTGATGTTCCGCCTCGCGCGCTTGCGCGCCGCGAAGGCGCTCTGGCTCGCGTGGCCGCTCTGGGTCAGCTTCGCGGTCATCTCGACCGGGAACCACTACTGGCTCGACGTCGTGGCGGGGTTCGCGCTTGCCGTCGCGACCGGGCTGGCCCTTCGCCAAGTTCGCGCGCTGCGCCTCCGGCGCGCGTGACTGCCCCGAGACCGAACGCGGGGGGGCTGCGCGAACGACGCCTCGCCCGCGAGCGGCGTCGGTCAGCGAGCCAAGGGCGAGTCGGGCACGGCAGTTCGCAAGCCTCCCCAGCTGGTCGCGGGGGCCGGCTGCGCCGGCCGTGAGCGACGAGCGGCCGGACGCCCGGGTCAGCGAGCTCGACCGGGTCAAGCAGGAATACACGCAGGCCGCGAGGGAGATCCTCGCGCGCTCGATGCGCGGTGTCGCGAAGACGAAGCTGACGCCGGACATGCTGACCCTTGCCGGCGTCTGCCTGTGCCTCGCCGGTGCCGTGCTCGTCGGCTTCGAGGAGCGGAGTCCCAAGCTCTGCTTCTGGCTCGGCGGGTTCCTGTTCGTAATCGGTTCGATCGCCGACATCCTCGACGGGGCGCTCGCGCGGGCGGCGAGCAAGGGAACGGTCTTCGGTGCCTTCCTCGACTCGACCTTCGACCGGCTCGGCGAGGCGGCGATGCTCGCGGCCATCGGCCTCGTCTTCATGCGCGACGGAAACGAGATCGCGCTCGTCGCCACGTTCGCCGCCGTCATCGGCTCGTTCCTCGTCTCGTACACCCGCGCCAAGGCCGAGTCGCTCGGGCTCCGAGCCGACGTCGGGTTCGGCTCACGCGTCGAGCGCGTCGTCCTCATCTCCGTCGGGCTCGGGCTCGCGCCGTGGGGGCTGCTCCAGTGGCCGATCTACGCCCTGGCCGCCATGGCGTGGATCACCGTCGCCCAGCGGATGCTCTTCGTCCGCCGACAGTTGCGAGAGCTCGCCGAGCAAACCTGACTCGTCTCGGGGGCTCACGGCCACGCTTCCCCGCCGGCCGAGACCATCGGCCGTGATCGCGGGACCTACGGTGACCGGCGAACCTCGAGCACCGACGCTCCTGATCGGGGTCGCGGCAGACCGCCGCACCCCTCCCGCCGCGGCCCGTCGAATCAGTCGGGCGCGAGGATCCAGCTATGCTGTTAGCAGTTTGGCTGATAGCACTTCATCGAAGAGAGCGAGCGTTCTCGTCAGGATGCCCGCATCGCTGAAAGGAACTCTCGTCCGAGAGACCGCGCGGCGCCGGTCGAACGTCAACGACATCGCGGTCGGAATCCTCGCCGAGGCGTTTGGCGTACCCTTCGTCCCGAGCGGCCGCCACCGCAAAGTGCTAGCAGGATCCTCTCCCGTCCTCCTGCTCCGTGTTCCCGACGCGCTGAAGGACGAGATCCACGCCGAGGCATCTCGGTCTGGTGCCAACGCGAACGACATCATCCTCGCCGCTCTCGCCGACGGGCTCGGCGTCCCATCGGTGAGCAACAGAAAGGAACCCATGTCCACCACGAACGGCTCGAAGGCAGGATCGCGCGCGAAGGACAAGGTGCGCGTCGCGATCATCGGCGTGGGCAACTGCGCCAACTCCCTCCTCCAGGGAGTCGAGTACTACAAGGACGCCCCACCCGAGGACTCCGTCCCCGGGCTCATGCACGTCGACCTGGGCGGCTATCACGTCTCGGACATCGAGTTCACCGCCGCCTTCGACGTCGTCAAGGGCAAGGTCGGCGTCGACCTCGCCGACGCCATCTGGGCGCGTCCCAACGACACGATCAAGTTCGCCGACGTACCGAAGACGGGCGTCAAGGTCTCGCGCGGGATGACGCACGACGGCCTCGGGAAGTACCTCTCCCAGGTCGTGGAGAAGGCGCCGGGTCCGACGGACGACGTCGTCGGAATCCTGAAGGAGACCGGTACCGACGTGGTCGTCAACTACCTCCCCGTCGGCTCCGAGATGGCCACGAAGTGGTACGCGGAGCAGATCCTGGAGGCTGGCGTCGCGATGGTGAACTGCATGCCCGTCTTCATCGCGCGCGAGCCGTACTGGCAGAAGCGGTTCGAGCACGCCGGAGTTCCGATCATCGGCGACGACATCAAGTCGCAGGTCGGCGCGACCATCACCCACCGCGTCCTGACCACGCTGTTCCAGGACCGTGGCGTCCATCTCGATCGGACGATGCAGCTGAACGTGGGTGGCAACTCCGACTTCCTGAACATGCTCGAGCGCGAGCGGCTCGAGTCGAAGAAGATCTCGAAGACGAACGCCGTCACCTCGATGCTCGACTACGAGATCGGCGACCGCAACGTCCACGTCGGCCCGTCCGACTACGTGCCGTGGCTCACCGACCGCAAGTGGGCCTACATCCGCATGGAGGGCTCGGCCTTCGGAGATGTGCCGCTGACCGCGGAGCTGAAGCTCGAGGTATGGGACTCGCCGAACTCGGCCGGCATCGTGATCGACGCGGTGCGGCTCGCGAAGCTCGCCCTGAACAACGGGATCGCGGGAGCGCTCGAGGCGCCGAGCGCGTACCTCATGAAGTCACCACCGAAGCAGATCCGCGACGACGAGGCGCACGAGCAGATCGAGCGCTTCATCGTGAAGAACGCAGTCGCGAAGAAGGCGAAGGCAACGACGACGGCGTGAGCGCGATCCAGCTCGGTGCCGGATCTCGCCGCGGCGCCGGTCGCCCTCGGGGCGGGGGCCGGGCTGGGAGCGGACGAGACTCCGCATGCTCTCCTCGTCGTCGGCGGACCGGCGGCACACGCTGTCACCGCGCCACTCCGCGGTGACTGCCGCAGCACGGCTCGACGGCGAGCGGAACTAGGGAGCCCGCTTCGGCGCCGAGTCGTCGGCGACGAAGCCGCAGCGCCTGTGGCTCGTGTCGCAGAATGGCTTGGTCGCGGACCGGCCGCAACGGCAGAGCACGATGGAGCTCCCCGGCGGCTGCTCGAACTCTCGTCCTTCGGCATCGACGATCCGGACCGGCCCCGTGATCTTGTACGGGCCGTTCGCGCGAACCTTGATCTCGACGTCGGCCACTTCGCGACTCTAGCCAAGCCACGGCACATCTAGACTCGCCCGACGTGAGCCTTCGCATCTGCTTCGTCACCCCGTTCGCGTGGTCACAGCCACATGAGGTGAACGTTCACGTCGCGGGGACGGCGGCCGCCCTCAGGAGGCTCGGGCACGAGGTGACCGTTCTTGCGCCGTCGTCCCGGGCGCGCGACCTGCTCGACGGGCGGCGAACGCTCCAGCGGGGAACAGAGGCCGACGTCATCGCAGTCGGCCCGTCGATCCCGGTGTCGCGCAGAACCCACGTGGGTCTCCCGGTCGGCGTTCGCGCGAACCTCATGCTCGCGCTCGCACGCGGCCGCTACGACGTCGTACACGGCGTCGAGCCCGGTCTTCCGAGCCTCTCCTACCTCGCGCTCACGTCGACCCGCGCGTTGACCGCTGCGACCTTCTTCTCGTCCGAGCGGCTCGGCTACCCGGCGCGGAGATCGCGTCGAGATCGACTTCGAATCCGCGTCGACGCGCTGCTCGCGACCTCCGAGGAGACGATCACAGCAGCCTCCGAGCGCTTCCAGGGCGACTACGAGCTCATCCCGATCGGTGTCGACACGGAGCTGTACAGACCTCGCCGCAAGCGCCCGGTGATCGCGCTGGAGCTCGAGATCGCCGGCCGCCCGACGACGCGCGTGCTCGTCCGCTCGCTGCGTGACTACGAGGGCTGGGAGCTGCATCTCCTCCATACGAAGCCGCTCGCGTACCGGCCCGCGATCCCGCGCTCGGTGCGTGCGCGAGTGCACGTCCGCTCCGTGAGGAGGCAAGAGCAGCGGGCCTCGGTCCTCGGCCAGGCGGCGATCTTCGTTCCGGCTCCGGGGGGCGAGGAACGCCTGGCGCTCGAGGCCGCCTCCTGCGGAGCCGCGACCGCCGAAGCCGACGACGTTCCAAGCCTCGTGACCGACGACGCGCGGCGGCTCGAGCTTGGCACGCTCGCCCGTGCTGGTGCCCAGACGCAGAGCTTCGACGAGGTCGCCGCGCGACTCGACTCGCTCTACACGGGCCTGACGCGCAAGCGCCGGGTAGGCCCTGCCGCTGCGATGCAGCCCGATCCTCTGGCGGATCGAGACTGGATCGTCGTCGACCTCCACATGCACACGGAGTGGTCCCACGACTGCTCGATCCCGGTTCCAGATCTCCTCGACCACGCGGAGGAGATCGGGCTCGGTGCTGTCGCAGTCACCGACCACAACGTCTTCGGAGGTGCGCTCGAGGCGGCGAGGCTCGCCGACGGTCGCGGGCTCGCCGTGATCCCCGGCGAGGAGATCAAGACAGACGGCCAGGGCGAGGTGATCGGCCTCTTTCTCGAGCGAGAGATCCCGCGCGGCATGTCGTTCGCCGACACCCTGTCCGCCATTCGCGAGCAGGGCGGGCTCGTGTACCTCCCCCACCCCTTCGATCGACTCCATGCGATTCCCGATCCCTCCACGCTCCATCGCCACCTCGGGGAGATCGACGTTTTCGAGGTCTTCAACGCCCGGCTCCTGCGCGAGTCCTTCAACGACGAGGCACTCCGCTTCGCCCAGAAGTACCGCCTGCTGCAGGCGGCCGGCTCGGATGCCCACGTCCTCCAGGGGGTCGGCACGGGTGCCGTGCGCATGCGCCGCTTCGAAGGCGCCGAAGAGTTCCTGCTCTCGTTGCGGACGGCCGAGATCCTGCGACGACCCAAGTCGCTCGCCTACCTGCAGTCCCTCAAGTGGGTGGCGCAGGTCAAGGAAAAGGTCCTCTGAGCCAGAATCCCCTGGGGACTCCGTGCCCGCGGCCGTGCCATCCGACGAGATCTACGAGCGATACCTGCAGAAGGCGATCGCCGAGGTCAACGACCTCGGCGACGAGCTTGCCCGTGCCGGAGACGAGCTCCGCATACCGGTGCTCGGATCCGGCCATCCGCTGGCAGACGTCTTCCTCCTCAAGTACTCGCCGACGCCTTCGGAGATCCAGGAGGGCGTCGCGTTCTTCGGCCGCGCGGGACAGGCTGTGCTGAAGTCTCTCCAACGGCTCCGCATCGATCCGCTCGCCGTCTACGGGACGAACTGCCTGAAGTTCGGAACCGAGGATCCGGAGGATGCCGCTCGGTGGCTCACGAGGGAGCTCCACATCGTCCAGCCGAAGCTGGTGGTCGCCATGGGCGCACGCGCCGTCGCCTTCCTGAACGGGCTCGGCTTCCCGCTGGCCGACCCGGTCGACGCCGGGAGTGTCGGCACTCTCCAGCGACTCACACCGACCATCGAGGCACTCGTCACGCCCGACGTGGACGAGTCGCTCGACGACCAGCCGGCGAAGACGGCATTCTGGAACGCGTTCAAGGCCCTGGGCCCATGGTGGGAGGCGCAACCGCCGTACTAGGTCGAGCGCACGCTTCGAGTCCACGTGCGCGCCCGGCGGCGCGAGGATCTCCTGGGGCGGCCACATCGCGGCCGCGGTCCAGATGACCCTCGAGACTCCCCGCGGCATCCGCCGCACGCGGGCGCTGGCCCTCGCCGCGCTTCTCGCGCTGCTCGTCGCATACGGCGCGGGCGCACGAGGCTTGCCGAGTCTCCCGTCGGGCGCGGACATCCTCTTCCATGCCGTCGTCGTACTCCCCACGTTCGCTGCCGCCGTCTGGCTTGCGCTACCGCTGGCGCATGCCGGGAACCGGACGCTGCTCCCGCTCGTTCTGGGCGCAGCGGTGGCCGGCGCGACCCTCACGGCGCTCGGCGTCGACTCGATGGCGAACGTCGGGAAGCTCGCGTGCTACGCGCTCGTCGGCTTCTGGTTCCTCTCGCTGTTCGAGGAGCTCTGGTGGATCGCACTCGTCGCCGTGCTTGTTCCGTGGGTCGACGTCTGGTCGGTTGCGAGGGGTCCGACCGAGTACGTCGTCGAGAAGCAACCTGGGATCTTCGAACGGATCTCCGTGGCGTTCCCGACGCCGGGAGATGCCGCAACGGTGAACGTCGGCCCTCCGGACATCCTCTTCTTCGCGCTCTTCCTCGCGGCCGCCGAACGGTTCGCGCTCCGGGTCGGCTGGACCTGGATCGGGATGACCGCGCTCCTCGGCGCGACGCTCGTCCTCGTGTGGGCATGGGACGACGTCCCGGGCCTTCCGGCCCTTCCCGCCGTCTGCCTCGGCTTCCTCGTGCCGAATGCGGACCTTCTCTGGCGGGACGTACGTCGGGCGCGCGCGCAGGCTACGGCGCGGGAGTGAGGAGCGAGACCGACTCCACGTGCGGCGTATGGGGGAACATGTCCACGGGGCGGCAACTCCGGAGCTCGTACCCGTACTCGTCTCGAAGAACCTGGACGTCCGAGGCCAGCGTCGTCGGGTTGCATGACACGTAGACGATTCGCGACGCACCGAGCGCGCCCGTCCGCCGGAGCGCCTTCCCGGCGAGACCGGCGCGTGGGGGGTCGACGACGACGACATCCGGCGGGCCCGCCTCCGCGCGAAGCTGCTCGAGCGTCTGCCCGACGTTCCCCGCGAAGAAGCGCACGTTCTCGATCCCGTTCAGCTCGGCGTTCTCGATCGCGCACGCAACCGCCTCCTCCGAGATCTCGAGGCCCCACACCTCGCGCGCGTCGGCGGCGAGCGTCAGCCCGATCGTTCCCGTACCGCAGTACAGGTCGAAGACGCTCTCGGTTCCGATCAGGGCCGCGGCCTCGCGCGCGAGCTCGTAGAGGCGCGCCGCCATCTCGGTGTTCGTCTGAAGAAACGCGGACGGCCGAACGCGGAAACGAAGCCCGAGGATCTCCTCCTCGATCGCGTCAGACCCCCAGAGCAGGCGGGTCGGGAGGCTCGTCTGCTCGGCGGGGCTCTCGTTGACGGCCCAGTGGATCGAGCGGACCTCGGGAAGACGGCGGAGCACCTCGACGAAGTAGCCGGTCTCGAAGCGCTCGCCCGGAGCCGTGACGAGCACGACGAGTGCCTGCCCCGTATTGCGGCCCTCTCGCACCACGAGGTGACGCAGGTAGCCGTCGCCCGTTCCCTGGTCGAACGGCTCGAGCCGCTCCTCGCGCGCCCAGTCGCGGACTGCGAGCCGAAGTGCGTTGCCGAGATCGGTCGTGAGCAGGCACTCGTCGATGGGGACCACCTCGTCCCAGCGTCCTGCCCGGTGGAAGCCGAGATCTACGCCCTCGTCCCCGGCCGTGAACGAATACTCGAGCTTGTTTCGGTAGCCGTACTGCGAGACCGCGGGGACGATCGGCTCGAGAGGCGGTTCGATGATCCGTCCGATGCGGGCGAGCGCATCGCGAACCTGGCGCTCCTTCTGCGCGAGCTGTGTCTCGTAGGCGAGGTCCTGGAAGCGGCATCCCCCGCACGTTCCGAAGTGGCGGCACGGTGCCTCGACGCGATCCTGGCTCGGCTCGAGGATCGCGATCGCCGCCCCTTCCGCGAATCCGCGCTTCACCTTCGTGATGCGGGCGCGGACCCGGTCGCCGGGGAGACCGCCGCGCACGAAGACGACGAACCCGTCGTACCGCCCGACGCCGCTTCCCCCGTAGGCGAGCGACTCGATCCGGAGCTCGAGCTCCTCTCCCTTCCGAACCGGGACGCCCACGCCCGTTACTTCAGCACAGAGACGTAGACCCTGCGGTCGCGCGGCCCGTCGAACTCGCAGAAGAAGATTCCCTGCCAGGTTCCGAGGGCGAGCACGCCGTCGTCGCGCAGCGGGATCGAGACGCTCGGGCCCACGAGCGCGGCACGGACGTGCGTCGGCGCGTTCTCCTCGCCCGGCTCGACGTGCTGCCACGACCAGCCGTCGTCGACGAGGCGCTCGAGTGCGGCCTCGAGGTCGCGGGCGACAGCCGGATCGGCGTGCTCGTTGACGGTTACGCCCGCGGTCGTGTGGGGCACGTAGACGAGCGCCGCCGAGCCGGTCTCGCCGGCGATGGCGTCGCGCACCTCGCGCGTGATGTCGACGACGTGACTTCGCCGCTCGGTGCGAACGCGGATCTCTCGCACGCGTGCCAGCCTAGAGCGCGCCGCCCGCCGCCGGCGGTGCCCCGGCCTCGAGCGCGTTCTCGCCACCGGCCGCTCGGGAGAGGTGTTCCTCGACCTGCAGGATGTTGTCCCTGCCACGCTCCACCACCGCGAGAAGCTCGGCCATCGAGGCGACCTCCTCGCGTTGCTCTTGGAGGAACCAATGCAGGAACTGCTCTCCCACGAGCTCTCCCTCGTCCCGCGCGAGCTTGACGAGCGTGACGATCTGATCCGTCACTCGCTTCTCCTGCGCGAGCGCTAGGGAGACGGGTGCGACGACGTCCTCGAACTGGGTCTGCGGCGCGTCGATACCGGGAATTTCCGTGTCTGCGTCCGCGTCGAGGAGGTACTGAACCATCATCATCGCGTGGTTTCGCTCCTCCACGGCCTGGCGATAGAAGTGCGACGCGAGCTGCGACAGAGAGTGTGAGTCGTAGTAGACGGCGATCGCGATGTACTGCTGCGACGCGCCGAACTCGTAACCGATCTGCTCGTTGAGTCTGGCCTCGAAGGTGGTCATGCCGCGACTCTAGCGCGACGCGATGAGGAGGGCCGAACCGTTGCGGCCCTCCTCATCACGCGACTGCTACGCGTCGACAGTCTTCGAGAGCTCGATCTTGCGGGGCTTCTGCTCCGCCGGCTTCGGCACCCTGATCTCGAGCACGCCGTTCTCGTAGCGAGCGGCGATCTGATCCTGGTCGATGCCCTGCGGGAGTCCCACGGCCCGAGCGAACGTCCCGTACCTGCGCTCGAACCGGTAAAAGCCGTCCTCGGTCGTCTCCTCGGTCTTCGCGCGCTCGGCGGTGACCGTGAGCGTCTCGTCCTTCACCTCGACCGAGATCGCATCCTCGGGAATCCCGGGCAAGTCGAACGCATACACGACCTCTGATTCGGTCTCCCACACGTCGAGAGCCGGCACCCAGCTCTGCGTGACCGGTCCGGGCCCTTCGAGCAGGCCGTTCATCCAGCGGCTCATCTCGCTCTGGAGCGAAGCGAGCTCACGGAAGGGCTCCCAGCGCACCAACGTCGTCATCTGCTCTCTCCTTTCGACTTTGAGGATAGATCCAATATAAAACTTAAGTGTGTTCTAATCAAGTTCGTGCTCCACGTAGCATTTGGCCGATGGCCAGGGTCCCCACGTCGCGACCTCCGCTGCCGAATCGAACAGGGACAGCGTCGCACTCACCCACCGATCGGGCGCGAGGCAGAAGGCGCTCATGGCTCGTGATCCGCTGACGTTCGACGACCACGTCCGCGCAGCGCTCGACGAGCTTCCGCCGGACCTCGCCGCCGCCCTCGAGAACATCGCCGTCGTCGTCGAGGACGAGAACCCCGATGACCCCGACCTGCTCGGCCTCTACCACGGCGTGCCTCTGCCGGAGCGGGGCGACGTCGCCGGGATGCTCCCGGACAAGATCTCGATCTACCGCATCCCCCTCGAGGAGTCGTTTCCCGATCCCGCCGAGCTTCGCGAGGAGATCAGGATCACCGTCCTCCACGAGCTCGCCCACTACTTCGGGCTCGACGAGGATCGGATCGCCGAGCTCGGCTTCGACTGAATACGGAGGCTCCTGTGTGGGAATGCGACCGGCGCACGGTGCGTTTGTACGCCACGTGACGACGATTCAGATCCAGATCGAGATCGAGCAGCTCTCGGAGCAGCGCCAAGAGCTCTGGCAGCGCCTCTCCGAGGGGCTGGATCCGACCGTGCAGAGCGAGATCAAGGCCATCGACGAGCGCCTGCAGGCACTCTGGCACGCGCTGAGGTTGGAGAAGGCTCGCCTGCGGTTCGGTGAGCGCGAGGAGATCGTGCGCCGTGCCCGCGCCGAAGAGCGCCTCGAGCGCGCGGCCTAGACCGTATGGAGTGCCCGGCGCCTCGCTCGTAAGTTGGCGCGGGTTGCCGTCGGGATAGGCCCGGCGGTAGAGCCGCAATTACGGGAGGCGCCGGTATGGCCGAAGGTAGCTGGGTCGGATTGG
>Ga0233416_10000065_pt1 | contig 28686 bp, 21 predicted proteins | sample Sediment_Towuti__2_FD_188638 | JGI IMG/M metagenome (GOLD analysis project Ga0233416, IMG submission 188638) | Sediment microbial communities from Lake Towuti, South Sulawesi, Indonesia - Sediment_Towuti_2014_0_MG | ecosystem: Environmental > Aquatic > Freshwater > Lake > Sediment | place... | reverse complement strand
CCTAAGCAAACACACGAGTACGGAGGTCTCCGAGATGGATATTACCACTTTTAGCATGTGTGTCTAATGTATTGTGGACGACTTTTTGAAAGGCCAACGGTTGCGGCAACGTGGACCGCAACCCACCTTGAGCGGTAATGTAAACCCTTAAGCGATTTGGCAAATCCGGCTGAATGATTTGCTCTATAGCGAAGACCACGTTTGATAATTCACGATTGTCGGAAGGGCGGAGCATGCCTAAAATTCGTTGCTGTTAGATAGCGAGTGCGAGACAGCCGGTACCGGAGTGTACAAGGGTATCGCTAACTGTGCTGCCACTGCCATCGCACCTTCCGGCATTACCCCCAGGGGTTCGATCAGGCCGATCAAACCCAGCGGTTGCGCAAGTTGGCGGCGATTTATTAGGTGTTGGGCATGAGTTTGCGGAGCGTTGTGATCGCCCTGGCACCCTTCGGGGTGAATCTCAGTCACATGTCGGTCTGGAAAGATTTGCAGGAGCAGGCAGATCTGCAGGAGAAGCGCCGCCATTGGGAGCCGGTGCGCGTGCTGGGACTGGATGGCGCTTATGTGCGTGCTTGGGGGGACGTGCGTCCAGTGTTGGTCGTGGTCGACTTGGGGGAAGGCAGGCCGGTTGGCATTGGCTATGTGGATGAAAACAACCCCCAGGCAGTGCGGCGCTTCTTGGTGCCGCTGGTCGAACGCCTGGGAGTGAGCGTCATCGTCACGGATGATCTGATGCATTACAAGACCGTGGCAGAGAAACTGGATTTGGAGCATCAGATCTGCCAGTTCCACGTGCGCCGCTGGGGAGTGTGTGGGCAGCAACTTCCTTTTTTCGCCAACCGGGTATGTTACAGACACCATGAACAAAACCTGTTGACTCTCAAACAATAATTCATTATAATTAGGACAATATTTATCCTAAAGGATTCTGGGGCTGATACATCGAATAACTGAACAATACTGAACAATGAGGAGAAAAGGGTATATTCCTTTCTATTGGATTATGCCTATCCACACGGTAACTGCAATCGTGGGAAATTATAGGGAAACACACCGTTTAGCGCAATCATAGCAAAGCGCGCTCCTCCAATAGGATTTTCACAAATCGTTAAAACCAAATAGCCTGGTGTGCAAGTATTTCTAGGATCTTGACAACAAAGGGTGACCGTCGTTACAAGTGGTTTGTGCCTAAGCAAACACACGAGTACGGAGGTCTCCGAGATGGATATTACCACTTTTAGCATGTGTGTCTAATGTATTGTGGACGACTTTTTGAAAGGCCAACGGTTGCGGCAACGTGGACCGCAACCCACCCTGAGCGGTAATGTAAACCCTTAAGCGATTTGGCAAATCCGGCTGAATAATTTGCTCTATAGCGAAGACCACGTTTGATAATTCACGATTGTCGGAAGGGCGGAGCATGCCTAAAATTCGTTGCTGTTAGATTGTGTGGGGGTTTGTCGAAGAATCAAAAGGTAATCTTGTATGTTTAATAAATCCACAATAAAGGCTATTCCTTCTTCTTGGAATGATAAGCAGCGTCCTGCTCTGCTAGCCAGCATGGCAATTTTGCTAAGTGGTTTAGTTGGCGGCTTAGCTTCCTGGTTGACGCAATATTTCGCTGGGCGGGAGATACTCATCCTCCTGGCACTTATCGGCTTCTGGATAGTAACCTTTTTTATTATTCAGAAATTCGATTTGATGGCTCTGGTGACTTTTTGTTTTCTCAGCCTGGTCCGACTCGAACCTGCTCCAGTGGATGCTCTTGCCATGGTACTGCTGTTGGTGGGCATTCTGACGCATAAGATATCTCTGAAATCTCTTACAGGTTCCTCCACGATCCACTTGCTTCTGTGGCTTTTCGTGACGATGAACTTGGTCGCACTCGCGGTTGCTCCTCAATTTTTCGACAGCTTGCGTTACGTAATAATCACTCTCTATCTGATCGCTCTGGCTTATTTCCTCAAAATGTATCTCACTTCCGTGCAAGCCATGCGTATTTTCCTGATAGGTTATTTGCTCAGTGTAATCATCGCGGACCTCCTGGTTATCCTCGGATATGCAGGGATTTTCCCCGCTGAGCTTGTGATCGTGGAGAATAGGGCTATTTCCTTTTTTAAGGACCCGAATGTTTTCGGGCCATTTGCGATCCTGATGATTGTCGTCTTGATTGATGAGATTTGGCATCCACGGATTTTTCCTGGGTTTAATTTCCTCAAAATCCTGGGTGTCATTATCATGTCAGCGATTCTTTTCCTTTCCTTTTCACGTGCTGCTCTCGGAAATCTGGGTGTCTCCCTTTTGCTTTACCTTGTTCTCAATATAAAAGCACTATCCTTAACGAGGATTGCTAAGATACTCATAATGTTCATGGTGGTTTTATTGGTTCTGGCAATCGTGATAGTCCAGTTGGATCTGATCTCATTCCTCGAATGGCGGGCGACCCCCATTCAGCCATACGATCTCCAACGTTACACCACTCAGTTGGTAGGGCTCGAAACAGGTCTCAGTCATCCTATAGGGATTGGTCCTGGGATGTCACTGGGGGCGCATAGTCTTTATGTGCGTACCCTGGTTGAATACGGGTTTTTAGGGTTGATCTTCTTAATCTCAAGTTTTATTATCTTATTGTTTCTTACCTTCCAGCGTGCCCTACGGGAAACCGGAAAACCTTTTGGGTTGTCGGCAAAAGTTTTATTTGCCTGTTTTTCCGGTGTGATGCTTAACAGCCTCGTAATCGATACATTACATTGGCGTTATCTCTGGATCATTTTCGCTCTGGCCTGGGTCCTGTCCACTAGGGAAAGCCAATCTCCACAGATCGATGCTCAGATTAATTCTACGAATAGGCGTCATTCAACATAATTTACAGTATGAGTGCTGTCCAAAGCGAAACGAATATATTGCGTGAATCAGGGAAGGCATCCCTGTGGATCGGTTTAGGGATCACCTCGAAATTGATGGTAGACCTGGTGATTGCGGCCAGCTTCGGACTGGGCACCCAAACTGACGCATTCTTCGTCGCGTTTACATTTCCATTGATCATCGAGGCGCTCATTTATCCAGCATGCCAGTCGGGCTTAGTGCCCGTGTTTATCAGGGAGATGCATCCTGAGCATGAGAAACAGAAGAGGGTGCTGTTTAGCACACTCTTCAATCTGGGCCTGTTGTCTTCGCTGATCTTGATGGTATTGGGGGTTATTGGAGCTCCGTTCATCGTCTCATTGTTAGCCCCAGGTTTTGACACATCGACTTCCAATCTGGCGGTTGATCTGCTGCGAATACTGCTTTTTAGCATCCTCATTGTCGGCCCGGTGGGTGTGATGAGAGCCTATTTGAATGCCCATGGCATTTTTACACAACCCGCGATGCTTGAACTCATCCGAGGTGTGGCTGTTCTAACCACCATCCTGCTCAGTTATCAGGCAATTGGGATCATATCCATTGCATATGGATATGTTGTGGGAGGATTCCTCCAATTCATATTCCTTGCTGGCACCATTCTCCTCAAATTGGGATTTGGATATCGCGTGATAATCAAGGTCGACTCTCTGAAATCTTCCCAAGTTAAACGCCTTTTTATGGTCCCACTGGCAGATTATTTTTTGGCACAAATCATCCTAGTAGCTCAGCGAGTGATTGGTTCCTTTCTGCCCCCAGGGAGCATCAGTGCCATCAGTTATGGACACCGGCTGGCTTCGGTCGCGGGTGTAATATTGTTCAGTGGTGTTGAAGTGGTCTCACTGTCTTATCTGGCGGCAGATTTCATGAAAGGTACCGCAGCAAATCTCCGCCAAGCAAGGGAGACTTTCGTTGCTGGCCTACGCTTTGTTTTTATCCTGGGGATTCCCGTAGCCATCAGCATATGGGTTCTGCGCCTTCCTTTGACACAACTTGTCTTTGAAAGAGGGGCTTTCGACCAGCACGCTACTCAACTGGCGGCGCCAGTGATCGGTTTATTTGCATTAAGCATCCCATTTTTTGGCTACCGGCTGCTTTTGAATAATTACTTGTTTGCTATGATCCAACCCGGAAAAGTCATCACGATGTCCATAGCTATGATTGGAGCCAACATGCTCCTGGCGATCCTGCTCTGGAGATTTTCAGGGGCCAGAGGAGTGGCCCTGGCATTTGTCGGTGGGTTGATCGTGGTATATGGTCTTGGATTCGTCGTGGTAGAAAAAGAATTAATGCCCTTCCAAAAAGAGATCCTCCAAATGGTGAGCAGAGTCGTAGGGGCTTCGATTGCTATGGGGATGGCTTTAAGCCTGGTAAGTGACCTGACCACTCGATGGCTAAGTAAGGTGTCCTATTTGCCTGAATTGGCTGTGCGTGTAGGGGCGTTGGCGCTGGCAGGATTATTTAGTGCGTCGCTGTTATTTGGGGCGCTTATTCTGCTGCAAGTAAAAGAGGCGACATCCCTATTAAAATATTTGAAAAGGCTATTAGCTGTTAGAGCAAATTACTTCGTAGAATGAGATTTAGGTTTCAGCATGGCTAAATTCGAAGACAAGAATTTGAGACCCATCCCGGTTCTTTTTCACGAAAGCTATTTCAACGAATTCTACGGGGCTCAGAATGGGCTTTATAACTTACTTCGATGTATTGATCGCAATCACTTTTCACCTCTAGTAGTGTGCCCTAGCGATGGGGTGTTTCCTGATCGGGTCAGAGAGCTGGGGATCGAAGTTGTGATTGTGCCACTACCCCTGGAATTATTGTCTTTTGGGGGCAAGCTATTGCGCTCGTCGTTCACTGAAAGGGTCGGGCAGTTGGCACGGTTGTTCCCACAAATCATACAGCTGGTTCGATTGATACAGAGTCGTAACATACAGCTTATGCACTGCAATACGATCAGATCCATGTTATCCAGTGGCATAGCTGCCAGGCTGTCGGGTATTCCTCTAATCTGGCACGTTAAGGGTGATGGATCGCACGGCTACCTTGATTATGCCGCGTTAATATTGAGCGATAAGATTGTCACAATCTCCGATGATGTTACGCATTACCTCAAGCAAAGGCCATTTTGGAATGCATCAGGGAAGATCGTGACCGTCCGAGATGGCATTCCGCTGGATAGATTCAACCTTAATGTATCTGGTCGGACAGTACGCCAGGAAATGGATTTTCAAGAACAAGATCTAGTGGTGGGTACGGTAGGTGCTCTATCGCCGCGTAAAGGCCATGAATTCTTCATACATATGGCGAAAAACCTGGCAATGAAATACCCGAACGTGAAGTTTATGATCGTCGGGGATATTACTAATGAAAGCTATGCCACATTCAAACAGCATCTGCAAGAATTAGCCCAGGATTTAACCAATAGTGGTCGCTTGGTTTATTTGGGGTGGAGAGACGATATGCCGGAGGTTTACGCTGCTATGGATGTTTTTGTCCTGGCCTCATCCGTGGAAGGTCTGGCGCTTGTGGTATTGGAGGCGATGGCTCTAGCAAAGCCAATAGTTCGGACGCTCGCGGCTGGAGCGAATGATACGGTTATGGACGGGGAAACTGGTTATTTGGTCCCCGTCGATAACCTCCCTGCCCTGACATCGGCAGTAGAGAAACTGGTGTCAGACCATGCGCTAAGACTCAGCATGGGAGCTGCAGCTCGGAGAAGGGTGGTTTCTATCTTCTCAGCCGAAAGAATGGCGCGTGAGATGGAGCAAATATTTTCCGATTGTTTATCAATACCAGTTGAAGGCAATCACTACCACTTTGCATGAAGACCATCCACGATGAATATCTACCTGCGTGGAATGTCCTGGATTGTGATCATCACTTTGTTTATCCTTATAGCGAGTCTCTTCTCTGTCTGGGACGGCGGCTCGAATGGCCAGGCGATTAGCTGGGAGGCAGCGTATGGCGTTCAGTACCCATATATAGAGGATTATAGCGAGTTAGCCAGCCGTGGAATTAACCTTGTTGTGAACAATGTGCATACTGACCCTCAGGAATGGGAGCGGTATTACCAGGCGGTAATCGCCCATAACCTGATGATCATACCTGTGTTGTGGGATATCGAGCAAACGGCCTGGAAGTGGAATGCAGAAAACTCTGAATGGGAATTGGACATTAATAAGTATCCCACCAGTACAGGAGCTCAGTTTTTACAGTTTCTCAGGGATAACCCCATCTATCTGTCCCATACTTTTGCGGTTTACTCATTCCATGAACCCTACAACCCAGAAAGCAATGCCCAAGTCAGTTCTAGCCAAATGAAGAAGTTTTGGCAACAGATTCATGACGAGGAATTCTCAGCTGTGAATTTAAAAATTTACGGTGAATCGATCAGTTGGAAGAGAGAATGTGCTAATGGGTGTGTAGATTATGATGCCCTGGGTTTATATAATTTCGCTTATTGTGGTCTGGGTGGCAGGTATCAATATCGTCCATACAACATCACCAGCGATCCGGATGGCCTGTCTATTTGGTTTGGTCCCTGTACTACGGATAAGAAGGCAGTGATCGCTGCAGATAAGCGAGCGATAGACGCTTATTACGAATTTATTCAGAGTACTCCGCCTGCTCCAGATGGCAGCCGTACTCAGCTCTTTGCTCTGATCCAGACATTCGCAAAAGATAACCCCAGCGCGGATATCGTGAACCGGATGCCCGATGCCTGGGAACTGTATGAATGGGGGACGCAGATTGTAAATGCCAAAAAGGATAAGTTAGCGGGCATGCAATGGTATGTGTTTCGTTTCGGTGAGCTTTATGATTTCAAGCTGGGCGATAACCGTTACGATACAGAATGTGCGGATCGCTGGAAGGCAATCAAAGATGTGGCGAATGTGCTTCTTGGAGATGTCCAGCCGTTACCAACCAGAACCCCTCTCCCCCCAGATCTGTTCTGGGAAGCAGAAGATGGGATTATCCTGCCCCCATTCGTCATGGAAGGTGAGTATATTTACCAGCCCATCTATACAGGCGACGATTTAGAGGCATCCGGCAAGGCGACCTATCAATTTACCATTGATAAGCCCGGAGATTATTTCGTCAAAGCGTTTATAGATGCGGTCGACGTAAATTCCAACTCGATTTATTTGAACATCGATGGTGAACCGGATTTGACCATGGTCTGGGACGTCGAAGTTACTGTAGGATTTGAAGAACGATATGTTCCTCGGGGGAGCTCATCCGAACCTCGGGTATTTACGCTAACTGGTGGAGAGCACGATCTAATACTCCGGGGGAGAGACGCCAACACAAAAATCGATCGGATCAGTCTGGAAGCGAAACTACTCCAGCCACCAACATCTGCTTCTGATTGCTCCAATTTTCTGCCTTTAATTATTTCTTCTGAGCTAACCATCTGTAAGTGTTTATCGAATGAAGTCGCTCCAAATCGTTGGCAACCATAATTACGGTGGGGGTGGATACCTGCTTCTCAGGTGGTGCCGTTATCTAAGATCACACGGCTGGCAGGTAGATGTTTTAGCCACGGACCCATTTGCCGTGTCTCAATTCAAAACCATCCCAAGAGTCAGCGTGATCGAGAGCATCTATATCCCGCGTGAAATCGCGCCTGTCACCGATCTAATTGCTTTTATCCAATTGCTTATTCTGCTTCGCCGGAAAAACTACGATGTGGTGCACACATATAACGCCACCTCCAGTGTCCTAGGAAGAATCGCAGCACGCCTAGCAGGCGTACCAGTCATCCTACACCACCAGGCTGGTTGGACTGTCACGGATCAGTCTTCTCCTTTAGAGCGCATTGCGTTCACCGCCATTGAATACCTGGCTACACTGGCTTCAACCAGGGGGATTTGTGTCAGCCATGCTATAGCCCAAGAGGCACGCTTGCGACACATTGCCCCATACTCGAAGCTGGTCACAATCTGTAACGGCATAGATCCCCAACCTTATATTGCTGCCATTAATAATGGTTCCGGGCAAAAGCTGCGGGAAGAGCTGGTTATTCCGAGAGACCACCTCGTGATCGGCAATGCCGGGCGTTTATCGCCCCAGAAAGACAACCAGTCTTTAATTCGCGCTTTAAACCCTCTGAAATCACTCCTACCAGAAAAACCTTTTATTTTGTTATTTGCTGGTGATGGCCCCGACCGGGAGAGGCTTGAGGGCTTGACTCAATCCTTAGGCCTTAGCCAGCAGGTCCGTTTTCTTGGTTTTATCCAAGATGTTCCTGCCTTTTTAGCAGCGATAGATATCTTTATTAGCCCTTCATATCGAGAAGGGATGTCGATCTCGCTTCTGGAGGCAATGGCTGCTGCCAGGCCGATTGTCACGACGTTGATTTTGCAGAATTCCGAATTAGTCGAGCATGAGGTGACGGGCTTATTGGTTCCACCCAACTCGCCGGAACGAATCGCACAGGCGATAGCCCGATTTAAAAGAGAACCAGGGCTGGCATTGCGCTGTGCTTCGGCCGCCAGGCAACGTGTACTTGAACGCTATACCATTGACCGCATGTTTCGTGAGACTTTAGATTTATATCTCGATCTACTTGGACGGTACCGGCCTGGCATACTGACCCAACAATTATAAACGTGGGAAGTTGATGAGATTATGGAAAATTGATCTCCATTTGCATTCAGTCTGGTCATATGACGCTTATTCCTCCCTGGACATGATCATCAGGGCCTGTCGCAGGAGGCAGCTTGATGCTCTTGCTCTAACGGATCACAATGAGTTAGAGGGGGCACTTCATCTTCAGGAAAGGGCACCATTTAAGGTTATTGCGGGCGAAGAGATTTCTACAACCGAGGGTGAAATCATAGGTCTTTTCTTAAAAGAACGAATTCCCCCGGAGATGTCCTTACAGGAGACTGTCCAGGCGATCAAAGAACAAGGTGGAATTGTATATCTTCCCCACCCCTTCGAAACTGTTCGAAAAGGTGTATCTCAGCAGAGCCTAGAAGCGCTGGGAATAGATCAAGTCGATATCTGGGAAGGATTTAACGCACGTACTAGGGATCGCCAGGCTGTCCAGGATTTTTGGAAGTATTCGGATGGACGAGCATTAAAGCTCGCGGCGGGTAGCGATGCCCATACGCCCTGGGAGTTGGGGCGCACCTATACGCTGATCCAGCCCTTTGAATCACCTCAAGAACTGCTTATCGTATTTGATCAAGCCGAATTTGTTTCAATACCCGTTCCGTTTATCTACCGGTTGGTTCTCAATCATAAGATGCGCAGATATCTACGCCGGATTGTCCGTAGAAACCTGATAAGAGGGATCTTGTGACCAGTGGGCCTCGTGTCTTGGTAACCAACGCACAACAAAGGAAGTCTCTGGCTGCGATACGCTCACTGGGGCGCCATGGGGTTCGTGTGACCGCGGCTGAGAATACATGCCTGGCAATGTCCTTCTATTCACGCTATACAGACCAGGCGGTTGTGTATCCAGATCCAGAAACCCATCCAGAAGCTTTTCTCGATTGGCTGATTTCCTTTTTGCGCAAAGAACCGCATGATGTCTTATTCTCCATGGACGACGACGTTTTGGAAGTGGTTACGCAGCACCTGGTAGAACTGCGCCGCTATGTCATTGTGCCCGTCGTCGATCGCGACACTTATCTCCTGGCCAGCGATAAGTTGCGCACAGTCCAGAGCGCCAAGGCAGCCGGAGTTCGTTGTCCCAAGACGGTGAGCGCCCGTTCATTGGATGAAGTCAATGAGTTGGCCCCTTCCCTCTCTTTTCCTGTGGTCATTAAGCCTAGGAATAGCTCTGGGTCGCGAGGCCTGATTTATGTATTTTCTCAGAAAGAGTTGCTCCAGTCCTGGAAAGAAGTGGATGAAATTTTTCCGCAGCCGTTGGTCCAGGAATACATCTCCCCAGGAGGTCAGGCAATTGGTGTCTCCGCCTTGCTTGACCAGGATAGTCAGCCTTATGCTGTCTTTGTTCACCGCCGGCTGCGGGAATACCCGGTTGCAGGTGGTCCCAGTGCGCTCTGCGAGAGCATTCATGATCAGGCCTTAGCCGACTTGGCTGTTCGTTTTTTACAGCAACTTAAATGGTTCGGCGTAGCCATGGTCGAGTTTAAGACCAACCCCAACGATGGATTACCGTATCTATTGGAAATTAATCCGCGGTTTTGGGGTTCGTTGCAACTCGCAATTCATTGTGGTGTTGATTTTCCCTGGTTACTTTACCAGTTGGCAATGGGCAACGAAATCCTTCCAGTTTTCCACTATCCGGCGGGCAAGCGATATCGCTGGTTGCCTGGCGATGTTTTGCACTTTCTTACCAATCGGCGACGCTGGGAGATAGCCCAAGATTTCTTCCGAATTGACATGCCGCGCACATGTTATGAGGTCCTTTCTCGCGACGATTGGCGTCCGACCATTGGTCTTGCGCTGACACTGGGGGGGCAAGCCTTGGAGGCCGCAAAAAATTCTATATTATCTGCCAATAGTTAGATTTTTTGGAGGTGTAGCAATGAGCCGTAAGTTCAAAATTCTGTTAGTCGTCTCCAATTTATTAGTGCTTTTGGTGCTCACCGTCTCGTCCGCTTTAGCCACCTTTACCATCGGCTGGTGGAAGAACAAGGGGTTGAATAAATGGGATGAATCGGGTGACATAATTGTCGTTAATGTAGCACCAGGAGCAACAGGGTGTAACGGTACTGGCTTTTATGCAGGATTGATGTACCCGTACCAGGTAGCAGGACGTACACTCACTTATCTCGATATCCTCAAAAGTGCCAACGCGAGTGATGCTAGCCTGATGTTGGCGGCCCAGACGATCGCTGCCCAACTCAACATAGCCCAAGGGGCATGTAATGCCTTTGGAGGCAATATTCAGGCCCTTGTAAGTTTGGCAAATGACTTCTTGGTCATCAACCCTGTAGGCAGCGATCCCCAAGGGGCTGATCGCGATTACGCGCTTGCGTTGAAAGATTGCCTGGACTTGCACAACAATCTGGAGAATGGTGATCCCAATTATGGAACTGATCTAAGTCCGGCCTATGTCTGTGCGAAAGATCTCCTTGGTCTTCCATAGGTGGTCGGGCGGATAATAATGCTAGCTGGTGTCGAGCCGTTATCTGCCTTACAGCATATCGCCCGCATTTATCCATGTCTGGCAATTGCCTTAAGATGCCTTTCGCTGGAGAGGACCTGAGAGATGGTTAAGCGTTTATTCGATATCTTCGTTGCGACGCTCTTGCTCCTTTTGGTCTGGCCATTGATCCTGATTGGCGCATTTGCGGTTAAATTGACCTCACCTGGGCCCGCGTTTTACCGGGCCAAACGCGCTGGGAAAGGGAATTCACCATTCGATATGTTCAAGCTGCGTACAATGTATGCCGGAAGTGACCCTTCCGATCGTAGGATCACTGAACCTGAAGATAGCCGCATCACACCGGTTGGCGCATTCTTACGCAAGTTCAAGATCGACGAGTTGCCGCAGTTTTGGAATGTACTGCGTGGGGAGATGTCGATCGTCGGCCCGAGACCGGAGGACTGGGATATCGTCCAAAAACACTATACCGATGAGCAGAGGCGAACGCTTGAGGTCCGGCCTGGCATTACTTCGCTGGCCGAGATTATTTGGTACCCAGATTTGACATATCATGACCCGCCGCCGGATGGCGTTCCCCTCCAGGAATGGTATCTCAGGCGGCATCTGCAAGCGCGGTTGGCCGAAGAACTACGCTACCTGGAAGAGCAAAGTATGCTTTTCGATTTTAAGATGATCGGGAAAACGATTTACTGTGTGTTGGTGCACTCATGGCAGCCGCCCATGAAGCGTCCACTGGTGTTGGAGCATCATCCACGCGACTGATGCACTGGATTTCTTTCTAGGGGGAACAACGAACTATGTCAAAGCAGATTTTGGTTGTTGCTGCGCATCCTGACGACGAAACTTATGGGATGGGCGGAACGATTGTAAATCACGTCCGGCAGGGAGACCAGGTTTCAGTGCTGATCCTCACGGATGGCGTCACCGCTCGGCACAACGTCACCGAACCTCAGAAGGTAGCCGCACGCAAGGCATGCGCGACCCTGGGGGTACAGGATGTTCGCTTTATTGGCCTCCCGGACCAAGGTCTGGATGGGTTGCCCCTGTTGGAAATCATTAAACCCATCTCGGAATCGATCAAGGAACTACTCCCTCGAGTCGTCTACACCCATCATCGCGGCGATGCCAATCAGGATCACAGGGCTGTATTTGCCGCGACCCTGGTTGCCGTACGGCCATTCGGCGAAAATCCGGTGGAGAAGGTGCTTTCCTACGAAGTTGCCTCATCTACAGAGTGGGGCCCACCCTTTACTGAGTGGGCTTTCAACCCGACTGTATTTATAGATATCACTGCTACATTAGAAACGAAGCTGAAAGCAATTGAAGCGTACCGAGAGACCTTCCAGAGCGAGGTGAAATCCTTCCCCCACCCGCGTTCACCAGAAGCCCAGCGGGTATACGCCCAAAGTCGAGGGATCAGTGTTGGCATGCTGGCTGCGGAAGCATTTATATTAGTGCGGGAGCTGATTAAGGAGTAATTAAATGTACACAACTGAAACCGGTCAAAAAGCGATCAGGGAAGATTTTTTACCTTACGCCTTGCCTTTCATCGGCGATGAGGAAATTGCCGAGGTGGTTGATGCACTGCGATCGGGTTGGATTACGACAGGTCCCAAAGTTCAACGTTTCGAGGCGGACTTTGCCGAATATATCGGCACCAAGAATGCCATTGCGATCAACTCCTGTACAGCCGGATTGCATATAGCGTTGGCTGCATTGGGTATCCAACCAGGTGATGAAGTCATCGTCCCTACCCATACTTTTTGTTCGACGGCAAATGTGGTCGTTCATCTGGGCGCGCGGCCAGTGCTGGTAGATGTGAATAATGATTTCAATATCGCCCCGGAAGTGATTGAAGCCGCGATTACTCCTAGAACAAAGGCGATCATGCCTGTGCACTTCGCTGGGCAGGCATGTGATCTTGACTCGATCTATGAAATTGCCGCTCAATATGACCTGGCAATTGTAGAGGACGCAGCTCATGCTGTCGGTGCGACTTATCGTGGGTATAAAATCGGATCCGATAACCTCCTCCTGGCCTGGAAAGGGGGTCATAAGATCAGGACAGCCACGGCATTTTCATTTTATGCGATAAAAAATATGACGACTGGAGAAGGGGGGATGATCACCACTTCTGATGACGATCTGGCGCAGAAGATGCGCTTGCTCGCGTTACATGGCATGAGTCGCGATGCATGGAAGCGTTACACTACAGCCGGGGCATGGTATTACGAGGTAGTTGCACCCGGCTATAAATATAATATGACTGACATCCAGGCGGCATTGGGTATCCACCAATTGCGCCGGCTAGATGGCTTCATCCTGACTCGTCAGCATTATGCAAGCTTGTATGATGAGGCGCTTGCTGACCTGCTCGAAGTGGAAACCCCGCTCGTCAGACCTAACCGCAATCACACTTACCACCTTTATGTCCTGCGCCTTGACCTGGAAAAACTTAAGATAGATCGGTCAGCATTCATCGAACTGCTGAGAGCCTACCGAATTGGAACCAGCGTTCATTTCATTCCCGTTCATCTCCACCCTTATTACCGGGACCATTTCGGCTACCGGAGAGGCGATTTGCCACAATCGGAGGCAATCTACGATCGAATTATCTCGATCCCTCTTTATCCGCGCATGACAGAAGTGGATGTCCAGGATGTCATTCAATCCGTCCGGGACATCGTCTCTGATAACCGGAAGTGAGATTATGAAATTGCCACTCCGAATACACTTCAACTCTGAGATGGCCGGACGCATCATCGCCGACGGAATTATGGTGAACGCTGCTTTGCTGATCACTCTTGTCTCGCGTTATATGTGGCTGGTGGGAATCAATGGTTCAACTCTCTCGGCTCAAGTGCTATTTCGTGAGCATATGCGAGTCTATGTCAATAGTTTTTGGTTCCTTACGATAATATGTTTAATTGTTTTTTATTTTAATGGCTTCTATACTTATGGCCGCTTCTACCAGGATCGCTATAAGGTTCTCGTCATCGCCCAGGCTGTCAGTCTGGGTTACCTGATATTCGGCTTTTTTATTTTTATCTTATCGGATTGGATTTTTTTTCCCCGCAGCATCCTAATATCAGCTTGGTTGGTAACCTTGGCTTTCTTGATCGGCTCGCGGGCATTTCTAGAGCTTTACCGGACAGTGAGGTTGCCTGAGCGTCGTCAAACGGCTCCTATCGTTGCAGAGAATAAACGCAATAAGGTCTTAGTTATCGGCGGGGCAGGATACATCGGTTCTGCGTTATTGCCCGAACTCTTGAAGAAGGGCTACCATGTGAGACTACTCGATTTGCTTCTTTATGGCACGGAACCGATTCAAGAGATATTACAGCATCCCAACCTGGAGATTATACGGGCTGATTTCCGCCAAATAGACACCGTGGTGGAAGCCATGCGAGATATCGAGTCCCTGGTGCACCTGGGGGCAATAGTTGGCGATCCAGCCTGTGAGTTGAATGAAGAGCTGACCATCGAGGTAAATTTGATGGCCACCCGCATGCTTGGTGAAGTTGCCAAGGGCAGCGGCGTCAATCGCTTCGTATTTGCCAGCACCTGTTCCGTTTACGGCTCCAGCGATGAGACACTAGACGAGCATTCGTATTTAAATCCAGTTTCGTTGTATGCAAGCAGCAAGATCGCTTCTGAGCGAGTTCTCATGCAGATGGCAAATGATCACTTCGCTCCAGTGATATTGCGCTTTGGCACAATATATGGGCTCTCCGGTCGCACTCGTTTCGATTTAGTGGTCAACCTTCTAACAGCCAAGGCAGTCGTAGACAGTCTGATCACGATTTACGGGGGTGAACAATGGCGACCATTCTTACATGTCGATGATGCAGCTCGGTCGATACTCATGGTCCTGGAAGCGCCTATACCATTGGTACACAATCAAATCTTCAACGTCGGTTCTAATGAGCAGAATTATACAATCCAGCAGGTCGGTGAAACTATCCAACGGTTGATCCCATCCGCCCAAATAACTAGCGCAGGGACGGATAATGACCTTCGCAATTATCGCGTGAATTTCAACAATATCCGCAGAACTTTGGGATTCGTGCCTGAATGGAGCCTTGAGCAAGGGGTAATGCAAGTTTGCGAGGCGATAAAGAGCGGCAAGGTGAAAGACTATCGAGACGTTGAATATAGCAATGTCAAGCTACTTAATGGAGGCGACAAAGGGATTTCTGGCCTTTTGCGCAGTCAGAAAGACTGGGCATACGAACTGCTCAACGAAACCTCGCCCAAGTATAAGGAGATGGTGGCATCTTAGCTGACGGAATTGCTCTCTTCTTGGATGATCAGGGGAAATTCTGCTAATACATCTACCGGGTGGAAATTAAACCCGAATATCAGGGGGGCCAGTATAGGATCAAAATATGGAATCTGCTAAAAAAGTTGAGATCGATTGTTGGGATTATCGTAGAACAATGGGGATGTTTGCCACCGGCGTGACCGTTGTCGCTGTGGAAACAGACAATGGGATTGTTGGGATGACAGCCAACGCTGTGACTTCCGTTTCTTTGGATCCCTTACTGGTATTGGTTTGTGTGCACAAAAGAGCCAGGATCATGAAGCATTTACGCAAAGCGCAGAAGTTTTCTATAAGCATTCTAAACGAGAATCAAGCAGACCTCTCCCGCTATTTCGCCAACATGTGGAATGAACCGGAACCCCCTGTCCATTCCTTTCTCGCCTGGGATGGCGTAGTGCGACTGGCGGAAACGATGGGCGCAATTGCTTGCCGAGTACACGAACTTTTGGAAGGGGGCGATCATTGGATTGTTATCGGCCAAGTGCTTGATCTGTACAGATGTGAGAGAATGGCCAACCCTCTCTTGTTTTATGAAGGTGAATACAAACAGATATCGAAGCAATCCATCAATATGCCCAGTTTTCCTAATTGATGTTACTCGGAGGAGAATCAGATGAATATGATTGGAATTGAAGGTTCATACCCGCTTTCACCAATTCAACAAGGCATGCTATTTCACAGCCTGTATGACAATCATGCCGGGGTGGACATCGAGCAAATAGTGTGTGCCTTGCGTGAAAACCTGAATATCCCGGCTTTTATCCGAGCCTGGGAGCGTGTTGTCGCACGCCATGCAAGCCTCAGGGCAAGCTTTCGCTGGGATAGCCTGGATGAGCCTCGGCAGGAAGTGCATCGAATGGTTGAATTGCCGTTTGAGTTGCATGATTGGCGGGATGTGCCGGCGACGGACCAAAAAATCCGATTGGAGGCATATCTTCGAGCTGATCGCCAGAGAGGTTTTGAATTGAGCCACGCGCCGCTCATGCGATTCGCGCTATTTAGATTGAGCGAGGCAGATTATCAATTGATTTGGACTTTCCATCATATCATTGCCGACGGACGTTCCCATCTCGTTATCCTCAAGGAAGTCTTTTTGTATTATGAAGCTTATTGTCAGGGCCAAGAGCTGCAATTAGAACCGCCTCCTTCTTTTGCAGACTACCTCCGCGCGCTACCGCGTATCGATATTTCCGAGGCTGAGATGTACTGGCGGCAAGCCCTTAAGGGGTTTAAGAGTCCAACTCAGTTCGCTGTGGCTCAATCTCCTGTCGCTCGTGATACTGAAACGGAAGTCGTCTTTGGCGAACTAAGGACGCGACTTTCTGAGGAGGTGACCTCAGAATTAATGGCCTTGGCGAATCAACATCAACTGACGTTGAACACAATTGTGCAGGGAGCATGGGCCTTGCTACTAAGCCGTTACAGCGGTGAAGAAGATGTTATTTTCGGAGCTGTCAGAGCCGGTCGCCAATTCAATGGGAACAAGGCCGAATCCATGGTGGGGATGTTCATCAATACCCTTCCCGTTCGGGTGGGCGTACTTCCTGATACCTACCTTCTCCCCTGGCTCAAAGAGCTACGGGCACGGAACATGGCCGTCCGAAAATATGAACACACACCCTTGGTTAATATTCAGGGTTGGAGTGATATCCCAGCGGGGGCATCACTATTTGAAAGCATATTGGTATTTGACAATTACCTGCTGAACTCTACGTTACAAGCACAAGGTGGAAACTGGCAGAACCGAGAGTTCTGGCTTCTTGAACAAACAAATTATCCCCTCAATATTTACGCCTATGCCGAACCAGCCCTCTTGCTGAAAATTGCCTACGACCGACGCTGGTTTGCCGATGATACCATCATCCGGATGATGGAACATCTAAAAGCGTTGTTAGGGAGTATTTCCGCGAATCCTCAAAAGAAGCTTGCCGAGTTATCACTCCTGACGGCAACAGAGACATACCAGGTATTGGAAGATTGGAATCATACTGAGGTGGAATACGATCGGGAAGTATGTGTCCATCAGTTAATCGAATCTCAGGCTGAGACAACACCAACAGCCCTGGCATTGGTTTTTGAAGATAAACAATTAACCTATCAAGAGTTGAACGATCGTGCCAATCAAGTCGCAAATTACTTGCGAAAACTCGGAGTTGGCCCTGATACTTTTGTGGGAGTGTGTGTGGAACGTTCTCTCGACATGATTATAGGCTTGTTGGGGATACTCAAAGCAGGAGGGGCGTACCTGCCTTTGGACCCAACATATCCGAAGGACCGCCTGAATTTTATGGTGATGGACGCCAGGGTTCCCGTGCTGTTGACCCAAGAGCGGCTGAAATCGGATTTTTCTGAGCACCAAGCAACTGTGGTTTGCCTGGACACTGAATGGGATGTTATTTCCCGGGAACGTAAAGAAAATATTGACAGCGGGGTGAACGCAAGCAATTTGGCCTATGTGATCTATACTTCGGGATCAACTGGTAAGCCTAAAGGTGTGATGATAAGCCACCGTAATGTCGTCAATTTCTTTTGTGGTATGGACGAGCGCATACCGCATGAACCACCCGGCGTTTGGTTGGCTGTAACCAGCTTATCCTTCGATATCTCAGTTTTGGAATTGCTGTGGACGTTGAGGCATGGGTTCAAGGTCATTCTCTATGCCAATGAAATTCGCCATCCTGTCTCAACCGGAAATGGTGATGGCTCATCTGCGGAAAGAGAAATCGATTTCAGCCTCTTCTACTTTGCCAGTGACGAAGGTGAAGAAGTAGCGGACAAATACCACTTGCTGATCGAAGGCGCCAAGTTTGGCGATCGTCACGGATTCGCGTCCGTATGGACCCCGGAGCGTCACTTTCATGCCTTTGGCGGGCTCTACCCAAATCCAGCGGTCGCCAGTGCGGCCATCGCCAGCGTTACCGAACGCATTTCAATTCGAGCCGGGAGCTGTGTCTTACCCTTGCATAACCCTATCCGGGTGGCTGAAGAATGGGCTTTGGTTGACAATCTTTCGAAGGGGCGTGTGGGAATTTCGTTTGCCTCTGGTTGGCAGCCCAATGACTTTGTATTGAAGCCCGAAAATTTCGCCAATCGCAAAGAAATTCTGTTTCGCGATATTGAGGTTGTGCGTAAGCTTTGGCGGGGCGAAGCCGTTTCCATGCCTGGTCCCAATGGAGATCTGATTGAAGTCAGAACACTACCACGTCCTATTCAGTCCGAACTGCCTGTTTGGATAACGGCTGCCGGTAATCCTGAAACTTTTCGCATGGCGGGTGAAGGCGGTTTTAATATCCTGACTCATCTTTTAGGCCAGAGCGTTGAAGAGTTGAAGGCGAAAATTTCGGTTTACCGCCAGGCGTGGGAGAAAAAAGGGCATCCAGGTAAAGGGCATGTAACAGTGATGTTGCACACTTTCATTGGGGATGATATTGACAGAGTGCGCGAAATCGTGCGCAAACCCATGACCGATTACCTCAGAAGCTCTGTCGAGCTCATCAAACTGGCTGCATGGTCTTTTCCCACTTTCAAGTCCCAGGCTGAAGCGATTGGTAAAAACCCGCTTGAAATCTTCGAGTCCCAGGATTTGACCGAAGAGGATATGGAGGCATTGCTGGCCCATGCTTTTGAAAGATATTTTGAAACGAGCGGTCTTTTCGGGACTCCAACCTCTTGCCTTGAAATGGTCGATCAATTGAGAGGAATTGATGTGGATGAGATCGCTTGCCTGATCGATTTTGGCGTTGCCTCTGATGTGGTGTTGGCACATCTTGACCAATTGATGCAACTCAAGGAGCTAGCCTCTTCTAAGAAAAGGGAAGAGGAGTTTACATTTGCGGCACAAATCAGAAAGCACAATGTAACCCATCTCCAGTGTACACCTTCCATGGCGAGCATGTTGCTAGTAAATGATGAAAATCGATTGGCCCTCACGACACTCCAAACATTGCTGGTAGGGGGCGAGGCTTTTCCCGTCGAGCTGGCTTCGCAACTCAAGAGCATTGTTTCAGGGCAAATTATAAACATGTATGGGCCCACAGAAACAACAGTATGGTCGACGACTTATACAGTCAGCGATCGAGAAGATACTATTCCCATTGGTAGGCCAATCGCCAACACCGAGCTCTACATTCTCGACCAGAATCTCGAGCCTGTCCCAATTGGTATGTCTGGGGAGTTGTTTATTGGGGGCGATGGAGTCGTTCGCGGATACCTGAACCGGCCTGAGTTGACCGCACAGAGGTTTATCCAGAATCGCTTTGACGGAAAGTCTGAGGCGCGCATGTACCGAACAGGCGATTTGGTTCGCTATCGGCCTGATGGCAATGTTGAATTCCTGGGGCGATTAGATCATCAGGTCAAGATTCGCGGTTATCGCATCGAAATCGGCGAGGTCGAGACGGTGATGGACCAATACCCTGTCGTGCAAAAATCAGTTGTGGTGGCGAGGGAGGATGTTCCTGGAGAAAAACGATTGGTCGCATATGTGATACCCGAGCAAAATCGGACTCTTATAGTCAGTGAGCTGCGCGAGTACTTGAGGAATAAGCTTCCAGAATTTATGATTCCTTCGAAATTCGTCATCCTGAAGAAATTTCCTCTGACACCTAACGCAAAAATCGACCGCAAGGCACTCCCTGCGCCTGAGGATGTCAAGGCTGAGCATGAAACGACTTTTGTTTCTCCAGAGAACGACATGGAAAAGACAATTGCTGTGATCTGGCAAGAAGTATTAAATCTACCCCAAGTGAGTGTGCACGATAGCTTCTTTGATCTGGGTGGCCATTCCTTGCTTATGGTTCAGGCTCATCGTAGGTTAAAAGATGTAATCGATAAAGATCTTTCCGTTGCAGATATGTTCAAATATCCAACCATTCGCTCATTGACGAACTACATAAGCAGAGATAATTCTGAGCAAGCGTTTTCAGAGAAAGTCGCCGTTCGGGCTGAAGCTCGTAAAGAGGCGATGTTGCAACGACGGCAACGCAGGCAAAGAGATCGTGATTGAGGTGGAAAGTCTGCATTAGGAATGAAAGAACAAGATACCCTACCTCAATCAAACGGCTCGGAGATAGCGGTCGTCGGTCTTGCAGGGCGTTATCCGGGAGCCCAAAATGTTGCAGAGTTCTGGGAAAACCTGCGGGATGGTGTTGAATCTATCTCCACCTTCTCTGATCATGAACTAGAGGCCTCGGGCATTGACCGCCAGCAATTGCTTGACCCCAATTTCGTTAGAGCGAACGCAATGCTTGACAACGTCGAAATGTTCGATGCCGAATTCTTTGGTATCAGTGACAGAGACGCTGCAATTATGGACCCGCAGCACCGCATATTCCTGGAGTGTGCCTGGGAAGCACTCGAGGATGCAGGATATAACAGCGATACCTACGAGGGATTGATTGGGGTATACGCGGGTTCGGGCATGAACACTTACATGATCTATCATCTTGCCTCCAACCCTGAGTTGATGGCCAATTTAGGTATGTTCCTCGTCAGGCATCTGGGGAACGATAAAGACTTTTTGACCACTCGCGTATCTTATCATTTGAATCTGAAGGGACCCAGTATTAATGTCCAGACGGCTTGCTCTACCTCGTTAGTTGCCGTACACCTTGCATGTCAGAGCTTACTGAATGGCGAATGCGATATGGCCTTGGCTGGCGGGGTTACTGTTAAATTCCCGCAAAAGATGGGGTATTGGTACCGCCAGGGGGAGATCCAATCTCCGGATGGCAAGTGCCGCGCTTTTGACGCAAAATCTCAGGGTACGGTTATGGGAGATGGGGTAGGCGTGGTGGTTTTGAAACGACTGGCGGAGGCGATCAAAGATGGAGATCTTATCCATGCCATCATCTTGGGTTCGGCGATCAATAACGACGGAGCGCAAAAAGTTGCCTATATGGCACCCGGGGTTCAAGGACAGGCGGAAGTAGTTGCAGAAGCCCTAGCGGTGGCAGGGGTTGGTGCGGAGACAATTTCTTATATTGCTGCCCACGGTACGGGTACGCCACTGGGCGATGCCATAGAGATCGCTGCACTGACCCAGGCTTTTCGCAACAGCACTCAAAAGAGGGGTTTCTGCTCTGTTGGATCAATAAAACCCAATATCGGTCATGTGGATATGGCGGCTGGATTGGCTAGCTTAACAGCAACGGTTATGGCATTCAAACACGAATTTCTACCACCCAGTTTGCATTTCGAACAGCCGAATCCCGAAATCAACTTCGCAAATTCCCCTTTTTTTGTTAACTCGAACCTATCGGAGTGGAAAGCCGGCCCAAAACCTCGCCGGGCCGGTGTCAATGCAATGGGGATTGGTGGGACGAACGCTCATGTCGTGCTAGAAGAAGCTCCTCAAACTGAGCCTTCAAGCCCTCCCAGACCCTGGCAGTTGCTATTGCTATCAGCAAAAACAAGTTCAGCTCTGGACACAGCCACGATAAATTTGATCAAGCATTTGAAATCGAATCAAGAAATCAATGTGGCGGATGTGGCTTACACCTTGCAGGTGGGGCGTAGAGTCTTTAACCATCGACGGATGGTTGTATGCAATGATATTGGCGACACGATCGCAGCGTTAGAGTCTCTTGACCCAACGCGGGTTCGCACAGCAAATCAAGATCATCGGGATCGCCCAGTTGTGTTCATATTCCCGGGCGAGGGAGAAATGTTTGAGCTCATGGGCTCAGATCTTTACCAGATAGAGCCAGTGTTTCGAGAGTATGTAGATAGTTGCTCCGTAATAATCGAATCCTATCTCAGGTTTGATGTGCGTAAAGCGTTGTACCCTTCAATTGGTTTAGAAGCTCCAAGTACCGGAGTAGTTCAGCCAATCGACGCCGAGAACATTGGGATAAACTCAGATAATCTGGTTATCGCCCAGTGTGCACTTTTCGTTTTCGAATACGCGTTGGCGAATTTATGGATGTCTTGGGGGTTGCATCCTCAGGCGATGTATGGGACAGGTATTGGGGAATTCGTGGCTGCTTGTCTGGCTAAGGTATTTTCTCTAGATGACGCATTGGCTTTGGTAATCGCTCAGGGGCTCCACCTGCAGGAGTCTCGTAACGGAGCTAAACTTCCTGGTCAGCTTCAGATGAAGCGAGCTGGTTCACTAGATGCCTCACCGTATGATGCGCTAAGGCTAAATCCTGGGCGATCCAATGAAGATATACGCAAGGTGATTCTCAACCCGCCAACAATCCCCTTCCTGTCGTCCAAAACGGGAACCTGGATAACGATTGAAGAAGCGACGGACCAAAACTACTGGTATCAGGTTTCCAGCAACAATGGGCATCTAAAGGATGGGTTTGATGAAATCCTTAAACAGCCGGATTGGGTCCTGTTAGAGGTTGGCCCTGGTTTAACCTTGAACGAACTGGTTGAGACACATTCAGAAAAAGATTTGCGGCCGGTCATCGTTGCTTCCCTTCACCCTATACAGGCAGAGAACCCAGGTATCGCTGCAACGCTCAATGCTTTAGGCAAGCTGTGGCTGTCAGGTGTCCAGGTGAGCTGGGACGGATTCTATGCTAAAGAGAAAAGACACCGGCTGCCTTTGCCAACTTACCCATTTGAGCGAAAGCGCAATTGGATTGAACCACCGAAAAAGAACGGTACGCCCGCAAGCGGAAACGAGGAATTGGAACTGCTTGAATCCAGGCCGATCTTGCAGCAAAACTATGTTTCTCCTCGAAACGATATGGAACGTGCAATGGCTCAGCTCTGGCAAGATCTGCTCCGCGTTGAGCGGGTGGGTATCTATGACAGCTTCTTTGACTTAGGTGGGGACTCTAACTTGGCTGCCCAGTTGTTTGCCCAGATCAATCAAATATTCGGCAAGAATTTTCCTCTTGTCACGTTATTCGAGGCGCCGACCATCGCGGAACTAGTCGTTGTATTGCGAAGAGATGAATGGTCGCCATCCTGGTCCCCCTTAGTGCCTTTGCAAACTTTTGGCCCCAAACCGCCATTCTTTTGTGTGCACGCATTTCGCGGTAATGTGCTAAGTTACTATGATTTAGCCCATTATATGGGCCGGGAGCGGCCTTTTTATGCTTTACAGGCCCAAGGCCTAAACGGGGAACCGCTACGCCATCGTCGGCTTGAAGCCATTGCTGCCTATTACATTCAAGAAATCCGGAGCGTGCAGCCGGAGGGCCCCTATTTCCTTGGGGGCTGGTGCTTCGGCGGAGAAGTAGCTTTAGAGATGGCGCAGCAACTCCAGGCCCAAGGTGAAAAGGTAGCATTGGTGGCGATGATCCAGAATCCACACAGAGACCATCTGAAGCGATTATCTGAGGTTCCATTATTCCGCAGGCTGAGTTATGGCTTAAAAGACAGCATTGAGAACGAGATTTATTACCTGTCAGGGGTCGAATTGAAAGCCATGCCGTCCTATGCTACGACAAGAGTTGGAAAAATTATGGGCATTCTCCGAGGAAAGATGGAGAAGAAAATTGAGCCCCTGCTGGCCAAGCTTCATACACGTGTTGTGCGTTCCCCATTTTACACACTGGAGTCGCTAGCAGAGGTGAACTATCAAGCCTATTGGAACTACCAACCGCGCCCGTACAATGGACGTGTTGCCCTTTTCTGGGCCAATAAACAACCACTAGGAATTTATGATGATCCCACCTTTGGTTGGGGTAAGTTGCTGGGGGGTGAATTGGAGATCTACACTGTCCCAGGCCATCACCACGGTTCTTTTCTTTCTAAACCTTACGTCAAAGAGCTAGCCGATAAATTGATGGTTTGCTTGGAAAAGGCTAATGGTTAATTGTCGAAAAGCAAGTATAGAGCGTTGACTCAGATTTGGAGGATCGAAATGGAACTGCGTCACTATCTTAACATTATTGCCAGATGGTGGTGGTTGATTATCGCATCAACTATTTGCGCGGCGGTGATAGGCTTCGTGGTTAGTAAAACCCTGAAACCCGTTTACCTAGCGACTACGACGATCATGGTTGGTCAGTCGATAAAGACCTCGGACCTCGCCCAATTGGATTTTGAGAAGGCCGAGCGATTGGCTCAAACCTATGCCAATATTGTTCAACGTCAACCCGTTTTACAGAAAGTGATTGAATCGTTGGATTTAAATGTCTCATGGCAAGACTTGAAAAAACGAGTCCGGGTGAAATTGGTGGAAGGCACTCAGCTTCTTGAAATATCGGTCGAAGCGAATTCACCTGAGGAGGCCCGGTTAACGGCGGATAAACTAGCAAACCAATTGATATCGGCAAGTTCGGCTAATCCTCAAAACAATCTCGAAAACCAAAATTTCATTCGTGATCGTCTTGAGGATCAAAAGAAAAAAATTGAGGCAGGGCAGGAGAAGGTTCGCGGATTACAAGAGATGCTTGCGGATACCTCGTCACCTGAGCAAGAAGAGAAAATACAGGGTGACATTAACACTTTAGAGGAGCTGATTTCAACCTGGGAATATAATTTTGCGCAATTGCTGACTCTGTCGGAAGACAACAATACACCCAATACCCTGACGGTCGTTGAGCCAGCTCAGGTTGATTTTAGTAAAACTCGTCCTCGTATCTTCCTAACCACAATTCTGGCTGGGATGGTTGGCCTCTCTATTGCGCTAGGGATGATCTTCGTACGCGATTACCTGGACGACACTCTCAAAAACACAGATGAAGTAAACCAATTTGCGGAGTTGCCCATCTTGGGCGCCATAGGTCGGATATCGGGCGATCATAACAGAGACAAATTAATCACCTCGCAGGAGCCTCTCTCGCCCATAACAGAGGCCTACCGGACGATCCTTAGTCGGATTCAATTCATGTCCGAGCAGCAATCATCGAAAACGATTTTGGTGACTAGTGCCATACCCGGCGAAGGAAAAAGCATCACGGTAGCAAACCTAGGGTTGATTATGGCCCAAGCTAACCTTAAAGTGATTATCGTGGATGCCGATTTGAGGTATCCAACGATTCATGAGATTTTTGCATTGAGCAGCGAGATGGGTTTGAAGGATTTGCTCTACTCACCACAGGTAAAGATTGAGGATATTTTGAAAAAAACCGAGATAGCAAATCTCCAGATAATCACAAGTGGGGGGAGGCTCGAGAATCCATCAGAATTGCTCAGTTTAAATCTTGTGAGTAAGCCTTTCGCCAGTTTGAGGAATATGGCGGATGTGATCATTTTCGACAGCCCACCTTCATTATTGGTTTCTGACGCGACAATCCTGGCGAATCAGGTGGACGAGGTGATTTTAGTGATTGAAGCCGAGCGCTCACGCCGCAGTGCAGTCCGGCAAGCAATAGATAACTTGAAACTGGCTGGCGCAAAATGGATCGGGTGTATTATAAATCGGGTTCCTCGAAGAGGAGGGGAACATTATTACCACGAATACTATAACTCGAATGGGCATAAATCTGTTGACCACATAGCCCATATCTTGCGAGAGCGTGTATTTTCAAACCAGCAGTGACAGTTTGAGTCTATATCTGGGCGGACCTTTCTCGTAGGTTAGCAGAGAAAGATGGATAACCATTCTTCGTGGTTTCACCCACCGGCAGAATTGATTTTACCCGAGGACGAAGTTCACGTCTGGCGTGCCTCTTTAAACCTGCCGGGTTGGAAAGTCCAGATTCTCAAACAAATCTTAGATGCGGAAGAGTTAAGGCAAGCCGGCCGATTTTGGTTTGAAAGAGATCGCATCCACTACATCGTAGCTCGGGGGCTATTAAAGTCCATTCTCAGTCGTTACCTGAGCATAGAACCGGGTCAGCTACGTGTTGATTATAATGATTACGGCAAACCGATCCTGAGATCTAAGCCAGGTCAGGTAGACATAAAATTCAATTTGTCGCATTCGGGTACCTTAGCGCTTTTTGCTGTAACCTACAACCGGGAAGTTGGCATTGATCTGGAGCAACTTCGGTCAGACTTTGATTATCGCCAGGTGGCAGAGAATTATTTTTCCGCGAATGAAAAAGATAAGCTTCGCTCTTTTCCAGACGCTGTGGGATACCACGCTTTTTTCAATTGCTGGACGCGTAAAGAGGCCTATATAAAGGGAAAAGGAAAGGGCTTATCCATCCCTTTAGCTGATTTCGATGTTTCAATTGCGCCAGGAGAACCGGCAAGATTGTTGTGTACCAAAGGGGAGCCGGATGAAGCTTTGAATTGGAGGCTGCAGGAATTTACGCTCGATCCAGGATACATAGCAGCACTTGCAGTAAGAGGGCATGGCTGGCAACTCAAGCTTTGGCAATGGCTGGATTGAGATTTTTTACCTCGCGCTTGTAGTCAGACCCGTGTAAAAGGGAAATTCTCCATAATCAATAAACGATTTGAGGCTGTTTCGACTCTAGAAGCAGCCTTTTTCTTTAAAAAAGCACAATATCTTTGCACTTTCGCACTTTAACAGAACTTGTTCTTCAAGTGCAAGGTTAGTAATCTTAACGTAACGGTTGTGCAATCAGATGCGATTTGATGAAAAACGGCATCAAAAACCAAAATTTCGGTCTGTCGCGCGGCGGATAACCGTCGCCTGATAGTCGGAGCACCTTGCCTGCAAAGGCGCTGTGCTCGCTGAACTTTAACAACCTGCCATCTGAATTCCGGATCACCTGTGCCGAGACGTGAGCGGCTACTTGCACCTGGCGTTTGACACCCAGCTTGCCCACGTTCAAGGCGTTTTCAGCCGGTTGCGCCTGATCCGCCAGCCAGAGCGAGGCCCAGCGGATGAAATTGGCGGCGAAAATCACGCAACATTCCTGTAAGTAGATGGCCGGCTCGGAGCGCACTTTGATGTGGTGTAGATAGAAGACCTGTTTGCTCTCTTTGATCCCGGCTTCGATGATCTGTCTGCCGTTGTAATGCGCGAACCAGGCAGGCGAGTTCTCCGGGACCGGGTCGGCTCCGAAGTGGACGAGTGCGCTGTGCTTGCGGGTCTGGCCGGTGTAGAAACGCTCCAGGGCAATATTCAACGGATATGGGCAGCCTTTGAGCTGCATCCCGCTCCAGGCGACCAGTTCGGCGTTAGCCCCGACCCGCACCCAGGCGGTTTGGTCATCCACCTGTTGCCGCAGATAAGCCACCACCCGGTGGCTGTGGGGCTTGGTGTAGACTTCGTAGCCCATCTCGATCAGCAGAGCGATATTCTCGTAAGTGCCAAAACCGGCGTCCAGGCGGAACTCGGCTGCGATTGGCTCAGGGTTGACAACATTATCCTGTTCGAACCGGGTCAAGCGCTCGGTTAGGAGGCGCAACTCGGCCTGCTGCCCTTCCCAACGCGCCGTGGTCTTATCCAGGCGGCGCTGCGCTTCCTGCCAGGCTTTCTGGCGGCTTTTCAAGCGTTTTTCAGACGCTTGAAGTCGCTTGCGGGCCTGCGCCAGACGGCTGGTGGGACGCTCCTTGCGGTTATGAGCCTGGTAATGGCCTTCCAGTTTGTCCAGTTCTCGTTGTCGTTCCTGTTTTTGCGGTTCGCTTTCCGCCAGCCGGTCGCGGGTACGCTGCACCAGCCGTTTCTGGGTCTCCAGGCGTAGACTGGTATGGGTCAGCTGCTGCTCAAAGGCTCGAATGCGGTGGCGCAGCAGTTCCGTGCGCCGCCGCGGTCGCAATCCGGTGCGAGCTTCAGCCGCCAGGACCAGGGCTTCGGCCTGGGTGCAGGATACCGTATCCCCAGGGTGATGGGCAATGGAAAGCCAGAGCCGTTTGTAGGTCGGGCTTTCCAGGCTGACCAGTGCGGCTTGATAGCCCAGCCGAATTTCATCGTCCATGTGGCCGAAAGCTGCATTGGGGTAAGTCCGGCTGGTGTTGGAGACCGGCAGGCCGGTCAGATCGCCATCATAGCGGATGCGCTTTCCTTGCGAGTGCAAGAGCTGCAACTCGGCCTGGAGGTAGGGATGGCTGATCTGCTCCAACACCTCGGCGATCTGCTGGGCCTCATCCCAACTCAGCCCGCTCAGCGTGCGGCTCACCCCACTGTAATCCGCCCAGCTAGGCTGTCCCCAGGCTTGTGCTACCGCCGGGTCCTTGTCCAGTGGATGGGCGGACAGGCTGATGTCCTGCAAATGCTTCAGCCCGGCCAGGATGGCCACCAGGAATTCCAGGACCTTGCCCTGGGGCGTGTGCCGGTAGCGTTTCTGCTTCAAAGGGACCGCCTGGAGCTTCTGGATCAGGCGGATATGTTCGGCAAACCAGCCCCAGACCACCAGAAAGGCATGTTGAGTGTGCTGTACTTCGCTTTCGTCGCTGCTCATAACCGTCCCTCGCTCGTTTGGGAATGGTCAGGAGCATACAGGGTCCGGATTCAGTTAGTAAGGTACGAGAAATCTTTCAGTTTTTGGCCGTTTTTCGTGATTCGGCCTCTGATTGCACAAAACTTACGCTAAAATTTATGGCA
>Ga0233416_10000064_pt1 | contig 28892 bp, 24 predicted proteins | sample Sediment_Towuti__2_FD_188638 | JGI IMG/M metagenome (GOLD analysis project Ga0233416, IMG submission 188638) | Sediment microbial communities from Lake Towuti, South Sulawesi, Indonesia - Sediment_Towuti_2014_0_MG | ecosystem: Environmental > Aquatic > Freshwater > Lake > Sediment | place... | reverse complement strand
GCTCGCCGTGCGCAGAGCGCAGCGCATCCCGGCGCTGGCGCTCGGGATCCTGCTCAACGCCCTCGCCGGTCGTCCTGCTCGCGCTCTCGCGGCCTCTGACGGCCGCTGATTCACATCGAGCCTCTAGCCGACCACGCCGGAGCCTCACGCGAAGGCGCGCCGTCGCTACCCGCGCCGCGCGACGATGCGGGCGCTCGTCGGTCGCACCCCGGTCGAGGGATCGGTCGAGACGATGACGCTCGCCCTCGGGCCGAGGCGGACGGGCAGCAACACGACACGTTGGCTCCCGACGAACCGCGCGACGCGCACGGGACGAGCGCCGGGCCTGACCGCCCAGGCGTAGTACGGCTTCTGAACCGCGGCGTGGCCGAGCCCGCGACTCAGGATCGCCGCTCGGCCATCGCCCGCGACAGCGAGAAGCAAGCGCCCGCCGGAGCTCGTGAACGGGATCCAGTCCGTACGCGGCTCCGCCAGGAAGGCGAGAGCCCGCCGTTCGACGCCGGACGGCGCCGACGCAGCCCGGGGGGTGGCCACGGGCGCGTCCTCGCTCGCCGAGGTGCCAGCCGAGATAACGGCCGCCGTACCGAGGGCCATCGACCCGATCCCGGCGAGGATCCCGAGAGTCGCGAGGAAGATCGGGGACGCTCGACGCCCTCGCGGAACCTCGACCGGCACCCAGCTACTGACCGACGCCCCAGGCGCACTCGCTCCCCGCAGCGCGTCGCCCTCGAGGACGGGCACTCGCACGACGGGCAGCTCAGGGACGGCGCTCAAGGATCGACTCACGGTAGCGACCGGTCCTGTCGGATCGGGGTCGTCGGCACCGTCGCGCGTCGGAAGCGGAGCACGGTGTCGACCGACGCGCCCGCTAGTAATAGTTCGCATGCCGGACTCGCAGACGACGATCGCCCTCTGCGCCGGAGCTCTGACACTCGGCGTTCTCTGTCTCACGCTCTTCGTCCTCTCGCTCCGTCGGATGCTGGGCCGGCACGAGGAGGTCGTGACGACGATGCTCAATCGCTACGACTACCGCCTCGCGGAGTTCGCCCAGACCATCAACGACGCACTCAATCTGACGCTCCCCGCTCGGATCACCGCGGCCATCTCCGGCGCCCCGCCCGAGGCGCCGGCAGTGGAGCCGGATCACTCGAACGTCGTGCGAGTACTCGAGCTCGCCCGGGAGCAGACGTCCACCGATGCCGCCGTCGCGATCGTCGGAGGCAAGGAGGAGCCGATCCTCGCCACGGTCGGCCTCTCGCGGACGGAGGTTGCCCAGGTCGGAAGCCTCGGCGTCCCCGACTACCGGGGAGCACGAGCGATCCAGGTCTCGTTCGGCGGGGACGACGTCCCCCGCGAGGGCAATCCGATCCGTGGCGGTCTGGCGATACCCTTGCTCGACTCACCCACGGATCCCGGCATGCTCGCCGTCCTCACGCGAAGACCGGATCACCACTTCAGCGAGATCGACATCAGCTCGCTGGAGAACGTCCTCAGCATCACGCGCCCTGCTCTCGAGACATCGCTCGAGCTCCGGGAGCCGGATCCCGTTCCGGAGCGGGATCCGTTGACCGACCTCTACGATCGTGCGGCGTTTCATGCGCTGCTCGACCGCGAGATCGGTCGCGCTCGGAGACGGGGGGAGCTGCTGGCGCTTCTGATGCTCGACCTCGACCGATTGACGATGATCAACGCGCGGATCGGACATCTCGCGGCCGACGGCGTGCTGGCCAAGGTCGCGGAGGTGCTGAGCGGCGTCGCGGGCGAGCGCGCTCTGCCGTGCCGCATCGGCGGCGGCCGCTTCGGCGTGCTTCTCGCTCAGGCGGACACCCGAGATGCCGAGCGGCTCTTCGAGCGATTCCAAGCGTCGCTCCAGGAGCGCCCTCTTCCCGAGATCGGCGTCATCTCGTTTTCGGGCGGGGTCGCCGAGCTGCTCCCCAGCGACGATGCAACGGCGCTGATCGTCCGGGCCGACGCGGCCCTGGGTCTCGCCAAGAGCTCGGGCCGCGACATGGTCGTGACCGCTGCGAAGCGATCGCAGCGGGACGTCGCCTAGTAGCGGCGAGCGGAAGCCCAGCGCGCTGCCTCCGGCTCGTCGAGCGAGAGGAAGGGCGCGTAGTGCGAGAGGTCGACGACCCCCAACTCGGGCAGCCGGTCGCGCTCGCACACGAGTCGGCTCGCGGCCGTCTTCTGCGCTCGGATCGTCCAGGCTGCATACGCATCGGCCAGCCGCTCGTCGCGCAGCTCGTCGACGATCGCCGGCCGAGCCAGCTCGTACGGGATTGCCCCGAGCGCGGTGGTCTCGTCGAGCGCCTCCACCGTGAACTCACCCTCGGCCGTACGGATCGTCTGACGCTGCCCCGTGCTCATAGAGAACACCTGGTCGGGAGCCGAGGTCGCGAGCGCCACGCCACGCCCGGCAGGAAGCCAGCTCGGCGCCGGCGAGACGACGACCTCGCGCGCGAGCACCGGCGCGTACGTCACCCTGAAGCGCGCAATGTCGTGGCTCGTCGGCGCGGTGGCGACGAGGCGCACGAGGAGCTCACGAAGACGCAGCTCGTCACCGATGATCCCGCGCGCAACGGACGCGTTCGCCCCCACCTCTGCGAGCGCCGCACGATACGACGTCGCGCTTCCCCCGAAGCGAGCTCTCACGATCCGTCGCTCGACGGCATGCGATTCGGACGGCGACACGCGCGTGCGCTCGCGCTCAATGGCGCGGACGACAAGGGCCGTCAATGCGAGCTCGCGATCTCGCGTCACCTTTGCAAGCGCCGCGACGCTCGACGCGGTGATGGTTGCGGAGCCGTAGACACAGCGGGTTCCGGGCGAGAGCGCCAGCTGACCGGTATGCACGTCGGTATTCAGCTCCTTGCCGAGGATCGACTCGGCATCGCAGAGCGCCGGGTCGCGAGCCCAGAGCCAGACGCAGGCGGCGAAGGTCTTGTCCGGGTCGTTCGCGCTCTCGTCGTACTGTCCCCAGCCCCACGACCAGAGGTGAGCGAGCCGAAGCTCTCTCGCCACCTGACGTGCCGCAAGCGCCTGCCACTTCGTCACCTCGAACCAGCGCGAACGCGGCGTCAACCCTTCCCGGCCGCCCTTCCCGCGGCCGGTCTGGAAGCCGACCATGATCCCGATCCGCGACGGCGGGATTCCGAGCGCGAGTAGCCGCACAGCAGAGGCGCGATACCGCATCCGCAGCCCGCGCGATGCGCCGACCGGCCCCGAACGCCATACGACGTTGGCGTTCCCGTAGTTCTCGAGCACGACGTCCGACACCGCCGCGACCGACTTCCACCAGGCAGCAGCGTCACCTCCGGTGAACGGGGTGCTCGAGACGAGCAGCGCTGGTCGACCACCGCGCTCCGCCAGCCGTGTCACGAAGCGGAGCACGTTCGATCGGTACCTCTCCGCCGTCGGCGTGAGCGGTGTCGGAAGTGACGCTCCCCAGAGCTCGTTGAGGGCGATCAGCGGCGTCTGGCACCCCGACGTCTTCACCGCGTACTCGAAGAGCGAGTCGGCCCGCTGGTCGATCGCCGCGGGATCCGCCGGCACGGAGGGGGTTCCCACGCGCTTGCGTAGGTACATGTCCCAGTGGACGGTGCCGGCGCCCGCAGCTCGGGCTTCGGCAGCGATCCCGGTCCCGCCCGTGGCGATCACGACACCCGGGCGAGCGAAGCGCTCGCGCCAGAACGAGACCGAGCCGTCGGCGAAGTCGATCCAGGCGGGCTGGGCCTCGGGAAGTCCGCAGGAGAGCGCCGCCGAACCGGTCCCGGGAAACGCGAGAAAACCGGCGAGCGCGGCGACGGCGGTGGCCGCGAGGACGAAAGCCCTGCACATGGGCATCAGAGGTACCAGAAAGACGTAAGCAAGAGATCAGGTCCTGCATTCCGACAGACGTGCCGGAACGCGGGACCCGATCTCCAGGCGCTACTCCTCGTCGGCGGGCGGCTCGAGCTCGACGGCTTCGCCGCCGGCCTCGACCGCCGGCTCATCGTCGAAGGTGGCATCGAGTGCGTCGAAGTCGAAGCCGTCGCCCTCGCCGATCTCCTCGAGGGCGGCGAGCAGCTCCGCTTCAGCCTCGGGGTGTGCGAAGGTCACCGGAAGCGGCTCCGTGGGCTCGATCGCGATCTGGCGGTACTGCTTGAGGCCCGTGGCAGCCGGAATCAGCTTGCCGATGATCACGTTCTCCTTCAGCCCGTTCAAGTGGTCGACCTTGCCCTCGATCGCGGCGTCCGTGAGCACCTTCGTCGTCTCCTGGAAGGATGCGGCGGAGAGGAACGACTCGGTCGCGAGGGAAGCCTTCGTGATGCCCAGGATGATGGGCTCGAAGGTGGCCTCTTCGCCCTTCTCCGCTGCCACGCGCGCGTTCTCACGCTCGAGCACGACCTTGTCGACGAGCTGGCCCGGAAGAAGCGCCGTGTCGCCCGCGCTATCGATTCGAACCTTCTTCAGCATCTGGCGGACGATCAGCTCGATGTGCTTGTCGTGGATCTCGACCCCCTGCGACTTGTAGACCTTCTGAACCTCCTTGACGAGGTACAGCTCGGTCGGCGTCGCGCCCTTCAGCAGGAGCAGGTCGGCCGGGTTGAGCGAGCCCTCGTTCAGGGCGCCGCCCGCCTCGATGACCTGCCCGTGCCTCGCGAGCAGCCGCGTGCGGCGCGGGAAGCTGTACTCCTTGGGCTCGGGCAGCTCGCCGTCGGCAGCGAGCGCGGTCGGCGTGACCCGTACGGTGATCGAGCGCTCGGCATCCTCGATCTCGACCTTCCCGGCCACCTCAGCGAGCGTCGCAGCGCCCTTGGGGTTGCGTGCCTCGAAGATCTCCACGACTCGAGGAAGACCATGCGTGATGTCCGCGCCCGCGACACCGCCGGTGTGGAACGTGCGCATGGTCAGCTGGGTGCCCGGCTCGCCGATCGACTGTGCGGCGATGATCCCGACCGCGTCGCCGATCTCCGCCATGCCACCGGTCGCGAGGAACGTCCCGTAGCACATCCGGCAGAGACCGTTCTCGCTCCGGCACTTCAGCACCGACCGGACGGGAATCGACGCCGTCTCGGCGTGCTCCGCGAACTCCTCGACGAGGGACCGGAGTCCACTCGCCGTGATCTCCCTGCCCTTCTCGATGAGCGTCGTCTTCCCGGGCTTCCCGTCCTTCAGCGGCTTCCGAATGTCAGCCGCTGTGACCCGCCCTGCCACGCTCTTGTTCGGTGCGTCGTCGATGACGAGCGGGATCTCGATGAAGTCCGCCGTTCCGCAGTCGTCCTCGCGGACGATGACGTCCTGGGAGACGTCGACGAGCCGCCGCGTGAGATAGCCCGAGTCGGCAGTCCGCAGCGCCGTGTCCGCGAGACCCTTGCGAGCGCCGTGCGTCGAGATGAAGTACTCGAGGACGGTGAGCCCCTCCATGAAGTTGGCCTTGATCGGCCGGGCGATGATCTCACCCTTCGGATCGGCCATGAGACCGCGCATTCCCGCGAGCTGGCGGATCTGGTTGAACGATCCACGCGCTCCTGAGTTCGCCATCATGAAGATCGGGTTCGTCTCCTCGAGGTTCTCCATCATCCGGTCCGCGACCACGTCTGTGGCTCGCGTCCAGATCGCGATGACGCGCTCGTCGCGCTCTTCCTCGGTCATCAGGCCGCGGTCGTACTCGCGACCGACTTTGGCGACCTCCTCCTCGTAGCCAGCAAGGATCTCTTCCTTGTCACCGGGAATGACGATGTCGTTCTTCGAGATCGTGATCCCGGCTCGAGTCGCGAACCGGAAGGTCACCGACTTGATCACATCGAGCGCCGAGGCGATCGTATTCGGCCCATAATGCTCGACGAGCTCGCTGATGAATGCGTCGAGCTCACGCTTCGTCAGGGTTCTGTTGAGAAACGGCTGATCACGGAACTCGCCGCCGGTCGCCTCGTCGAGCGCTCGGTCGACCTCGGCATTGAAGATGACGCGACCCGGAGTCGTGATTAGCCGTTCGCCGCGCCACTCGTACTCGATCGGGTCCTGGTAGTCGATGGAACCCGACTCGATCGCAAGCTCGACGTGGCCCTCCGAGCGATACCGTTTGAGACCCTCCACACCGATGACTCGGGCGATCTCCTCCCCGCTCTTGGTGGAGAGATCGTGCTCGCAGTAGGTGAGGAAGTAGGCGCCGAGCACCATGTCCTGGCTGGGGGTCGCCAGCGGCCGGCCGCTAGCGGGCGACAGGATGTTGTTGGCCGAGAGCATCAGGACACGCGCCTCCGCCTGCGCCTCGGCGCTGAGCGGGAGATGAACGGCCATCTGGTCGCCGTCGAAGTCGGCATTGAACGCCTGGCAGACGAGCGGGTGCACCTGAATCGCCTTGCCTTCGACGAGCACGGGCTCGAACGCCTGGATCCCGAGCCGGTGCAGCGTCGGCGCTCGGTTCAAGAGAACCGGGTGCTCGGCGATGACCTCCTCGAGAACATCCCAGACCTCCGGGATCATCGACTCGACCATCTTCTTCGCGGCCTTGATGTTCTGGACCGCCTTGCGCTCGACGAGCCGACTCATGATGAACGGCTTGAAGAGCTCGAGCGCCATGAGCTTCGGCAGGCCGCACTGGTGCAGCTTCAGGTTGGGCCCTGCGACGATGACCGAGCGGCCCGAGTAGTCCACGCGCTTGCCGAGCAGGTTCTGCCGGAAGCGGCCCTGCTTGCCCTTGAGCATGTCGGACAGCGACTTCAGCGGGCGGTTGCCTGGCCCCGTAACCGCGCGACCGCGGCGCCCGTTGTCGAAGAGCGCATCGACCGCCTCCTGGAGCATCCGCTTCTCGTTGTTCACGATGATCTCTGGGGCGCCGAGATCGAGGAGGCGCTTCAAGCGGTTGTTGCGGTTGATGACGCGGCGATAGAGATCGTTGAGGTCGCTCGTCGCGAACCGGCCACCGTCCAGCTGAACCATCGGGCGAAGCTCGGGCGGAATGACGGGAATTGCTTCGAGGATCATCCACTCGGGCTTGTTCCCGGACTTGATGAACGCCTCGACGACCTTCAGCCGCTTGATCGCCCGCTGCTGCTTCTGCCCCTTCGAGGTCTTGATGGTGTTGCGGAGCGAGAGCGACTCCTGCTCGAGATCGAGGTCTCGCAGGAGGTCGCGAACCGCCTCCGCACCCATGCCGCCCCGGAAGTAGACGCCGAAGCCGTAGGGGGATCCGAAGCGGTCCTTGAGCTCGCGGAAGATCTGCTCGTCGCCGACGACCATCTTCGGCTCGAGCTCCTTGAAGAGCAGCCACGTCTGCTCCAGGCGACGGACGGCTTCGACCGCAGCCTCGCGGGTGTCCTCCCGGCGCAGTTCGATGTCCGCGACCATCTCGCGCACCTTCAGCGCCCACTGACTGACGGCGTCGAGATCCTCCTTGCGGGTGCCCTCGACGAGGCAGAGGTCGTACGCGAGCTCGCGCACGGCCGCTGCGTCGGCATCCGGCTCGACCGCCTGGAGGACTGCGGCGAGGAGGCCACTTCCGGCCTCGCGCGAGCGCTCGAGGTTCTTTCGATCGACGTCCGCAACGAGTGCTGCGTCCTCCTCGGACAGCTCGGCACCGGACAGGAGCTCCTCCTGGAGGCGCTTTACGTGCTTCGTGATCGCGCCCTTCTTCGATCCGGTCGCCTTCGCCAGCTCCGCGCGGAGCGGGGCGAGCGCAGCCACGATCTGAACCGCAGCCGCAGCCACCGACTCGACCTCGCGCGGCGCAAGCCGGCGATCGTCACGGGTCGCCGCCTGGCGGACGAGCTCACGGACCCGCCGGGGATCCTCGCTCGTGATCGTCTTCGCGAGCTGCGTAAGCACACCCGCGCCGAGACCCCGAGCCTCCTCGAGCGTCGGAAGTCCCGACTCCTCTGCCCAGTTCGAGAGGCCACGAGCCCAGAAGTCGTCGTCCTCGTCGAAGTTGCGCTCCTTGCCGGAGGCGAAGAAGTCCCGCCGTCGTGCGAGCCGGTCGTCGAGCGCGGCGAGCGCCTCGTCGCGGTCGAGGTAGATGCGCTCGCTCTCACCGGCCACCTTGTCCTCGAGGTCGGCGAGGTCGGCGGCACGCTTCTCGGTGTCGACCGCCGTCACGATCGAGGCGGCGAAGTAGAGCACCTTCTCGAGCTCGCGCGGGGCGATGTCGAGGAGGTAACCGATCCGGCTCGGCACACCCTTGAAGAACCAGATGTGCGAGACCGGGGCTGCGAGATCGATATGGCCCATGCGCTCGCGGCGCACCTTCTGCCGTGTGACCTCGACGCCACAGCGCTCGCAGATGATGCCCTTGTACCGGACGCGCTTGTACTTCCCGCAGTAGCACTCCCAGTCCTTCGTGGGACCGAAGATGCGCTCACAGAACAGGCCGTCGCGCTCGGGCTTGAGCGTGCGGTAGTTGATCGTCTCCGGCTTCGTGACCTCGCCCGACGACCAGTCACGGATCTGCTTGCTCGACGCGAGTCCGATCCGGATCGAGTCGAAGTCGTTGACGTCGGGACCCCGTCTTCCAGTTTCCATCTAGCGCCTCGAACCTCTCTCTCTCACTCCGTCAGGTAGGTCGTTCACTCGTCGATCTCGATGTCCGCGAGGTCGACCTCGAGCGGTGCTGCTTCCCGCTCACCGAGCTGTTCGTCCGCCGCGACCATGAGCTCGTCGCCGTCGTCGGCCTGCTCGGCGCCCTCCTCGACCTCCTCGGCCGTCGGCTGGCGTGCGGTCACCCGCAGCGAGCCGGGAGACAGGTCGATGCCGAGCTCCTCTGCAGCGCGCAGGAGCTCGTCGTCCTCCTCGCGCACCTCGACCTCGCGGCCTTCGTCGGAGAGCACCTGGACGTCGAGCGAAAGCGACTGCATCTCCTTGAGCAGCACTTTGAACGACTCGGGGATCGACGGCTCCGCGATGTTCTCACCCTTCACGATCGCCTCGTATGCCTTCACGCGACCGATCGTGTCGTCGGACTTGATCGTCAGCATCTCCTGGAGCGTGTAGGCCGAGCCGTATGCCTCAAGGGCCCACACCTCCATCTCGCCGAAGCGCTGGCCGCCGAACTGGGCCTTGCCGCCCAGCGGCTGCTGCGTCACGAGCGAGTAGGGGCCGGTCGAACGCGCGTGGATCTTGTCGTCCACGAGGTGGAGCAGCTTCAGGATGTACATGAAGCCGACCGTCACGTCTTGCGCGAACGGCTCACCCGTCTTGCCGTCGTAGAGCTGCACCTTCCCCGAGCAGCGGCTGCCGCGGCCGGCGCCCTCGTCGACCTGCATTCCGACGCCGTTCCCGAAGCGCGCGTACTCGACGAGAGCGTCATCGACGTCTCCCTCCGTCGCACCGTCGAACACCGGCGTCGCGACCGCCCGCGGATCGGGCGCGTTGATCGGCGCACGGGCGCTCACCGGCTGGCCCTCGGGGAAGACGCCGTGGGCCGCAGCCCACCCGAGGTGCGTCTCGAGGATCTGGCCGATGTTCATCCGGCTCGGAACGCCGAGCGGGTTCAGCACGACGTCGATCGCCCGCCCGTCCTCGAGGAACGGCATGTCTTCCTCCGGGACGATCTTCGCAATGACACCCTTGTTGCCGTGGCGGCCGGCGAGCTTGTCGCCCTCCGCGATCTTCCGCTTCTTCGCGACGTACACGCGGACGAGCTCGTTGACCCCTGGCGGAAGATCGTCACCCGCGTCACGCGAGAACGTCTTGACGCCGATGACCTTGCCACCCTCACCGTGGGGAACCTTGAGCGACGTGTCGCGCACCTCGCGCGCCTTCTCCTTGAAGATCGCCCGGATCAACTTCTCCTCGGCGGTCAGCTCGGTCTCGCCCTTCGGCGTCACCTTGCCGACGAGAAGGTCCCCCGAGCCGACCTCTGCGCCAATGCGAACGACTCCACGCTCGTCGAGGTTCGCCAGCGACTCCTCCGATCGGTTCGGGATGTCCCGCGTTATCTCCTCGTCGCCGAGCTTCGTCGAGCGCGCGTCGATCTCGTACTCGTGGATGTGGATCGAGCTCAGGACGTCGTCACGTACGAGCCGCTCCGAGATGACGATGGCGTCTTCGAAATTGAACCCCTCCCACGGCATGAACGCGACGAGGAGGTTGGCCCCGAGCGCGAGCTCGCCGCCGTCGGTCGAGCTCCCGTCGGCGAGCACGTCGCCCTTCTTCACCTTGTCGCCGAGCGTCACGACCGGCTTCTGGTGAATGAGCGTGCCCTGGTTCGACCGCATGAACTTCGTGAGCGGGTACTCGTCACGGGTGCCACGCCCCTCGACGACGATACGCTCCGCGTCGACGTCGACGACGGCGCCATCGCTCTGGGCGAGCACGACGTCGCCGGTGTCGACAGCCGCGCGGTACTCGAGGCCCGTGCCCACGAGCGGTGCCTGCGGGATCATGAGCGGCACCGCCTGGCGCTGCATGTTCGCGCCCATGAGCGCGCGGTTCGCGTCGTTGTGCTCGAGGAACGGGATCAGCGCCGTTGCGACGGACACGATCTGTGCCGGCGAGACATCCATGTAGTCGACGGCTCGCGACGACATCATCACGGCCTCACCCTCGCGTGAGCGACAGAGCACCTGCTCGTTCACGAACTTCCCTGTCTTCGCGTCGACCGGCTCCGACGCCTGGGCGATCGTGAACTGACGCTCCTCCGCGGCGTCGAGATAGATGATCTCGTCCGTCACCTTGCCGGCCTTGACGACGCGATACGGCGTCTGGATGAAGCCGAACTCCGACACCGTCGCAAACGAGGCGAGCGAGCCGATGAGGCCGATATTCGGGCCCTCAGGCGTCTCGATCGGGCACATGCGCCCATAGTGCGTCGGATGGACATCGCGCACCTCGATCGGCGCGCGCTCGCGCGTGAGGCCGCCCGCACCGAGCGCGGACAGGCGACGGCGGTGTGTGAGCCCCGCCAGCGTGTTCGTCTGGTCCATGAACTGCGAGAGCTGTGAGGAGCCGAAGAACTCCTTCAGCGCCGCGACGACGGGTCGGATGTTGATGATCGTCTGCGGCGTGATCGTGTCCACGTCCTCAGTCGTCATGCGCTCGCGGACCACCCGCTCCATGCGATAGAGGCCGACGCGGAACGCCTCCTGAATCAGCTCGCCCGTGGTCCGCAGACGGCGGTTGCCGAAGTCCTCGTACTCGTCGAGCTCGCCCCGGATCGCGTCGCGTGAGAGCAAAGCGGCATCGGCGGCGTAGTCTCTCGAGTCTTCCGGGACACCCAGCATCCTCGGCAGCTCGACGAGCCGCTTGACGAGCGCGACGATGTCCTCGGTCGTGAGGACGCGGACACCTTCCGGAACCTGCACGCCGAGGCGCTGGTTGAGCTTGTAGCGGCCGACCTTCGTGAGGTCGTAGCGCTTCGGATCGAAGAAGAGCGCACGCAGGAGGTTCCGCGAGTTGTCGAGCGTCGGAGGCTCGCCGGGGCGCTGCTTCTTGAACACCTCGATGAGCGCCTCTTCCTCGCGCGTCGTCGGATCCTTCTCGAGCGTGTTCGCGATGTAGACCGACCCACCGAAGAGCTCGAGCATCTTCTCGTTCGAGCTCGTGTCGAGCTGGAAGCCCGTGGACGGGTCCTCAGCCGGGAGAGCGCGGAGGAGGGTCGTGATGGGGAGCTTGCGCTTGCGATCGATGCGGGCGTAGACGACACCCTTCTTGTCGATCTCCACCTCGAGCCACGAGCCGCGGGACGGCATGAGGTTGGCGGTGAAGACCTGCTTGGTGGCGTCCTTCGGCTCCATGAGATAGGCGCCCGGACTGCGGACGAGCTGCGTCACGATGACGCGCTCGGTCCCGTTGATGACGAACGTCCCCCACGGGGTCATCATCGGGAAGTCACCCATGAAGACCCGCTGCTCGCGGATCTCCCCGGTCTCCTTGTTGACGAAGCGAACGGTGATGGAGAGCGGAACCTGGTAGGTCAGGTCCTTCTCACGGCATTCGTTGATCGGTGTGGCCTTGTCGAGATCGAACTCGTACTCGCCGAACTCGACGGCGAGCGTCCCCGTGTAGTCCTCGATCGGCGAGATGTCGTCGATGGTCTCGCGCAGGCCGTCCTCGAGGAACCAATGGAAGGACGCCTTCTGGATGTCGATGAGGTCGGGGAGGTCGAGGACGTGCTTCAGGCGCGAAAAGCTCTTGCGCGCGCGCGGCGCGACAGCAACGCTGCTCAAGTGTGAAAGCCTCCCTTAACTGCGTGCAGGGTTAAACGGACGATGCCTCGGCGGAACCCAGCATGATAGCGCACGAGCGCATCACCCCGCAACCGCCGAAGACAGCGGGTAGGTGCTCCTGGGAAACGATAGCGAAAGGCTGAAGCGGAGGGCCGCGAGAGACCGCGCGACCCTCGCCTCGGGTCGGCCGCTACTTGAGCTCGACGGTGGCGCCCGCCTCCTCCAGCTGAGCCTTGATCGAGTCGGCCTCCTCCCTCGCTGCGCCCTCCTTCACGGGGCCGGGGGCTCCGTCGACGAGGTCCTTCGCCTCCTTGAGCCCGAGACCGGTGACCGCGCGCACGACCTTGATCACCTGGATCTTCTTGTCACCGGCTGCGGTCAGAACGACGTCGAAGGAGTCCTTCTCCTCCGCGGCCGCGGCGCCGGCACCGTCGCCACCCGCCGTTGGGGCCGCAGCGACCGCGACCGGAGCTGCGGCGGTAACGCCCCACTCTTCCTCGATCGCCCTCTTGAGCTCCACGAGCTCGAGGACGGTCATCTTGCCGAGTGTGTCCAGCACCTTCTCAACATCAGTTGCCATTACGCCTCCTCTACTTGATCAGCCGGCTCGTCCTGCTCGGCCGCTCGTTCCACTTTCTGCGACTCCGGGCTGGCAGCGTCCGCGTCCGCCGATGCTGCCGGTGTGTCACGGACGGCAACGTCGCTTTCGCCGACCAGCGCGTCGTGTTTCCCCTCAGCCGGCGCGACGACCTCGCCATGCTCCTCGAGCTGCTCGATCCGCGCCTCGACGAGTCCGTGGAGATCGCGAAGGGGGGCAGACAGGAGTGAGAGCAGCTGCGTCACGGGAGCGACGATCGCTCCCACGAGCTGGCCGCGCAGCACTTCGACCGGCGGGAGCGTCGCAAGCTCACCGACCTCCGCTCCCGAAAGCGGCTTCCCGTCGAGGATGCCGCCCTTGAGCGTGAGCACACTCGTCTCCTTGGCAGTCGCCGCGAGCGCCTTCGCGACGGCGGCGGGATCACCGGAAGACTCGATGAAGGCGATCGCCGTCGGTCCCTCGAGCATGACGAGCAGGGGCGTCGCGTCGGCCTGCTCGGCCGCGCGACGCGTCAGCGTGTTCTTGACGATGCGAAAGCGCGCGCCATGGCGGATGAGCTCGTCCCGCAACGCCTCGAGCCGCTTGTTCGTCAGGCCGCGATAGTCGGCGACGATCAGCGTCTGCGCCGCGCTCAGCTCTGCCGCCAGCTCGGCGACGATCCGTTCCTTGTCCGTTCTGTGCACGTCATGAACCTCCTGAACGACGAAGCCCGCGCGAGGCGGGCTCGGTCGTACACGAGGTGTGTCGACGGAACCTGCCTCGACCGGACCTACGCCTCGCGGCTGCCGGCTGTCTGCGGCGGGATTCGGCGGTTGCTAGCTCGAGACTGTAGCGACCTCCAGCTCGTCCGTGATGTCTCGGGTGATCGTCGAGTCGACCCGGACGCCGGGCCCCATCGTCGTCGTGAGCGTGATCTGCTTGATGTAGCGCCCCTTTGCGGCCGCAGGCTTCGCACGGACGAGCTCCTCGAGGAGCGCGGCGTAGTTCTCGAGAAGCGCACGCTCGTCGAAGCTGCGCTTCCCGATCGCGACGTGCACGTTTCCGCCCCGATCCGTTCGATACTCGAGCTTGCCCGCCTTCGCGTCGGAGACCGCCTTCCCGACGTCCATCGTCACCGTTCCGGTCTTCGGATTCGGCATCAGCCCGCGCGGGCCGAGGACACGTCCGAGCTTGCCGACGACACTCATCTGGTCTGGCGTCGCGATCGCGACGTCGAAGTCGAGGAAGCCGCCCTCGATCTTCGCGGCGAGGTCGGCAGATCCGACGACATCGGCACCCGCCTCCTCCGCCTCCCGCGCCTTCTCGCCCTCGGCGAAGACGGCGACGCGAACGTCCTTCCCGATGCCGTTCGGGAGCATGATCGTGCCACGCAGCTGTTGATCGGCGTGGCGGACGTTGAGCCCGAGGCGGAAGTGCGCCTCGACCGTCTCGTCGAAGCGTGCGCCTTCAATCTGCTTCAGCAGGCGAACGGCCTGCAGGGGCGTGTGGAGCTGCTCGCGGTCGAAGGACGCCCTCGCAGCCCGGTAGCGCTTCCCGTGGATGCTCACGACTCGGTCTCCACGCCCATCGAGCGCGCGGTGCCCGCGATGACCTTCATTGCCTCGTCGACGTCACGGGCGTTCAGGTCGGGCATCTTGGTCTCGGCGATCGAGCGGAGCTGCGCCTGTGTCAACCTACCGACCTTGTTGCGATTCGGCTCGCCCGAGCCGGACTCGAGGCCGAGGGCCTCCTTGATGAGGACGGCGGCAGGCGGCGTCTTCGTGATGAACGTGAACGAGCGGTCCTCGAACACCGTGATCTCGACCGGAATGATGCGGCCGTTCTCGTGCGCGGTCTGCGCGTTGTAGGCCTTGCAGAACTCCATGATGTTGACGCCGTGCTGGCCGAGCGCGGGGCCGACCGGGGGCGCGGGGTTCGCCTGACCGCCCGGAATCTGGAGCTTGATGATCGTAAGAACCTTCTTCGTCATGTCGTCTCGCTCGTTCTGTCGAAGTGATCCGCGGCGTCAGTCGATCTTCTTCACCTGGTCGAAGCTCAGCTCGACCGGAACCTGGCGCTCGAAGATGTCGACGAGCACCTTGAGCTTCTGCTGGTCGGCGTTCACGTCGACGATCTCGCCGTCGAAGTCGGAGAGGGGGCCCGAGGTCACCTTGACGGACTCCCCGAGCGCGAACTCCACCTGAGCCTTCGGAGCCTGACCACCGACGGGTGCGCCGTGGTGGAGGATGCGGTCGACCTCGGGCTGGGAGAGCGGCACGGGCTTCGCCCCCGCGCCCACGAACCCGGTCACTCCCGGCGTGCCCTTGACGACGGTCCACGCCTCGTCTGACATGCTCATGTTCACGAGGACGTAGCCGGGCAGCACACGCTTCTCGGCCTGCACCTTCTGACCGTCCTTCGTCTCGATGACCTGCTCGGTCGGGACGACCACCCGGCGAAACGCCGGTTGTTGATTCATCGAGACGATCCGGTGCTCGAGGTTGGCCTTGACCTTGTTCTCGTGCCCGGAGTAGGTGTTGATCACGTACCAGAGAAACATCGCGCGGCGCCTAGAGGAGAACCTTGTCGACGAAGGGACGGATGACCTGATCCAGACCCCAGAGGTAGGCGCCGACGATCGCGCAGGCGATGATGACGACGACCACTCCCTGGAACGTCTGGCGACGGCTCGGCCAGTCGGTCTTCCTGAGCTCTGCATACGACTCGCGCACGAACTGCCCACGCTGCCGCTCGGACTTCCGGCCCGTCTGCTGCTTGACCGGCTGCTGGGAAGGCCGAACCTGCTGCGCGCGGCCACGCCGTGGTGCGGCCGCCTCGCCCGCCGCCGCCCGTGCCGCACGTCGCTGTCTTCTCGTCTCACGCGCCACTACCGCGTCTCCCGATGCAACGTGTGCCGGCCGCACCAGCGGCAGTACTTCCTGAACTCGACGCGGTCGGGGGAGTTGCGCTTCGACTTCTGCGACTCGTAGTTGCGGCGCTTGCAGTCGGTGCAGGCGAGCGTGATCGCGACTCGGACTCCGGTGGCCATTGTTCTCGTTCGGTCTCTTCGATGGACGTGCGAGGGAACGTTCGAGTAGCGGCGGCAGGACTCGAACCTGCGACACGCGGATTATGATTCCGCTGCTCTAACCAACTGAGCTACGCCGCCGCGCGCGCGAGAGTGTAGCAGGGCCGGCGGGAACACTCGCCCCACGTTCTTGCCCGGCATCGCGGCGGCCGGAGCCCACGGGGGCGTGAACGCCCTCGGGCGAAGGCCTATGCATACGCTCGGAGCGCGGGAGGCGGAGATGCGTCAAGAGGTCGTGTGCCGGGGCGCGAGCGTGACGACGGCAGCCGAGCTCGGAGGCACTCGCGTCTCCCTCGATCGTATGGTCGGCGCGCCCGGTGGGCGGCTCGACCAGCTCCCGGGACGGGCACCGCCAGTCACGACCTCGAGGCCGGAGAGGACGCGGAGCGCGTGCACGGTCTGCTGACGCTGCCAGCCGACCCACGGCATAGGATCGCCGCCGTGATCCGGATCCCACCTCACCGCGGAGGCTGGCTCGAGGTCATCTGCGGCCCGATGTTCAGCGGCAAGAGCGAGGAGATGATCAGACGGCTTCGTCGCGCGGAGATTGCCGGGCAACGCGTCGTCATCTTCAAGCCGCGCATTGACGATCGGTACGGCGCGACCGACGTCGTCAGCCACGCAGGGGCGAGGATGCGGGCCGTGCCGGTCTCCACGACGGCAGAGCTCGTTACCCGGGCGCACGGATTCGAGGTCGTCGGCGTCGACGAGGTCCAGTTCTTCGACGAAAGCATCGTCTCGGCGGTCCTCGAGCTCGCGAACCGGGGACTCCGGGTCGTCGCGGCGGGACTCGACCAGGACTTCCGCCGGCTCCCGTTCGGATCGCTGCCGGCACTCCTGACGCACGCGGAGTTCGTGGACAAGCTCCAGGCCGTGTGTCATCGCTGCGGCGGGCCAGCGACGACGACGCAGCGGCTCGTCGACGGGCGTCCGGCGCCGTACTCGGGCGAGACGGTGGTCGTCGGGGCAGCCGAGCAGTACGAGGCGCGGTGCCGGGGCTGCCACGAGGCAGGCGCCGATGCAGTCCTCGCGGCTGCCTAGCGACCCCTGAGCGCGCCCACAATTCCGCAGGCGGCGAATGCTCCCGCGGCGACGAGGACGATCGCGCCTCCGGGGGGAAGATCCGCGTAGTACGAGATCGTGAGGCCCGCGACCGCGGAGCCGAGCCCGATGAGCATCGAGAGCGCGAGGGTGGAGCGCATGCTCCAGGCGATGCGCCCGGCCGCGCTGACCGGAAGCACCATGAGCGCAGCGACGAGCAGGATCCCGACGACGCGCATGGAGAGCGCAACCGTGACGGCTGCAAGCACTGCGACTGCGACGTTGAGCGCGCCGATCGGCACTCCCGCGACGCGAGCGCCCTCCTCGTCGATGGCCAGGCCCGCGAGGGCGCGGTAAAGGAGGCCGACGGTCGCCATCCCGACCGCGCCGAGAGCCGCGATCAGCGCCAGATCCCCGCGCGTCACGGTGAGGATCGAGCCGAACAGGTACTGGAAGAGATCGGCGTTCAGCGCGCCCGCGGCCGAGATGAGGACGACGCCGAGAGCGATTCCCGTGTAGAAGACGAGGGCCAACGCCTGGTCGCCCGCCGCTCCCCCGCGCGAGCGAAGCACCTCGATCGCGATCCCGCCGAGGACGGCGGCCACGAGCGCCGCGAGAACGGGAGCGACGTCGAGGAGGATCCCGGCGGCGACACCGGCGAAGGCGACGTGGCCGATCCCGTCTCCGATGAGCGACTGCCGCCGTTGCACGAGGAAGAACCCGACCGCCGGGGCCAAGACGCCGACGACCGCCCCCGCGCCCAGCGCGAGGCGCATGAACTCAGTCTCGAGCATGGACGTGCGACGGGTCGTGCCACACGCCGGGCAGATCCCCGGGCGGGCCGTCGAAGACGATGGTGCGGCGGACGAGCACGACGCGCTGTACGAAGCCCTCGACGGCGCCGAACTCGTGCGAGACGTAGATGATCGTCACGCCGAGCTCCGAGTGGAGCGTGTCGAGGAGGCCGGCCAGCGACTCCTGCGACTCGGCGTCGACACCGGTCGTCGGCTCGTCCAAGACGAGGAGCGACGGCTCGGCCGCGAGCGCCTTCGCGATGAACGCTCGCTGCTGCATACCCCCCGAGAGCGTGCGAAGCGGCACGTCGGCGTGCTCGGCCAGCCCGACGCGCCCGATCGCGTCGGAGACGAGCTCGCGGTCGCGTCGCCGCATGGGCCCGAGCAGACCACCCACCGCCAGCCGCCCTGCCGACACGACCTCGCGCACGGTGACCGGAGCGTCTCCCCCGACGACCGAGCGCTGCGCGAGGTACCCGAGCGTTCGCGGCCGGGAGAAGCGATGTGCAGGCTCCCCGAAGAGGAACGCCCGTCCCTCGGCCGGGCGCTCGAGGCCGAGGAGGACGCGGACGAGGGTCGTCTTGCCTCCGCCGTTCGGGCCCGCGACAGCCACGAACTCGCCCTCTCCCAGCCGCAGGTCGACGTTCTCGAGGACGCGCTGCCCGGGCCGGTAGCCGAACGAGACGCCGGCGAGCTCGGCGGCTAGCGACATCCGAGCGCCTGTCTCAGCGTCGCGAGGTTCTCGCGCATGACGGACCGGTAGTCCTCACCGGCGTCGAGTCGTGCCTGGGTCAGCCCTTCGATCGGATCGAGCGTTGCGACCTGAATGCCCGCCTCACGGGCGACCGTCTGCGCGAGCCGAGACGAGACCAGCGGCTCTGTGAACACCGTGGTCGCGTCCGACGCTCGGATCCGCTGGACTATCCGCTCGAGGTCTCGCGGGCTCGGCTCGCCCTCGGGAGAGCGGCCGGTCAGGGCGATGTCCTCGAGCCCGTAGCGATCCGCGAGCCGGCCGAAGGAGGCGTGTGTCGTGACGATCACGCGGCGGTCGCAGCGAGCGAGGCCGCGCCGGTACTCGGTGTCGATACGCCGGAGCGCCCGGACGGTCGACGCCGCGCCGTCCGGGCGTCCGAGCGCGCGCGCGATCGCCTCGACGACCCGTGCGAACCGGACCGGGTCGAGCCAGACGTGCGGATCCTCGCCTCCACCACGCACGTCGAACGACGGACCGTCTCGCGACGAGACGGCGTCATCGATCACGGGCTGGAACCCTCCGCCGACGTAGAGGACGATCCTCGCGGAGAGGACGGCTTCGACGTCACGCGGTGAGAGCTCGACGTCGTGCGGCTCGGCGCCGGGCGGGGTCAGGTTCACCACGTCACCGGTCGAGCGCTTCTGCACCTGCTCGGCTGCCCAGGCAAGTGGGTAGAAGGAGGCGACGACCTTCCCGTGACCGCTCGAACCGCCTCTGCCGCAGCCGCTCGCCGCCCCGAGGACGAGCACGGCGAGCATCGCGAACAGGACTCGCATGCGACAACGGTAGCACTTCGCTGAGAACGGGTATCATTATCGTCCGTGGCGGTGGAGTGGTCGGAGAACGCGCTGTCGCGGCTGCGCGAGGCGAGTGGGCGAAGCGGAGGCGCACGCCGCGAGGTGGTCGCCTACCTCGACCGCCAGGACTGCTGCCAGTCGGCGCAGGAGATCCACGACGGGCTCCGGAACCACGGTGTGCGGATCGGGATCGCGAGCGTCTACCGAGCGCTCGACGGCCTCGACCAGCTCGGCCTCCTCCAGCGGGTCGACCTCGGCGACGGCGTCGCTCGCTTCGAGCCGGCCCATTCCGGAGGCGACCATCATCACCACCTCGTCTGCGACGCCTGCGGAAAAGTCGAGCCGTTCGAGGACGCAGCGCTCGAGTCGGCGATCGAGCGCGTCGCCAGCGGGCACGCCTACGTCGTCGCGGCCCACGACGTCGTCCTCCGCGGAACGTGCGAGGATTGCAAGGCCGCTCGCACCTGACTTGTCCCGAGACCCATGGCGCGGAAGACGATCGCTGACCTGCTGGCCGAGGCGCGGAGCCGCCTCGCGAGACTCGAGCCCGAGGAGGCCCTCGAGGCGCAACGTGCCGGGGCGCTGCTCGTGGACACGCGTTGCCACGACGAGCGCCGCCGGGAAGGTGTCATTCCTGGGTCGCTGCACATCCCCCGGTCGGTGCTCGAGTGGCGTCTCGACCCCGACGCCGATCCGGACTACCGCAATCCCCACGTCCATGGACTCGACGAATCGATCGTCCTGGTCTGCGCCCACGGGTACTCGACGAGCCTCGCGGCAGCGACGCTCCAGGATCTCGGCTTCCCAAGGGCCACCGACGTGGTCGGCGGGTTCACGGCCTGGAAGGAGCGCGGCCTGCCCGTCATCGCAGCGCCGCCAGCTGACGTGAACTCGATCCCCGGGACGGGTGGACCCGACCTCTGAGACCGGTGCCCCGCTACCTCCGGTGATGAAGGTCTCGCCCGCTGCATCACGCCGGCATCCCTCGGGCGGGCCTCGCCCGACCTCGGGCTCACGACGTCGCGCACCAAGGCGCGCGACTAGATATCGCTGGAGCGAACGAGCTCGACAAGCGGCTCGAGGTCGGCAGCGACCGTCTCACCCTCCCCCGTGAAGGGGACGCGCTCCCGGACGTGGTCGTAGGCCCGACCCGTCCCGGAGCCGAGCGCAGGCTCCTCGCGGAGGTCGATCGCCTGGGCGGCGATCGTCAGCTCGATCGCGACCACCCGGGCGCCGAGCTCGACCATCTCGGCCAGCCGACGTGCGGCGAGCGGCGCCATCGTCATGCGGTCCTCGATCCCCTCGTGCTGCGTCGTGCTCGCGACCTCGAACGACACAGGATGTGCAAGGAGGCGCGCCTCGGCGACGATTCCCTGGATTGCATGACCGAGCTCGCTGAGCGCCGGCTCGGCGAGGTGCGTCCGCGCGGCGAGGCCCTCGGGGAGGCCGGTGAGCGGCGCCTGCAGGAGCTTCAGCGCGCGTTCCGCGGCGGTGGTCAGTGCGGGCGCCAGGGCGATTCGCATGAAGTCGAGCGCGCTGGCCAGCGGCACGATGTCGAAGTTCCCGGCCGGAACGATGCGGCCCACCGACGTGGCAACGACCGGGTTGCCCTGATGTGCGTTGAGCTCGACGGCGAGAGTTCCCTCGACGAAGGCGAGCGCGTCACGCGCGGCCCCGTTCACCTGCGGCAGGGTGCGAAACGCGAGAGGGTCCTGGAGGTTGCGCGGAGGGTTGTCCCACAGGAAGCTCCCCTCGAGGAGCACTCGGATTCGCGAGATCGTCGCCGCGAGCCCCGGGTACGGTCGCGCCTCCGCGATCACCTGGTCGACGATGCTGAGATTCGCGGCAAAGGCCTCGAGATCGAGGGCGCCCGCGACGTCGAGCCAGTCCAGCAGCCTCCAGCAGTCCGAGACCGCAAGGGCGGCAAGCCCGGTCGAGAACGCGTTGTTGTCGACGAGCACGAGCGCCTCGCCCGCCGCGAGCCGGAACTCCTCGAGGATCCCCTCCACGAGATCCGCGTTGGAACCGAGATCTGCCTGCCCGACCGAGCCGAGCGTGCGCACCCTCGGCCTCGCATCCTTGTTCAGGGAGTCGACCAGGTGCTCGGCGAGCTCCGCTCGTACACCACTCCACCCCTGACAGAGCATGTTCACGAGCTTGAGCAGCATCGCGCGAACGACGTCGGTCGACGCGGCCGGGCCCTGGGCGACGAGATGGCCGCGGACGAGATTCCTGTTGAATCGAGCCTGCTCGTCCTCGATCCCGTAGAGCTTGCGCATTCCGACTCCGGTCGAGAACCCGTAGACCTGCTCGCCTCTCGCGAGCGCGCCCTCGACCAGGTCGCGGGAGGCGCGCATACCCTCCAGCGCATCCGCCGCGAGCTCGACCCGCTCGCCGTGGCGAGCGACCCGAACGACCTCGCCGAGCGTGAGCGTCGTACCCGTGAGGGTGACGCTCATTCGAGAGCCGACGCGGCCGTCTCGGCGAACGCGTCGACGACGTCGGTGGGAACCCCACGCATCGCGACAACTCTATGCGCTCGATCCCGACGAGAAGTAGGAGCGCGGACACTCCGATCTCCGCTCCACCACCCTCTCGCATTAGGGTGCCGGCCATCCCGTCACAGCCTGGGAGGCGACGCGCATTGGCAACGTACGACCTGCATCAGCACCTCTGGCCCGAGCCCTTCGTCGCGGCACTCCGGGCGCGCGCGCTTCCCCCACGGCTCGCGCACGACGAGCTCGTCACGATCGAGGGACGCTTCCCGATCGACCTCTCGGATCACGATCCGGAGCGGCGAGCGGAGGTCCTCGACCGCGACGGCATCGACGTCGCGGTCCTCTCGCTCCAGCCGAATCTCGGGCTCGAGCTGCTCGTCGAGGCCGAGCGCGCCGAGCTCGAAGAGGCGTGGGTCGAAGGTGTGACCGAGATCCTGGCCTCGAGTCGACGCTTCCTCGCACTCTCTCCGACCCGCCCGCGCGACGGCTTCGTGGGCGTCTCGGTGGGCGCGGACACCTTGCTCGACCTCGCAGCGCCGGCGGCGACCTTCGACGAGATCGAGCGACGCGGTCTGCTCCTCTTCGTCCACCCGGACGCCGGCGCCGCGGCCGATCCGTCGAGACCGTCGTGGTGGGAGTGGGTGGTGGGCTATCCCGCGCAGATGCAGGCGGCATACCTGGCCTGGCTCGCCGACGGGCGCGAACGCTGGCCCCGGCTGCGCGTCCTCTTCGCGATCCTCGCCGGCGGAGGCCCGCTGCAGCTCGAGCGGCTCGCACACCAAGGCGTCGACGTGCGCTCCACGCTCGACCCGAACGTCTTCTTCGACGTGGCCACGTACGGGCGCCGCGCGATCGAGCTGTGCGTAGAGACGTTCGGGGTGGCGCAGCTCGCCTACGGGAGCGACACGCCCGTCGTGGACCCACGAACGACGCTTGCTGCCGTCCGCGGCTTCGGCGATTCTGTGATGCAGATCCTTCAGACCGACACTCCGACGAGGTTGCTGCGATGAGCGAGATCTCCGAGTGGCTTCGAGCCCGCGTGCCCCCCGATGTCGACCTCGACCGCCCCACGCTCTCTCGTCTCGTCGGGGAGCTCGCCGAGGCCGGGCACCTCTGGCGGCTGTTCGTCCGACACGATCCGGAAGCGCGCGTCTACCAGCAGCTCTACCGCGACCCGAACCTCGACATCTGGCTCATCTGCTGGGTGGACGGGCAGAGCACGGGCTACCACGACCACGACCGCTCGTGCGGCGCCGTCCAGGTCTGCGAGGGGACGCTCTGCGAGGACTGGTTTCGGGTCGAGGAGGACGGCTGGGTGAGGGAGCGGACGACGGTTCACGACGCCGGCTCTGGGTTCGACTTCGACTCCGCCGATATCCACGGGGTCCGGCACACGGGAGGAGACGCGCCTCCGGCGACGTCGCTGCACCTCTACTCTCCGGCCCTCTGGCGGATGGGGCACTACGAGCCCGGGCCGCGCGGGATGCGCCGTGTCGGCCAGACGTACGCCGACGAGCTGCTCGGCGTCGCGTGAGCCCGGCAGAGGCTCGCTCGAGGCCGGTCGGCTTCGTCGGCGTCGGCAGCCTGGGGCGGCACCTCACCCGCAGCCTCCTCCGCGCCGGGTACGACGTCGTCGTCTCCGATCGCGACCGCTCGGCGGTCGACGAGCTGGTCGCCGACGGGGCGTCCTCGGCCATACGCCCTCGCGACGTCGCCGAGAGCTGCGAGGTCGTGGTCACCTGCCTCCCGTCACCCGATGCGGTGGCGAGCGTCGTGAGCGGCGAAGGAGGACTCCTGGAGAGCGCTCGTCCCGGCTCGACGTGGATCGACACGAGCACGAACGACCGTCACGAGCTCGAGCGGCTCGCCGCGCGTGCCTCCGCAGCAGGCGTGCGTTGCCTCGAGGCGCCCGTCACCGGCGGTGTGCACCGGGCGGCGGCAGGCGACATCACCGTTCTCGTCGGCGGAGACCGCGCCCTGTTCGAGGAGCATCTCCCCCTCTTCGAGGCGATGGGTGGAAAGATCTTCCACGTCGGCGGGCTCGGCAGCGCCTCGGTGCTCAAGGTGATCACGAACATGCTCGCCTTCGTCCACCTCGTGGCGACCGGCGAGGCGCTCATGCTGGCCCGCCGGGCCGGGCTCGACCTCGCGCAGGCGTACCACGTCATCGCCGCGAGCTCCGGCAACAGCTTCGTGCACGAGACGGAGGGCCAGCTCGTCCTCAACGGGAGCTACGACATCGGCTTCACGCTCGACCTCGCCTGCAAGGACCTCGGGTTCGCGCACGAGCTGGGGCGAGAGCTCGGTACGCCCCTCGAGCTCGCCGGGCTCGTCGAGCAGATCTTCGTGCGCGCACGCGAGCAGTACGGCGGCTCGGCACAGTCGCCGATGGTCGTCAAGCTCCTCGAGGACGCACTCGGGGTCGACCTTCGCGCCGAGGGATTCCCGGCTCGGCTCGAGCCGTGACGCAGACCTATGCGCCCGCCGGGCCTGCGCCTCCGAGCGCGCCGTCCCGGTAGCGCGCGTCGCGCCAGGCCAGCGCGGCGCGTAGACCCTCCTCCCTGGCGATGCGATCGAACTCGCGCTGCTCGGGGCCGTCGAGGGAGTTCAGGATCGCCGACAGCTCGAGATTGGCCGCCACCGCCGTTCGGATCCCCATCGCCTCGTACGCTCGCGTCAGCGCGGTCTTGGTCAGGCGCAGCGTCTCGAGCGGGGTCGGAGCGATCTTCGCGATCAGCTCGTCAACCGCCGCCGCCAGCCCGTCGGGAGGGACGACGCGGTTGACGAGCCCGACCCGCAACGCCTCGTCGGCGTCGATCCAGTCTCCCGTGAAGAGAAGCTCCCTCGTCTTCTTCTGCCCGAGCACGAACGGCATCAACAAGGCAACCGGGCCCGAGCCGTAGCGGATCTCCGGCTCCCCGAAGCGTGCGTCCTCCGTCGCGACGACCAGGTCGCACGCCATCGCAAGCTCGCAGGCTCCTCCCAGACACCAGCCATGCACCGCCGCGATGGTCGGCTTCGACAGCGCCCAGAGCTCCATCGCGAGCGTCAGGTCTCGCTCGAGCACTCCGCGCCACGTCTCGACGTCCGCGTAGTCGTGCTCGATCTCCTCCCCGATGTCATACCCGGACGAGAAGGCCCGGCCTGCACCGGCGAGGACGACGACGCGGACGCCGTCGTCGGCGACCGCCTCGGCGAGCCGAGCGCGCAGGGACTCGACCATGGAGGCGTCGATCGCGTTCAGCTTGTCCGGGCGGTTGAGCGTGATCCACGCGGTCGGGCCGCGCACCTCGTGCAGCACGGTGTCGCTCACGCGGCTCCTCTCGAGTGCACATCGGGATGGCCGATCACGGTCTCCTATACTCACGCGTTCCGAAGCGGGCGTCGACCTCGACCCGCGCAACCGCCCCGACACGACTGGAGGACACCGTGCTCTCCGTCCGCTGCTCCCGATTCACCCCCGACGATCCGCTGGCCGGGCTCGAGCTCGTCGACGCACCGGAGCCCGAGGTACCCGACGGCTGGGAGCTCGTACACGTCCGAGCCGCCGCGCTCAACCACCACGACCTGTGGTCGCTCCGCGGGGTCGGGGTGACGGAGGCCGAGCTCCCCATCCAGCTCGGCACCGATGCCGCCGGCGTCACCACCGACGGGAGCGAGGTCGTCGTCCATGCCGTGCTCAGCACTGCCCCGGAGGGCGAGGACGAGACGCTCGCACCCGACTTCCACCTCTTCAGCGAGCGCGGCGTTCCCGGGACGTTCGCAGAGCGGATCGCGGCACCCTCGCGCAATCTGGTGGAGAAACCTGCGTCGCTCACGTTCGCGGAGGCCGCGTGCCTCCCGACCGCGTACCTCACCGCCTATCGCATGCTCTTCGTCCGAGCCGAGCTGAAGCCGGGTGACACGGTGCTCGTCCAGGGCGCGGGCGGAGGCGTGGCGACGGCCGCGATCCTCATCGGCTCGGCCCGCGGGTTGACCGTCTACGCGACGAGCAGGAGCGAGGAGCGGCGTGCGCGGGCGGTCGAACTCGGGGCGGCGGAGGCGTTCGAGCCGGGCGCGCGGTTGCCCGTGCGCGTCGACGCCGTGCTCGAGACGGTGGGCAAGGCGACGTGGGACCACTCGCTGAAGTCGCTTCGGCCCGGGGGCACGGTCGTCGTCGGCGGCGCGACGACCGGCGCCGACCCGTCGGCCGACCTCGCCCGCATGTTCTGGCGCCAGCTCCAGGTCAAGGGCTCGTCGATGGGCACGCTCGCCGAGTTGCGCGCGGTGTGCGCACTGCTGGAAGAGACGGGGATCGGGCCGCTCGTCGACTCGGAGGTGCCGCTCGAGCAGGCTCCCGCCGCCTTCGGGCGGCTGCTCTCGGGCGAGGAGTTCGGCAAGGTCGTGCTCGTCCACCCCTAGAGCGACGATGAGCCGTTCGCGACGAGAGGTGCCGAGTGGAGGCAGGTAGACGTGCGAGAACCGGCAACCGCCGACGGCGGTCGGCAAGCGGGACACCCCACCGGCGGTCACTCCGCTACCGATCTCTCACACGCCCCTTCGCGCCGCTCGAGCTGCTGAGCGTCGACGAGGTCGCGCACCTCCATGCCTCGGCGCTCGCCGTCCTCGGGCGACACGGGATCCGGGTGCTCCTCCCCGAGGCACGCGCAGTCCTCGGGGCGGCCGGTGCGCTGGTCGACGACGAGTCCGAGCTCGTCCGCTTCGATCCGGAGCTGGTGGAGCAGGCCGTCGCGTCGGCGCCGAGCTCGTTCGAGCTGCTCGGGCGCTCGCCCGAGCGAAACGTCACCGTCGGTGGCGACGGCCTCGTGCTCATTCCCGTGAGCAGCCCCCCGGCCGTGAGCGACCTCGACGGCGGCAAGCGGGACGGCAACCTCGCGGACTTCCGGGATCTCGTCCGGCTCACGCAGCAGTTCGACGTGCTCCACGTGACCGGCCCCTGCGTGGAGCCCCAGGACGTCCCCCTGCCCTTCCGCCACCTCCAGTCAGGGCTCGCCTACCTCACGCTCACGGACAAGGTGCCGTATCTGTACGCCCGCGGCCGCGGGCAGGTCGCCGACGGCTTCGAGATGTTCCGGATCGGCTACGGGATCGACGCGGACGAGTTCCGGGCAGCGCCGCGCTGCTACACGGTCATCAACAGCAACTCGCCGCGACAGCTCGACATCCCGATGTGCATGGGGCTGATCGACTTCGCCGCCGCCGGACAGACGTCGATCATCACCCCGTTCACGCTCGCAGGGGCGATGGCGCCGGTGTCGCTCGCGGGCGCGCTCACGCTCCAGCACGCCGAGGCACTGGCGGGCATCACGCTGACGCAGGCCGTCCGCCCGGGCGCGCCCGTCGTGTACGGGGCGTTCACGTCGAATGTCGACATGAGATCCGGCGCACCGGCGTTCGGGACGCCCGAGTACTTCAAGGCTGCGGTCGCCGGGGGCCAGCTCGCTCGGCACGTGGGTATCCCGTACCGCTCCTCGGCGCCGAACGCCTCGAACGCGCCCGACGCGCAGGCGATGTACGAGACGATGATGAGTCTCTTCGGCGCAGTGCTCGGCGGCGCCAACGTGATCATCCACGCTGCGGGCTGGCTCGAGGGCGGGCTGACGGCGTCGAAGGAGAAGTTCGCCCTCGACGTCGAGGTTCTGCAGATGCTCGCGGAGACGTTCCAGCCGTTTCTCGTCGACGACGCGGAGATCGGCCTCGAGGTCATCGGCGAGACCTCCCCGGGAGGCCACTTCTTCGGCGGGGCCCACACCCTGGAGCGGTACCGGACGGCGTTCTACGAGCCGCTCGTGTCCGACTGGTCCAACTACGGCCAGTGGGTCGAGGCCGGATCGCAGGATGCAACGCAACGCGCGAACGCCGCGTGGAAGCGCGCGCTCGCCGAGTACGAGCCTCCTGCGATGGACGACGCGATCGCCGCCGAGCTGCACGAGTTCGTGGAGCGGCGCACCGCAGAGGGCGGAGCACCGCCCGAGTCCTAGGCGGAGGAGTCCCGCGGGAACCCGACGGGCTCGTCGTCCGGGGAGAGATGCAGGTCGTCGCCCTCGTAGGCGTGCGCGGCGGCGACGTCCTCGTCGAGCTCGACACCGAGCCCCGGCCCGGTCGGCGGAATGACGTAGCCGTCCTCCCACACGATCGGATCGACGAGGAGATCCGCGTAGAAGCCGCCCCACTCCTTGATCCCCTCGAGGACGAGGAAGTTCGGCGAGCAGGTCGCGAGCTGGATGTTGGCCGCGCCCACGACCGGGCCGCAGTAGAGGTGCGGGGCGACCTGTGCGTAGTGAACCTCCGCGATGCCTGCGATCTTCTTCGCCTCGAGCAGCCCACCGACGCGGCCGAGGTCCGGCTGCAGGATCGAGGCCGCCCCGGTCTCGAGCACGCGCGCGAACTCCCATTTGGTCGCGAGGCGCTCCCCCGTGGCGATCGGGATCGAGGTCGCGCGAGCGACCCTGGCCATCTCCTCCGGCGAGTCCGGAGGCGTCGGCTCCTCGAACCAGAGCGGCTCATAGGGCTCCAGCCTTCGGGCGAGCCGGATCGCGCCGGTGGGGGTGAACTGGCCATGCGTTCCGAAGAGGAGATCGCACCGGCTCCCAACCGCCTCGCGGAGCAGACGCATGAACTCCTCGCAGCGATCGAGCTCGGCGATGTCCGGCTGCCTGGGGTCGAAGGACGTGTAGTGGGTCGCGGGGTCGAACTTGACCGCGGTGTGGCCGCGCGCGACGTACTCGGCTGCCCGCGTCGCCGCAAGCTCGGGATCCATGTACACGTCCGTCGAATCGCCGGGCTCGGCGTAGATGTACGTGTAACCGCGAAGCCGCTCGTGGACTCTCCCTCCGAGCAGCTCGTACGCAGGCTTGTCGACCGCCTTGCCGATGATGTCCCAGCACGCCATCTCGATCCCGCTCAGCACGCCGACGAGCGAGACGTCGGGCCGTGCCGTGTAGCCGCGCGCGTAGACGCGCTTCCAGAGCGCCTCGACGTGGAACGGGTCGGCTCCCACGACGTGGCGCTCGAAGACGTCCTCGATTCCCGCAACGACGACGGACGGGGCGAACGTGGCCGAGTAGACCTCTCCGACCCCCTCGATGCCGTCGTCCGTCACGAGCTTCAGGAAGAGGAAGTAGCGCCCGCCATAGTGCGGCGGTGGGTTGCCGACGACGAACGTCTTCAGTCCGGCGATCTTCAAGACCGTGAACCCGC
>Ga0233416_10000063_pt1 | contig 29009 bp, 37 predicted proteins | sample Sediment_Towuti__2_FD_188638 | JGI IMG/M metagenome (GOLD analysis project Ga0233416, IMG submission 188638) | Sediment microbial communities from Lake Towuti, South Sulawesi, Indonesia - Sediment_Towuti_2014_0_MG | ecosystem: Environmental > Aquatic > Freshwater > Lake > Sediment | place... | reverse complement strand
CCGGGCTTACAAATTGCGCACTTACGCGCCCGATTTGGCGGCCCATCCATGGGCCGCACGGATGCTCTGAATTGTTCAGAGCATCCCTAACGCTCTCCATTTCGACGATTCGTCGCTAACCCTGTCTCTTTGCCGCACTCAACTCCCCTCGCCAGCCTTGTGAGGGGGTAGGTGCCTCCCTATTCTTGAGCCGATGCAGAAGCTCTCTCTTCCCGCAAAAATTTTGCTTGGCGCTGTCGGCTCGCTGGTTCTCCTGGTTCTGGGACTCAACTTCTACTTTGCCGGCTCCCTTCCCGATCTCGATCGCATCTCCAACTATCAGCCGCCGCTGGTGACCCGCATCTATAACCCGCAAGGCCAGCTGGTGGGCGAGTTTGCCGACGAACATCGCATCCTTGTCCCATTCGAGCAGATTCCGCTGCAACTGCGTCTCTCCTTCCTCGCCGCCGAGGACGAATACTTCTACAAACACCCCGGCATCAACCCATCGCGTATCATCTCGGCGATGCTTGCCAATATTTTGGCCGGCGGCGCTGTACAAGGTGCCAGCACCATCACGCAGCAGGTTGCCAAGAACTTCTTCCTCAGCCCCGAACGCACCATGACGCGCAAGATTCGCGAGATGTTTCTCGCCTATCGCATCGAGCAGGCCTTCACCAAGGACGAGATCCTCTACCTCTACCTGAACCACATCTATCTCGGGCGCGGCGCCTACGGTGTCGGTTCTGCTGCCTGGCGCTACTACCATAAAACACTCGATCAGTTGACGCTGGCCGAATGTGCCATGCTCGCCTCGCTGCCCAAGTCGCCAAGCACACTGGCGCCGCACATCAACCCCAAAGCCGGCAAGGCGCGCCGCGATGCCATTTTGCGCCTGATGGAACGCAACGGCTTTGCCGACTCCGATGCGGTGGAGAAGGCGATCGCCGAGCCGATCAAGGTTGCCGCGCTGCCCGAGAGCGACTTCAACAACGCCTTTGCCAACGCCATCTACAGCGATCTCTCCTCCCGTTTCGGCGAAGAGAATGTGCGTCGGCAGGGGCTGACCATCGTTGCCCCGTATGATCCGGAAGCTCAACGCGCTTCCGAGCGCGCCGTGCGCAAGGGGGTGCTGGCGATCGAATCGCGTCAGCTCTATCGCTTCCCCCGTTTCATCGACCCCGCTGCGCGCGAGAGTCAGTTGCGCACTTGGGCCACGGCGCTGAAAACGCAGGGCATGTCGCAGCTTGCCAAAGGCGAGCCGCGCGAAGACCAGATCTTTCCGGCTCTTGTCGAAGAGGTGCTTCCCGACGGCGGGTTGCGCGTTAACGACGGCTTGCATCGATGGCAGCTGCCGCGCTCGCGCTGGTATTGGGTGGCGGCGCAGAATGAAGCGGAGAAGCGGCACGGGCGCAACTGGATCGCCGGCGATGAGGTGGTACTTCAGGGAAAGGGCGACGGCACTGTGCGTCTGACCCAAATGCCCTCGGTGCAGGGGGCGCTCTACAGCGTCGACCTGCGTAAAGGCACCGTTTTGGCGCGCGTCGGCGGGTTCGATTTCAAACTGAAAGATTTCGACCATGTCGATCAGGGGCGGCGTCAGCCCGGTTCAGCCTTCAAGCCTTTCCTCTATGCCACGGCGCTGGAGTTGGGCCATTCGCCGGCCGAAATCCTGATGGATACCCCGCTGGTCTTCGACATACCCGGCGATGCCACCTGGCGCCCCGACAACTACAAGGACGAGTTTGCCGGCCCGGTCACCCTGCGCGATGCATTGGAGCATTCGCGCAACCTCGCCTCGATTCGTCTACTGCAGGATATCGGCATTGGTGCGTACCACGACTCACTTAAGCGATTCCCGTTCAACCGCGAATTCCCGCCCGAACTGGGCATTGCGCTCGGCACGACAGAAGTGACCCTCTCCGAACTGACCGAGGCCTATATCGTTCTGGCCAGCGGCGAAAAGTGGAAACCGGTGGCAGTGCAGCAGGTACAGGATCGCGACGGCAGCACCCTGCATCGCTCGGTGGCCGGCAATCGTTGCCAGCTCTGCCACGCCGATCCGGTACTGGCGATCAACGACGCAATGAAACCATCCGAACGGGTGCTCGATGCGCAGACCTCGTTCCTGATTACCAACGTGATGAAGGGAGTGATCGATCGCGGCACCGGCGCCGAGGCGAGCAAGCTCGGTCGACCGGCAGCCGGCAAGACCGGCACCACCAACGACCAAATCGATGCCTGGTTTATGGCCTATACGCCGCAGATCCTGACCGGCGTCTGGGTCGGACGCGATACCCCGACCTCGATGGGCGGCGCCGAAACCGGCGCACAGGCAGCCTTGCCGATCTGGCTCGATGCAATGAGCACCATGCACCGCAATCTGCCGGTCGAGCAGTTCGTCGCCCCTGAGGGAATCGAATGGGTCACCATCGACCGCAAGAGCGGGCGCCCTGCCGGCCCTGGCACCGAGAAGCCAATTGCCGAGGCATTCCGCGTCGGCACGCCTATTTCTGGCGCCGGGGACCCGTACGCAGCTCCCGGCGATGGCGGCGGCGGCAACAACAAGATCGAGGAGCTTGGACTCTAGATCGGTCTACCCGGCACCATGAAACAGCCCCTCCCCGGATTTATATAAACCTGAAAACGGCAGTTGGACTCACCACAGAGGGCACAGAGGACACAGAGAACGGGACTTTTGGCTTATTTGGCTGCCCACCCAACGGGTGAGCGTCTTGAATCGGCCAACTACTTGTTTTTCCTCTGTGAACTCTGTGTCCTCTGTGGTGAACTGCTTTTTCGGGCTAAGTGACATTTCGTGTGGGAAATATTCGTCTAACGTTGTCTTTCCTTCGTGTCTTCTGCGTTCTTCGTGGTGAACTGCTTTTTCCAGGATAAACCGCGTGGGGGAGCCTTATGATCGCTCCTCCAACATCTCGATAAACAAGGAGGGTGATCATTATGGCACTGGTTCGTTGGACACCATGGCAGAGCTGGAATCGATCAATCGTCAGCTCTCCCGTTTGTTCGAGGAACAACGGGGCAACTCTCTCCACCGAGAGCGGACAGTGGCACCCAGTGGTGGATATTCGCGAGACCGCTGATGCGCTGCTGGTGCAGGCGGAGCTGCCCGGCATCCACAAGGAGGGCGTAAAGATCGAGGTGGAGAACGGTCCGCTCACCCTCTCGGGCGAACGGCGCCACGAAAAGAAGAGCGACGATCAGGGCATCCACCGCGTCGAGCGTTTCTACGGTCGCTTCGTGCGCACCTTCTCGCTGCCGACGCATGTCGATGTCGCGCATGTGACTGCGAAGATGGTGAACGGCGTGCCGAACATCCGACTGCCCAAAGCCGAGCATGCCAAACCGAAAGCGATCACCATCGAATACGCGCCGGTTGCGGGCACTCAAAAGAAAACAGGGAAGGCGATTTGCCTTCCCTGTTGTTGTATCTGACCAATGCCGCGCCGATTACTTGGCGGCTGCACCCTCGCCCGCCAGTTCCTTTACCTGCTGCAGCAGATATTCCACCGGCATGGCTCCGGGTAGCAGGCGCACCGCACCGGTCTCGTTGTTGCGCAGGATTACCGAGGGGGTGCCCTGCACGCCGGCCGCTTCGCCGTCGGCGAATTCGGCCTGCAACCGCTCGCGCGTGGCCAGTGCCTTGCGGCAGCTCTGCCAGTCGGCCACCTTTTTCACGCCCGATTTTTTTGCCAGCTCCTCGACCAGTTGTTCGCTGCTCTGTTTGCCCTGCGGCGCGATCCCCTGTCCATTGAGGGCGCTGGCATTGAGATAGCCGTCGAAGAAGGCGTAATAGCCGGCTTCGCCCGCCTGATCGGCAACGCAGAGGGCGTCGAGCGACGCCTGCATGGCCGCCTGCCCATGGAAGGGGAGCGGGAAGAGGCGCACGGCGCTGTTGGCCAACCCTTCGGCCCTGTCCACCGTCTGCTGCGGAATGCCGGCGAACCGTTTGCAGTAGGGGCACTCGGGATCGGACCAGACGATGATGCTCACCTTGGCGTTGGCCGGACCGTGAATGCGATCCTTTTCGCCCACCGGACGCACATTCTTGGCCGCTTCGTTGCGCGCCTCCGCCTCCGCCTTCGCCTCGGCCTCGCGCCGCTCCTGTTCGCGGGCGATCCGCCGCTCAATGGCGCGATCCAGCGCTGCATCGAGCTTGCCGCTCTTCTCCAGCCGCTCGATCAGCGCATCGTCCTGCGCCGCGATCTCGGTAGCACTCAACGGCTTGGCCGCCAGCGCCACGCCCGGCTGCATCCATCCGGCCATGATGGCAACAGCCACGGCCAACATCATTCGCATAAACCCTCCGGATCGGCTGGTTGCCGAGAGGCCGACCCTATCCCGGCCAGCCGCCGCCACCAATGCGCAAATTGCGCATGACCGCTGCTGCGGCTTCATTCCGGTGACGTATATGAGTTGTCGCCTTCGGTGCTGAACAGGCAAACCGTCACATGGTTCGAAAAATCGCGCCCTCCCTCTGCGTGGGTCGGGCTTCAGCGCGACAGTGCGCCGGCGCCGAAAGGCGAAAAGGCCGTCGCGCTGAAGCGCGACCCACGGATGAGCGCGGCGCTATCCTCTTTGTGGCTACAGCTGCCGACTCAAACGCTGAACCGCTCGCTGAAGATCATGTTATGCGGCAGGCCCAGCTCCTGCGCCGCAGTTTCTGTGGCATCGACCAGTCCCGGCGGGCCGCAGAGGTAGACCTCCGGGCGCAGGCCGCCCGCCATGTCGGCGGCGAGATCCTGCTTGAAAGCGTCGGCCGGAGAGCCGGCGAACCCCTGCCAATCGGCCTCCGGCTGCCAGACGCAGACCACCACCTTCAGGTTCGGCAGCTGCGCTTTCAGCTCATCAAGCTGGGCGAGGCCGAAGAGATCGCTCTGTCTGGTCACGCCGAAGTAGAGCGCAGAAGGGTTGGATTCGCCGAATTCGGCCATCTGGCGAAGCATCGAAAACATCGGCGCCACGCCGGTGCCGCCGGCGACGAAGCGACGCGGCGCCAGCGAGCCGGCCTTGAGCACGAAACTTCCCTCCGGGCCGACGATGGAAAGAGTCTGACCGACCTTGGCTTCGTTTCTGAGCCAATCGGAGAACTGCCCGTTCGGTTGCAGGCGGATGTAGAACTCCAGCAGGCCTTCCCAGTTGGGGGCGTTGGCAATCGAGTAGGCGCGTTTGAGGCCGGCCGGGGTGGCCAGCTCCATGTATTGCCCCGGCTCAAAGGTGGGGCCGAGATCGCCGGACTCGTCGGGAACAATGCGCAAAACCAGACGACGCACCTCGCCGCCCATATCCTCGATCGTGTCGATCTCGGCGGTGCGCTCGGCGGCCGGTCCGGCCTGAATGTGCGCCAGATCGGAATCGATCTCGATATGCATGTCGCTCTGCGCATGCGTGCGGCAGAGCAGAATTCCGCCGGCTGTGGCGTCGGCTTCCGACAGCGCGCCGGAGCTGTGGCTGGCCATTTTATATTCGCCGGAGTTGCAGTGGCCGTGGCAGGCGCCGCAACTCCCCGAACGGCAGATCGCCGGCAACGTCAGGCCGACGCTGCATGCGGCGGCGATCAGATCGCTCGCCTCGTCGGCGGTAAAGGAGACCTCGCCGCCATCGCGGGTGTGCAGGGTGATGGTGTGTTGGGCGCTCATGCTCGCTCCTCGAAAGCTAAAGAATGGGGGAACTCACCACAGAGAACACGAAGCGCACGAAGGTTTGAACTCGACATTCTTGCTTCGCGTTCTTCGTGCGCATCGTGGTAAACTCTTGTCTTATCAGTACAAAACGGGAGCGGAGTTGCCTCCGCCCCCGTAAGTCATGCGTCGATCAGGCGGTTTGCAGGATGGCGGCCAGATCGCCTTCCGGGGTGCCGATCGGCTTGATGTCGTAGTTCTGCACCAGCACATCGAGCACCGCCGGGGTGATGAAGGCGGGCAGCGTCGGGCCGAGGCGAATGCCCTTGATGCCGAGCGCCAGGAGGGTCAGCAGCACGGCGGCCGCCTTCTGCTCGAACCAGGAGACGATCAGCGAGAGCGGCAGGTCGTTGACGCCGCACTTGAAGGCATCGGCCAGCGCTACGGCGATCTGGATCGCCGAGTAGCTGTCGTTGCACTGGCCGATGTCGAGCAGACGCGGAATGCCGCCGATCTCGCCCAACTCCTGATCGTTGAAGCGGAATTTGGCGCAACCGAGGGTGAGCACCACGGTATCCTTCGGGGTCTGCGCCACGAAGTCGGAGTAGTAGCTGCGCCCGGGTGCGGCGCCGTCGCAGCCGCCGACCAGGAAGAAGTGCTTGATGGCGCCGGACTTGACCGCATCGATCACCACATTGGCCACACCGAGCACCGCCTCGCGGCCGAAGCCGACGGTGATCGTCTTCTCGGCGGCATCCTCCTTGAAGCCGGGCAGCGCCTTGGCCGCCTGCACGACGGTAGCGAAGTTATGGTTCTCCAGATGGCGCAGCCCCGGCCAGCCGACCGGGCCGGTGGTGAAGATGCGGCCGCGATAGGAGGCCTGCGGCTCGATGATGCAGTTGGAGGTCATCAGAATCGGGCCGGGGAAGTTGGCGAAGTCGGTCTGCTGATCCTGCCAGGCGCCGCCGTAGTTGCCGGCCAGATGGGCATACTTCTTCAGGCCCGGATAGCTATGCGCCGGCAGCAGCTCGCCGTGGGTGTAGATGTTGATGCCCATCCCTTCGGTCTGGGCAAGCAGCGCTTCCAGATCGACCATGTCGTGGCCGCTGATCAGAATCGCCTTGCCGGCCACCGGGGTGGTGCGCACGGAGGTCGGGGTCGGGGAGCCGAACTTGCCGGTGTTGCCGGCATCGAGCATGCCCATCACCTTCAGATTCAGGTTGCCCAGCGCCAGCGCCTGACCGACCAGTGCACCGACATCGCTCGGGTTGGTGGCGAGAAAGTCGAGCGCCTCTTCGATGCCGGCATACACCTCGTCGGACTCCTGCCCGAGCATCAGCGCATGGTGGGCATAGGCGGCCACACCTTTCACGCCGTAGAGGATCAGGGCGCGCAGCCCGATCACATCCTCGCCCACTTCGCGCACGCCGAACTTGACGGCGGCGATCTCGGCCTGCGCCAGCAGCTTGTCCAGCTCGGAGGCGATGTTCCATACCGCCGGACCGGAGAGGGCTTCGATGTTCATCCCCTTGGCGGCGGCAGCGGATTCATAGTTGGCGCGCACGCGGGCTCGCACCGCATCGGCCTCGTTGATCAGGGCGGTGAAGCGGGCAGGGTTGAAATTGACGTTGGTCAGAGTGGTGAAGAGTCCGTAGAGGATGAAGGCTCCGGCCTTGTTGTCACCGGCGCCGAGCGCACGGGCGCGCTTGTCGTACTGGGCAATCCCCTTCAGGGCGTGGATCAAGAGATCCTGCAGATCGGAGGTCTGCTCGTCCTTGCCGCAGTTGCCTTTGGCTGAGGCGCAACCGAGCTGGCCGTCGTTGCGTGTGGTCTGTTCGCACTGATAACAAAACATGCTTTGATCTCCTCGATAGAAAGTGAAACCGGGTCCCGGTTGAACTCGACCGGCAAATGCCGGAAGATGTTTGGCTCATGCCGTCTCGCAAAACCTGCATCCAGACGGTATCTTTAGGGGAGCGGACGAACATGTCAATCGGATACACTTTTACATCCATCTCCCCCGACAGTGAGCGCGCATGCAACTGACCCTCTACACCGACTATTCGCTGCGCGCGCTGCTCTATTTGGGGCGCGATCCCGATCGACTGGCCACCATCGCCGAGATCTCCGACCACTATGGCGTCTCGCGCAACCACATGGTCAAGGTGGTACACAACCTCTCCACCAACGGCTACCTGCAATCGGTGCGCGGCAAGTCGGGCGGCGTGCGGCTGGCGCGCGCTCCGGAGGCGATCAACATTGGCGATGTGGTGCGCCTGACCGAACCGCACATGAATATTCAGGAGTGCTTCAACCGCGACACCAATACCTGCCCGCTGATCGACCAGTGCAAACTGATGGGGGTGCTCTATCAGGCGCGACAGGGATTCATGCAGGTGCTGCACAACACAACCCTCGCCGATCTTCTTTAGCCGATGAATTTCTCCCAAGCCGGGGAGAATTTTCTCGCGAAGATTTCAGCACTTAACCATACCGTCGCCGTCCGTTGCCGCCAGAAAATATCCGGCAAAGGGGCTGTGATGACCTGTCTCGATCCAACCATGAGCCGTCAGCAACAGGTGCAGTGGATCAGCGAACGCAATCGCCATCTGTCTCGTCAACAGATCGAATTCCTGCTTGGCCTGCAGGGCAAGCAGGACAACGTATGTCCGCCCGAGACACCGCTGCCTGCCACATTGACGGAAAAGATCACGCTCTAGGAGGCTGTCGGACTTTGGCCATTCATAACGAGAAGGTGGGGAGGCGAGGCAGAAATGGTCGGATTTTGAGGAGCATAGTGGTTCTATGCGACAAGAAAGCCGGCCATTTATGACCGCCCTCCCTGCCGCGCAGTAGATTGCGACAAAGTCCGACAGCCTCCTAGGTGTGCCGCCCCAGCAGGACCTTGCCCTGTGCCGTGAACTTCCACCACGGCACCGCTTCGTCGCTGGTCAGGAAGTGGTGCGCCGCCAGAAAGGTATAGAGCACGCAGGGATCGTGGCGCGCGCCCATCGGCCCTGCCAGCGCCAGATAGGTGGCCAGCGGATCGCACGCGGCGAGTTGCTCCGGGCTCTGGATGCCGAGCTCGCGCAAATCGGCGGCAATCGAGGGGCCGATGTTGGGGATCTGCTCCAGTTGCGCCGGCCAGCCTGATTTCACCTTGCGACGCGACTTGCGGCGCGGCGCACGCGCCGAGTTCTCCTGCACGCGATAGCGGACAATCTTCTGTACCAATGCCAACGGCAGAGGCTCCCCAAAGGGAAACCGGATCGCCCCTTTCGAGGTGTGCCAGCCGTTCAGCTCATCCCGAAAGGCGGCTATCGCGCTCGCACCGGGATAAAAGCCGATGTGCCGTTTGAAGGCGGCGAAGTGGACGAGATTGCCGTTCAGGTAAAAGGTCGGCATGCGGTAGCAGAGCTTCTCGCTCGCCTCGGGCGCCGCCGCGCGAATTGCCCGGCGCATCGCTTCGAGCAACCTCCGCACCTCGGGTGCAAAGCCGGCGATATAGTCGTCCACGCTGCCCGGTGCCGTTGCGTCGAGAGTCACCGCCGCCTCACCACGATTTGATGCAGGCAATCATCTGATCGAGCGCGATGCCCCACCCCTGCTCGAACCCCATTTCGGCGTGCTGCCGGCAGCCCGCCTCGTCGGCATGGCGCACCACGGCGGTGTAGCGCGTCTGTTCGCCGACCGATTCGAGCCGGATGGTGGCGGTGAACTTGAAATCCACCGTCGATTGCGGCTGCGCCGCGCCGGCGATGGGGCGGAATCCGGGCAGCAGCGCATTGGTCCAGGTCAGCCGTTCGTTTTCGACCACCTCAAGGTAGCAACCATCGCCGGGAAACGATTCGCCTGTCGGCGACTGCATCACGGTGTAGAAACGCCCCCCGGGCCGCAGATCGACCTCGCACGCCACCACCCGCCACGGCAGCGGACAAAACCATGGCATCAGATGCTCCGGCTCCGTCCACGCCCGCCAGATCAGCGATCTCGGCGCATCCACGATGCGCTCGATGGCGAGGTCGAGCTTGGGATCGAAATTGGCGTCGAGGGTGGTCATGGTTGCCTCCTGCCGATTCTGACTTTGGGGGCTTATAGCCGATTCAGCTGGCGACGTTCCGGATTCTCATTTTCAGGGTCGCTCAACCCGCCGATCAGTGTGCTTGCCGGCATTGCGAATGAAGGCAGCATCGAAGGTTTTCAGCGCATCCGGCTCTTTGCTCAAGGCCAGATGGAAAGCATCGGCAAAATCGAAGCCGAGCTCGTGCCAGTCGATGATTTGCGCGATGAGCTGCCCATCGCGCACCGAGACATTGCTCAGGCCGCAGACAGCGCGCAGAGCGGCGCACACCTCGGCCGGGCCGAGATCGTAGGCCGCACGTAGCACCCATTCGGTTTCCAGCAACACCGAATCCGGGATGAAGATCTCCTCTGCGGCAAACAACTGCCGGCTCGCCTCACTCTGGACCGGATGGTCGCCGGTCAGCAGGCGGACCAGCACATTGGTGTCGATGGCGATCATCGCCACTTGCTCCGCATCTCCTGCTTCAGGGCTTCGTCGATCTCGGCATCGCTTCTGGGGGCGACCTCGCCTGCCAACATGCCGGCAACGTCGGAAAGCTCGGACGGCGCAAAGGGCGCCTTCGGCTTGAGCAGCAGCCCCTCTCCCGTGTCGATCACCATCAACTCAAGGCCGGGCTCCCAGTGGTGGCTGCTGCGAAACCCCTTGGGAATGATCACCTGACCTTTGCTGGAGAGCTTGGTGGTTTCCATGCTGCACCCCGGAAGTAAGATGATGGTAAGATGGCTCTGCTTGGGCGGTGTGTCAAATCAGGTGTAGAACGGAGAGCACGCCAACGCCCCGGCGCCACATTTACCGAGCCCTCCCATGCACGATTCAGGACGCGCGCCCTCATCAGAGCATAGATAGTTACCGTTTCCCGGTAATTGTTTCCAATCGAGGTCGAATTGCTGAGGACAAACTTCTTAATCCTTCGCCATTCGGAATGGTACTTAATGAACCGAAGATGCCGAAGATCAAAAGGAATATCTTCTTCAGATTGGGCAATGAGAATCACTTCTTTTCCAAGAGTATGGGCTATGCCTGCTTCATAAAACACGTTTGGATTTTTCCCCGTACAATCGCAAACCACAACTCGTGCTCTGGAAATCGAATTGACAATATCCTGAATGATGGCGTGATGCTCCCAGATATCATCAGCTCTTTCGCAAGACATTTTAACATCTGAAGCGCCCCCCTGAATCGCCGAATATACAGGGGTAAAATCGGCTCGAAATGGCATCCGTATAGAAAGGTCGCCCATCGTCTTCATTCTCACGAAGGTATATGCGGCTATTCGATAACCTTCCACTTGTAGCAGGCCATCCCCCATAGGATACAAGCAAGTGAAACACTTCAACTCTCCTTTTTCGATCAACCTGAAAACGGCAGCTGGACTCACCACAGAGGGCACAGAGGACACAGAGAAAGGGACATTTGGCATATTTGGCTGCCCACCCAACGGATGAGAGTCTTGAATCGGCCAACTACTTGTTTTTCCTCTGTGAACTCTGTGTCCTCTGTGGTGAACTGCTTTTTCTAGGATCAAGGTAACCTGGATAGAATCCAAGGCAAGTATCCTGCAAGACTCAGGAAATCCCGGATTGCATCCGGGCTACAAACTCCGATTTGAAAATGCGAGCTCGTCCTCTTCACTCGTCCACTCGATCATCGTTTGATCGACACCGGCCAGATAGAGCCTCCCCTCCACCGCCTCGTCATCCCGCTTTTCCAGAAACTCGACGAAATCCAGCACCTCGGCGATGCGCTGATCGCTGAGTTTTTCAAGCTTCTCTTCGATGAGCAGTTTGATGTGTGCGTTCATCTCCACCTCAGAAGGGGCGAGGCGATATACCCCTCGTCCTCCAAAATTTACCCCGATACGAGCGCTTTCCGAGCTTGCTCCACGATATACGCCATCACGGGAAAGATAAATGCGCCAGGAAAAGTAGCCCGGATGAAATCCGGGGAAAGAGGAGTTCCGTCGTTACAAAGGGCAATCCCGGATTTCATCCGGGCTACAAATGGCGGGAAGGCGAATTGCCGTTGTATGTAGGAGCGGGCCATGACCGCGATCTGTTTTCTATTTCCTCAATCGCGGCCATGGGCCGCTCCTACAGTAAGATGAGGCAACCCTCCCGGCTAGGGTGGCTACAGCGCCTGAATCATCTCCTCGCACGCCTTTTTGGCGTCGGCGAAGTACATCATGGTGCGATCCATGTGGAAGAGTTCGTTATCGAGGCCGGCATAGCCGGCGGCCATCGAGCGTTTGACGAAGATCACATGCTGCGCCTTGTCCACGTCGAGCACCGGCATCCCATAGATCGGGCTCTGCGGGTCGGTCTTGGCGGCCGGATTGGTCACATCGTTGGCCCCGATCACCAGCGCCACGTCGGTGTCGGCGAACTCGGAGTTGATGCTCTCCATCGCCTGCACCAGATCGTAGGGCACATCGGCTTCGGCCAAGAGCACGTTCATATGGCCGGGCATGCGGCCGGCCACCGGATGGATGGCGAAGCGCACCTGCACTCCTTGCGCGATCAGGGCGTTGACCAATTCTTTGAGCGCATGCTGGGCGCGCGCCACCGCCAGGCCATAGCCGGGGACGACGATCACGCTGCGGGCATTTTTCAGCAGAAAGGCGGCATCCTCGGCCGAGCCGCTCTTCACCGGGCGATCGGCGCCGCCCTTGCCGGAAGTGGCCACCGCCCCCTCGCCGCCGAAGCCGCCGAGCAGCACGTTGAACAATGAGCGGTTCATCGCCTTGCACATGATGTAGGAGAGGATGGCGCCGGAGGAGCCGACCAGAGCGCCGGCGATGATCAGCATGCTGTTGCCGAGGGTGAAGCCGATGCCGGCGGCGGCCCAGCCGGAGTAGGAGTTGAGCATCGAGACGATCACCGGCATATCGGCGCCGCCAATCGGCACGATCAACAGCACGCCGAGCACCAGCGCCAGCGCCAGCATGATCAGGAAGGGCGCCCATGCGCCGCTCTGGCAGAAGAGGATGCCGCTGCCGATCATGGCGATGCCGAGCACGAGATTGAGCCAGTGCTGGCCGGCGAAGATCAACGGTTTGCCCGAGATCAGCCCCTGCAACTTGCCGAAGGCGATGACCGAGGCGGAGAAGGTGATGGCGCCGATGAAGGCGCCGAGGAAGAGCTCGATGCGGCTGGCCAGATGCAGGCTGCCGCCCTCCGCAGCAATGCCGTAGGCGCGCGGATTATCCAGCGCCGCCAGCGCGATCAGCACCGCCGCCAGACCGACCAGCGAATGCATGAAGGCGACCAACTGCGGCATGTGCGTCATGTGGATGCGGCGGGCGACGAAGGCGCCAATCGAGCCGCCGACGGCCAGCGCGATCAGGATCCAGATGGGACTCTCCACCTTGCCGGAGAGCAGGGTGACGACGATCGCCAGCGCCATGCCGAGCATGCCGAAGAGGTTGCCGCGTCGGGCGGTCTCGGGGCTGGAGAGCCCCTTGAGCGCCAGAATCAGCAGCACCGAAGCGATGAGATAGCAGATCGAGAGCAGGTTGGACGACATTTATTTGCCCTCTTTTCCGGCTGGCCGCCGCTTTTTGAACATCGCCAGCATGCGCTGCGTGACCAGAAAGCCGCCGAAGATGTTGACCGCCACCAGCAGCACGGCGACGACGCCGAGGATCGAGCCGAGGCTGCCGTCACTCGGGGCGGCGGCGATGATGGCTCCCACCACGATGACGCTGGAGATGGCGTTGGTGACGCTCATCAAGGGGGTGTGCAGCGCCGGGGTGACATTCCAGACCACATGGAAACCGACGAAGATCGCCAGCACGAAGACGGTGAGGGCGGCGACGAAGGGGTCGACCACCTCGACGCTTGAAGTTGCCGCCTGCACGGCGTCGGAGAGTTGTGTCGGTTCCATCAGCGACCTCCAGACTGGGTTTGCAGCAGTTGCGGCTTCAGCATTTCGCCGCCCTTGCAGAGCAGCGCCGCCTGCACGATCTCATCCTCGAAACTGAGCGCCTCTGCCCCCTTGGGCAGCAGCAGGCCGAGCAGATTCCAGATGTTGCGGGCATAGAGGCTGGCGGCATCGGTGGCGAGCAGCGACGGGATGTTGGGATGGCCAACGATGGTGACGCCACCGATCTGCACCACTTCGCCCGACTTCGCCCCCTCGGTATTGCCGCCCATCTCCACCGCCAGATCGACAATCACCGAGCCGGGACGCATCGCAGCCACCGTTTCGGCCGGAATCAGACGCGGCGCCGGGCGACCGGGGATCAGCGCGGTGGTGATGACAATGTCGGCATTGGCGGCATGGCGATGCAGCAGCTCGGACTGCTTCTGCTTGTACTCCTCGCTCATTTCGCGCGCATAGCCGCCGGCCCCTTCGCCTTCGGCCGCCACCGGCACCTCGACGAACTTGGCTCCGAGCGACTCCACCTGCTCCTTGGCAGCCGTGCGCACATCGAACGCCTCCACCAATGCCCCCAGTCGCCGGGCAGTGGCAATCGCCTGCAAGCCGGCGACGCCGGCGCCGACGATCAGCACCTTGGCCGGAGTGACGGTGCCGGCGGCGGTCATCAGCATCGGGAAGAAGCGGCGATAGTGTTCGCAGGCCAAGAGCACCGCCTTGTAACCGGCGATGTTGGCCTGCGAGGAGAGCACATCCATGCTCTGGGCGCGCGAGGTGCGCGGAATCAGCTCCAAGGCCAGCGCGGCGAGACCGTGGCCGGCGTAGTCGGCGAGCAGCGGGTTGGTGTAGGGAGAGCAGAGGGCGAGCAGCGCGCAGCTCTTCGGCAGTTGCGCCAGTTCCTCGGCAGTGGGCGCCTGCACCTTCAGCACCAGATCGGCATCGGCAACGGTGGCGGCAAAGGAGTCGGCAATGGCGGCGCCGACAGCGGCGAACAGCTCGTCGGGCAGGCGGCTCCCCTCGCCGGCGCCGCGCTCGATGCGCACCGAGTGACCGGCGGCCACCATCTTTTTCACCGTTTCGGGGGTGGCGGCAATGCGCGCCTCGAACGGGCGTCGTTCGGCTGGAACGGCAATCAGCATCGGCCACCTCCGGGAATGTCTGTGCGCAAGCAAAAAAAACGCACCGCACGCTGCTCCAGCCTAAAGCAATTACAAGCGTAGCGGAACCTGCCGCAGTGCGTTGCTGCCCGGCGAGTCGAGCTGCGGCAGCAGGTCGTTGGCGGGCACATGAATATGGCCGTAGCGATAGAAGTCGGCATCGACGATTTCGCCATCGACCATCAGCAGATCGAGATCGAGGGTGCGCGGTTGCCACGACCCTTCCGAGCGGTCGCGACCGTGCGCATCTTCCAGCGCCTTCAGCCAGAGCTGCAATTCGGCCAGATCGGCGACATCCGCGAGCAGGCAGCAGGCATTGAGAAAATCGTCGCCCGCCATCCCCACCGCCGCCGAACGGTAGACCGGAGAAAAGAGCGCCTCGGGAAAGCGGCCGCGCAGTTCGCTCGCCGCCTGCGCCAGATGCAATTCGGGCTCGATGTTGGAGCCGAGCCCCAGCAAAACCTGCGTCAGAGCCGCCCCCGCTCGATCACCACCGCCACATTGTCGCTGTCGCGCACCGCCCCCGGCTTGGAGAGCTTCAGCCGCAGCCATGGCACGCGGAATTCTTGCAGCACAATACGGGCGCACGACTCGGCCAGCGCCTCGATCAGCCCGAATCGGGTATGCTGGATATGGTCGATCAACCGCTTGGCCACCGCCTTGTAGTCGAGGGCATCCTTGATGTCGTCGCTGGCGGCGGCGGGAGCGATATCCCAGGCCATCTCCAGATCGAGGCGCACCGTCTGGCGAATCTCGCGCTCCCAGTCGTAGATGCCGATCACCGTGCGCACCTCCAACCCTTCGATCAGAACGCGGTCGCTCATGTTTTTTTGCTCCGGCGCTTCGGTGTCGGCAGTTCGGCCACATCGGGCATCGAGAGCAGGCCGGCTTGCGGCAGCCCCTGCTGAAACATGAAGCCGCCGTGCGGTTGGCCGATGCCGGCCTCGTGGTAGAGAAACTCGAACAGCGCCTCGGCGCAATCCTCGGCCACCGCCACCAGCAATACATCCTTCTCCGGCTGCTGGCCGGTGCCGCGTTTGGAGAGGGGGGCGGAACGGCCGACGCCGCGCGCGGTGTGAAAGGCGATGCTGTGGATGGCGAAACGCTCGCGGATGGTCACAGCGGTCGGGTGCGCCTTGCCCTTGTGCATGATGCAGGTGATCAGCTTGAAGGGGGTGCTCACCGATCGCCCCGCAACTTCTCCAGCACATCGGCCGGGATGTAGGTGGCCGCCTTCTCCAGCGGCGTCACATAGATGAAGCCCATGCCGGGGGTATCGAGCTGACCGGCGAGAAACATGCGCTCGAAGATATTGTTGACCTGATCGTTGGCCACGAGGATCGAGATCACCTCCTTCTCGGTGTCCACCGCCACCCCGAGCAGACCGAGGCGCTCGCGCATGCCGGTGCCGCGACCGTAGTGGATGGTGGCCCCTTCGGCGCCCGCCTCCTGTGCCGCCGTCACCACCGCTTCGGCGCGGCCGCGCTGCACGATGCAGGTGATCAGCGAAACATCGGTCAGTACGGTAATTTTGCGCAGGCTCATCGCGGCTCCTTTCGCATATGTTCGATATCGCTGCGGCGATGGATGCGATGGATGCGCCAGCGCACCCACAGCCCCATCGCCAGCACCGAGATGATCGGCCCCACCGAGGCCATGGCCAGAATGCCGAAACCGTCGACCGCCTGCACGGCGCCGCCCAATCCCAGACCGAGCGCCAGCACCAGCGGCACCGTCACCGGTCCGGTGGTCACCCCGGCGCTGTCCCAAGCGATGTTCACATACTCCTCTTCCGAGAACCAGGTGAGCAGCAGCGCCAGGAAATAGCCGGACAACAGCAGCCAGACCAACGACCAGCCGAAGATCAGCTTGGCCACCCCGAGCGCAATACCGCTGCCGACGCCGAAACTGACCGCATGCATCAGCGTCGATTTCTCGAAAGCGCCGTTGGTCAGGCTCTGCACGGTGTAGCCCATCGCATTGAGTGCCGGCTCGGCCAGCGTGGCGCCGTAGCCGAGCAGCCAGGCAAAGAGCAGCACGATGGCCACCCCGAGGCCATAGAAATAGAGCGGCGACTCGGGCGAGGTGGGGACGGCGGTGAAGGCGGCCGGCGCCAGTGCGCCGGAGGTGGTGCCGAGCGCCGCCAGACCGTAGGCGAGGCCGAGGTTGAACAGGATCATCCCCAGCACGGTCAGGGTGATGCCGTAGAGGGTGGTCATGCGGTGCGGCATGCGCTCGCCCAGCAGCAGGCGCAGGATCGCCAGCATGAACAGCACCAGCGGCAGAATGGCGCGCAGGCCGCCCACGATCTCCACCCCCGGCGAGGTTTCGTACCATGGTTGGTTGGACGTCGCACCGGCCAGCGCCGTGGCCACCTGCCCGACCGACTCGGGGGAGAGCTGCGCCAGCCACAGACCGAGGCCGAGCACGCCGATCACCGGCACGATCGAGGCCAGCGTGACAATGCCGAAACCGGAGAGGCCGCCATCGCCGCGTCCGGCAGCGCCGGCAATGCCGATGCCGAGCGCCAGCACCAGCGGCACGGTGACCGGGCCGGTGGTGATGCCGCCGCAATCCCAGGCCAGCCCGATCAGCGGCACCAGTGCCGGCTGTTCGGCCGCCAGCAGCGTCAGGGCGAGAGCGGGCAGCACGGTGAGATAGATCAGCGGCTTCAGGCTCCACCCCTGCAAGAAACGCAGCGTGCCGAGCACTGCCGCCAGTCCGACGCCGACCCCCACCGCCAGCACCAACGCCCACGCCATCTCGTTGAGCAGCGCATGCAATTGCGGCGCGGCGTCGGCATCGACAATCGAACCGGCGGTGCGCAGCGCACCGATGGCCGGCTCGGCAAAGGTGACACCGATACCGAGCAGCAGCACCACGATCAGCACGGTGGGCAAGGAGGCGCGCGCCGGCAGCGATTCGCCGATGCTCTCGCCGAAGGGCATCAGTCCCAGTTTCAGCCCCTCCATGAACAGCATCAGCCCGACCACCACGGCGGCCAGCCCGAGCGCAATGCCCCATGGGGTGCCGATATCGTGACGCAACACCAGCATCTGGAAGAGGAAGAGATAGGCGGCCAAGGGGGCCACGGCGCGGAACTGTTCGGAGAAGCGGCTGCCGACGTAGGGGCGCAACAGCTTGGCGATCTCGCGCCGACGCAGACGCAGCCGGGCGCGCGGCCCACCCTGCTCGGCGCTGAGGCGCGCCAGTTCGTTGGCGCTGACCACATCCTGCCGCACCGCCGTGGCATGCACGAAGGCGCCAAAGCGGTACAGCTCCTCTTTGGGCTCGGGCAGATGTTCGGGGTCCCAGCCGCCAAGATCGTGCATGATCCCTCCTCGAAAAATCTCTGCCCCGGATGGGCAGCGAACGAATTGTCCCGTCCGTTACTCTTTAGACAAGCGGAGGGAGTCTGCTGCTCAGGCGGGATGGGCAGCGCGCAGGCGGCGATATTGGCGGAAGCGATAGCGCAGCCAGTCGAAGGCAAAGAGGGCAAGGCGCCAAAGCTGGCGCAGCAGCGGCATGGCCAGCATCAGCAGCGGCAGGAACATCAACACTTCCGAGATCAGCGTCAGCATTAGCGTCACCCCCTCGAGATCGGCGAGCAACGCGACGAATGGCTGCCAGTCGGAAGCGAGGCTGCGACTGGCGAAGCTAGTCGCCAGATGCAGCAGGGTTGCTCCCTGCCACCACCAGGCGAAGGCGAAGAGCAGGTCGTCGTCGCGCAGCACGGCCAGCAGCAACAAGAGCAGCAGCGGTGCCAGCAACACTCCGAGAGGACCTCCAAAATCGGGCAGAACCAAGCGGCCGGCAGCAAAAAAGAGATCGGCGGCACCGCCGATCAGGCTGGCCAAAGGTGCCACGGCGGGGTGCCGCACCAGCAATGCGTAGCCGGCAAGCAGCAGCAGGGCCAGCAGCGGCAGATGCAACAGCAGGTGCATTGGCGCGATGCGCGGGAAGCGCGGGCGGGCACCATACTGATGCTCCTCGCGTGCCTGCCGATAGCGGCTGTAGTTGGTGTAGTCGATGCCGCAGCGCTGACACTCGCTCACCGGCTCCTCATGTTCGAAAGAGCAGGCCGGGCAGATGCGGTAGGCCTGTCGGATCATTCGCTGCCGCACTCCTGTCGTGCGTCCTGAACATCGTTGATCAGACCATCGATTTCGTCGAGCACAGCATCGTTGCCGGCTTCGATCTGGGCGATGATGTAGTTTTCGATGCCGCGCGGCAGCAGATGCGGCTCCTCTTTCGGACCGCGCGCATAGAACACGACGCCATCGAGGAACTTCTCCAGCAGTGCATCGGAAAGGGGGATGAAATTCTTGTTGCTGCTGCCGGCAAGGAAACCGCGCAGATCGCTGCCGCCGACCTCTGCGCCGGCCAGCGCGAACGCCTCCTCCACATCCTCATGGCGCATGCAATGGGAGATCATCACTTTCTTCAGAATGGCATTGTTGTTCATGGCGGCAATCCTATCGGTCGCCCAATCGGCCGTCGATTGGGCGGCGATGTGCGGGAAGATGTGCGGATGAATCCGCACGACTCCTATCCGAGGAAGCCGCGCACGCCATCGAGAACGAACTGTACGGCAATGGCGAGCAGCAGCATGCCGAGCAGGCGCGAGGAGACATTCATGCCGGTGGCGCCCAGACGCACCACCAGCGTCGAAGCGAAGCTGAGCAACAGCCAGATGGCGAGACCGACCAGCAGGATCACCGCGCCGATGGTGAGCATGCCGCCGATCCCCGGCTGACTGGATGCGAAGACCATCACGGTGGAGATGGCGCCGGGGCCGGCCAGCAGGGGAAAGGCGATCGGGGTGACCGAGACATCGACCTTGCGCAGCCCCTCGTCGCGTTCGTCGGAGGTGGCGCGTACGCCGGTGTTGGTCGCCTTGAGCAGATCGAGCGCCATCACTGCCAGAATGATCCCCCCGGCGATGCGGAAGGCGTCGAAGGAGATCGAGAACCAGAGGAGAATTCCCTCGCCGGCAATCAGGAACAGAAACAGCACACCGCTGGCGGCCAGTGCTGCCCGCCGTGCCATGGCGCGCGTTTCGCGCAGCGAATCGGTGGCGGTGAGGGTGGCAAATGTAGCTGCCGCCGCCAGCGGATCGACGACGGCGAAGAGCGAGATCAGGCACTGCCAGAAAAATTCCATCGCAACCTCCGCAGGGAGATATCGATTCTATTCAAGCACAGTCGCGCCATTGCCGGTCGACAACCAGCCGCAGGCGCGCAGCACCGATATGAAATCGGCGGCCGGTTCGGCCGCGATGGTTAGCGCGGCGCCAGTTGTCGGGTGCGGAAACTCCAGTTTTGTCGCCGCCAGCAGCAGGCGCTGGCAGCCGAAATGGTCGCGTGCGAAAGCGTTCTGTTTGCCGTCGCCGTGCGTGGTATCGCCGAGGATAGGGTGGAAAATGTGCTTCATGTGGCGGCGCAGCTGATGTTTGCGTCCGGTTTGCGGCCTCAGCTCGGCCAGCGAAAAGCGGGCTGTGGCGTAGCGTCCGACCGGGAGGGGGAGCTCGGCGGTGGCCAGCCGGCGGTAGTCGGTGATGGCCGGTTGCGCCGGTTTGTCCGGCCGCGCCTTGCGATCCGATTTCGCATCCGGCTCCTCGATCAGCGGATAATCGATGCGGCCCGATTCCGGCAGATAGCCGCGCAGAATGGCAAGGTAGGTTTTGCCGAGCTCTCCTGCGGCAACGATCTCGCCCATGCGCCGCGCGGTGGCAACATCGAGGGCGAAAAGCAGGATGCCGGAGGTGGGGCGATCGAGGCGGTGCAGTGGCCAGACATGCTGCCCGATCCGATCGCGCAGCATCTGCATGGCGAACCGCGTCGCGTGGCGATCGATCAGCGAGCGGTGCACCAGCAGCCCGGCCGGCTTGTGCACGGCGATCAGTTGTTCGTCGCGGTAGAGGATCGGCAGCGGTGCAACCGCCGGCGTCAGCTCGCTGCCGGCCAGGCGATCTCCGAGCGGATGCGATAGATGGGGGCGACGTCGCCCTTGCTGTTCTTGGTGACGCCCAGATCGTGGATCAGTCCGTCCTGAACGCTATAGATCCAGCCATGCACAGTGAGCTGTGCGCCGCGTTCCCACGCGTTCTGGATGATGCGGGTGTGGCAGAGGTTATCCACCTGCCGCTTCACGTTCAGCTCGCACAGGCGGTTCATGCGCGCATGCGGATCGAGCGTCTCCAGTTCGGCGCGGTGCAGCATGTAAGTGTCGCGAATGCTGCGAATCCAGTTGTCGACGATGCCGTGGTGCTGCCCCTCCAGCGCCGCACGCACGCCGCCGCAGTCGTAGTGACCGGTGACGATCACATGCTGCACCTTCAGCACCTCCACCGCGTATTGCACCGCCGACAGGCAGTTCAGATCGGTGTGCGGCACCTGATTGGCCACATTGCGATGCACGAACACCTTGCCCGGCTCCAGCCCGACGATTTCGTTGGCCGGCACGCGGCTGTCGGAGCAGCCGATCCACATGTAGTGCGGGCTGGTCTGTTCGGCGAGACGGTCGAAATAGGTCGGATTCTCGGCGCGGCGGCGCTCGGCCCAGCGGCGGTTGTTGTCCAGCAGCTCCTGCGCTTTGTCCATGGTGCTCATCCTTGCAACCAGCGATCCAGCTCGCCGCGTCCCTCCAGCGCATAGAGATCGTCGCACCCGCCGACATGGCGGCCATCGATGAAAATTTGCGGAATGGTGCGCGCCTGCGGCACTCGTCGCAGCATTTCGAGCTGCATCGCCGGATCGCTCTTCACGTCGTATTCGACAAAGGCGACCCCCTTGCGCGCCAGCAGCGCTTTGGCGCGAACGCAGTAGGGGCAGTTGGGGCCGGAGAAGATTTCGACATTGCGGTGCATGCGTAGCGAAGGATAATCGCCGGCGTGGCGATCGACCAGCGGCGGCTTCCCCCCTCCAAACAAACAAGCCCGGCGATGAACCGGGCTTGTCCTGTGACGCGGCGTTTTATTGCTGCGGCGCGATCTCGTCCAGCGGCTTGTACGGCACGTCCACCCACGGCAGGCCATGCGCATTCAGGTCGGCCATGAAGGGATCGGGATCGAGTTGCTCCATGTTCCAGACGCCGGCCTTGAGCCACTTGCCCTCGATCATCTGCTTGGCGCCGATCATCGCCGGCACGCCGGTGGTATAGCTGACGGCCTGCGCGTAGGTCTCGCGGTAGCACTCTTCGTGGTCGCAGATGTTGTAGATGTAGCGGGTGAAGGGGGCGCCGCCGTTCTTGCTGCCGGTGACGATGCAGCCGATGTTGGTCTTGCCCCTGGTGCGCGGGCCCAGAGAAGCCGGATCGGGCAGAAGCGCCTTGAGGAACTGGATCGGCACGATCTTCTGCCCCTCGAAATCGATCGGCTCGATCGAGTCCAGCCCGATGTTGCGGAACACCTCCAGATGCTTCAGATAGGCATCGCCGAAGGTCATCCAGAAGCGGATACGCTGCAGCCCCGGCAGATTCTGCGCCAGCGACTCCATCTCCTCGTGGTAGAGCAGATACATGTTCTTCGGCCCGACTGCTTCAAAGTCGAAGGCCCGCCTGAACTGCATCGGCTTCGTCTCGATCCACTCCCCCTTCTCCCAGTAACGGCCGTTGGCGGTCACCTCGCGGATGTTGATCTCCGGGTTGAAGTTGGTGGCAAAGGGGTAGCCATGGTCGCCGCCGTTGCAGTCGAGAATATCGACGGTATGCACGGTGTCGAAGTGGTGCTTCACGGCATGGGCGCAATAGACATTGGTGACACCCGGATCGAAGCCGGAGCCGAGCAACGCCATCAGCCCCGCCTTTTCGAAGCGCTCCTTGTAGGCCCACTGCCACTTGTATTCGAACTTGGCTTCATCAAGCGGCTCGTAGTTGGCGGTGTCGAGATAATGCGCGCCGGTCTCAAGGCAGGCGTCCATAATGGTCAGATCCTGATAGGGCAGCGCCACGTTGATCACCATGAACGGCTTCTCGACATTGAACAGATGCACCAGCGCAGGCACCGAATCGGCATCGATCGCAGCGGTGGCGATGGTGCGGCCGGTCTTCTCCTTGATCTCGGCAGCGATCTGGTCGCATTTCGATTTGGTGCGGCTGGCCAGCACGATCTCGCCGAACACCTCGGGCAACTGGGCGCACTTGTGCGCCACCACCCGGCCGACGCCACCGGCACCGATAATCACAACCTTCTTGCTCATGAAGAACCACCTTGCAGTTCGGATCGCCGCAACCGTTGCGACGCGTGGGAAGCTAGCCAGCGCTCGGAGGTGGCGCCAGAACGGAAGCCATTCCTTGTCGATTAAGGGTCCTCTGAACAAGTGCGTCCTGCCCTTGTTCAGGAACGCCCTGCCAAAAGCGCGGTTTTGGCAGGGCTTACAAACCGCGCACTTTCGCGCTCGATTTGGCGGCCCATCCATGGGCCGCACGGATGCTCTGAATTGTTCGGAGCATCCTTAACTTGCGCCCCGCAGCCACCCGCGTTATGGAATTGCTGCCGCATCATCTGCTGCCACCGTCCGCCAGGGCGACCATCGATAGATGTCCTGCGATACCCGGCTCCAGTAGAGCTCGCCGCCATTGCGCCAGCCATCGAGCAGTATCCCTTCCTCGAAGCGGGCACCGCGCCCGATAACCACCAGTGCCGAGTGCTCCTCGAAGAGCGAGCCGCGGTGCGTTACAGCCGGAACAAATTCGAAACTCGGCAAGGGCAGTGCTGCCAATGCAGACTGAAGATCGTCCGACCAGTGGTAGCACAGACCGCGCTTGCGCAGCCCCAGATTGATCAGGATGTTGTTCAGGTGCGGCTGCGCGATCGGCCGATATTCCTCGGCCTGATGCAATGTCGAGGATATTGCCGCTTGCGCCAGCAGCAGTCGCTCCTGCTCGCCGGCTTGCGGTGCGATTTCCGCCAGCATCTGCGCAAGTTGCAGCACGCGGCCATCCTGCTTCTGCATGGGCTGCGGTTTGTGCACGCAGCCGCACAGCAGCACAGCCAGCGCGAACAAAAGAGGGAATCGATTCACGGCTGACGATTCAGGAAGAGAATCTCGCCCTCCTGTGCATCACAGACGATGCGGCTCCAGCAGCCATAGGGCATCGAGAGCCGACGGGTCGCAACCAGCGGCGCCGCCAGCAGGCCGGCGATCAGCATGCGCAACGAGCCGGAGTGGGCGACAAGCAGCAGATGCCGGCCATCGTGCTCCTGGCAAAATCGGCGTCGGCAACGGGCGATTCGATCGGCCAGTTCCTCGATTGATTCGCCGCCCGGCGGCCGCATGCCGACCGGATTGGTGCGCCAGCGCTGGAGTATGCCGGGATATTTCGCTTCGATTTCTTCCATGGAGAGTCCCTCCCAGCGGCCATAATCGAGCTCGGCAATATCCTCATCGACCGTAATCCCGATGCCACGCTGGTTCGCCCACTCGTGTGCCGGGCCAGCGCAGCGGGATCGCGGCGAGGTTAGGATATGATCGATCTCGGGAGCGATCTTCTTCCAGACCGCCTCCATCTGCTGCCGGCCGAACGCAGTGAGCGGATCGTCGGTGGTGCCACGATATTTGATCCCCCCCTCCAACTCCCCATGACGCAACAGATCGACCGTCAGCACATAACCTCCACACGGCACTGCCGTTCGGTTACTGTAGCGACCACCCACACTGGAGGGGAAGCCATGTCCGACAGTATCGATATCAACGATCCGGCCAACATCGAAGCAATGGCGCATGTGCGTGCGCTCCTGCGTCATCTAGGCGACGACCCGGAGCGGGAAGGGCTGCTCGAAACTCCGAAACGGGTGGTTTCCGCCATGCAGGAGTACTTCTCCGGCTATGCCGAGGATCCGCGCGACCATCTGCTGAAAACCTTTGAAGAGGTGGAGGGGTACGACGAGGTCGTGCTGGTCTCCAACATCGATGTCTTCAGCCACTGCGAGCATCATCTTGCCCCCTTCGTCGGCAAGGCACATATCGCCTATATTCCGAACGGTCGCGTGGTGGGGCTCTCCAAGCTGGCGCGGGTTGTCGATGTCTTTTCGCGCCGCCTGCAGGTGCAGGAGAAGATGACGATGCAGATTGCTCAGGTAATCGAAGAGGTTCTGCAACCGGCCGGTGTGGCGGTGGTGATTCAGTGCCAGCACTTCTGCATGTGCCATCGCGGCGTGAAGAAGCCCAACTCGTGGACCACCACCTCCAAGTTGACCGGCGCCTTCCTGAAGAACCCCTCCTCGCGTCTGGAGCTCTTCCGTCTGATCGAGCTGGAAAAGAAGATTAGCTGAGCGACGCCATGAGCAGTCTGGTCATTTCGATCTCGATCTACCTGATCTCGGTCAACATTGTTGCTGGCGCCATCTACATGTTTGCCGGCAAGAGAGCCGGGCTGCTGGCCATTGAATACCCCTTCGTCTACTTGCCGTGGATCGCCCTGCAAATCGTCACACAGGGCTTTCTCGATATTCCCGAGCTGGCTGCCAACAGCCTGTCGCTGAAGTATTTCCTGTTCATGTTGCAGGGATTCAGTTGCGGCGTCATGGGCGGGATGATCCTGCTGCCGCGTGTTTTCATTCCGGCCGAGACGGTGCGCGAGAAGCTGAAAATCACGCTGATCGGCGCATTGATCATCTCCGGCTTCTATCTGCTGACGCGCTATCTTCTGCTGCTCGCTTTTCGCTGGCTGCTTGGCTGAATCAGCGTCAGCCCGGCTTCCTGCCGTTTATGGCGCCCAGCCAGATGCTCCGGAAAAATTGTCAGTCAGGGTAGAGGCATTGGGAATATTGCCGACACCAATAGCAATCTTTTGTCCGGGAATCGTTGAGCGATATAGAATCTGCGAGTCGGAATCGAGACCATAGGCGTGTGAGGAGCGGTAATGTTTGGTGGCGAGCACCACCGACTTCCCGTCGTTGGGAGTCTTGCACACCAGCGTCACCTCGTCGGAAACCCGCAAATTGAGGGTGGCGCCAAGATCAGTGAAGGAATAATACCCGGTTGCCGTCACCGCCATTGCCTGCGCAGCCCAGCCAGACGACGGGTACATGAGAACACTCAATACGGCTACAGTAATGAATGATTTCATGGCTCCTCCTTCGAACGTGCGGCCCCTTCCACACGACTGATAAACATATCCTCCAGACGCAGATGCTCGGAGTTGATGGAGAGCAGAGTCCCGCCCGACTGCGAAATCTCGGCAAGGATAGCTGTTACATTCTCTATGGGAATTCGGCAGTGCCAATGTTCGGGGGTATCGGCAACCTGATCGACAAATGTTGACGTTGCGCTTCCCTGCCAACGGATCAGAAGCGATTTTGCCCGTCGCATGGCTGGCGATGCCTTCTCGCCGAAATCATGGAGTGCCCCCTTGTCGATAAGAACAAAGCGGCTGGCCAGAGTTTCGACATCGGAAAGCACGTGTGAGGAGAAGAACAGGGTTCCCCCCTCGCGCACATAGCGATTCAGATTCTCAATCGCATCGCGCCGGCCGATGGGATCGAGACCGGAGAGAGGCTCATCGAGAATCAGCAATTTTGGCGAACCGACCATGGCATTGGCCAGGGCCACGCGCTGCGTCATCCCCTTGGAGAAGGTTCGGATCGGTTTCCTCGCCACATCCGCCACACCAAAGCGCTGCAGCCAGTGCAGCGACTCCTCGTCGGCGGACTTGCCGCGATATCCTTTGTTTGCGGCCGAAATAGCCAACCACTCCAGTGGCGTCAGCGCATCGAGCAAATAGGGATTCTCGGGGCAATAGCCAAGTTGGCGACGCGCCTCCGGATTGGCGACAGGCAACCCAAAAAGCATGGCCTCGCCCTCATCCGGACGCGACAGGCCGGTGAGGATCCGAATCGAGCTGCTTTTGCCGGCGCCGTTGCGCCCGATAAAGCCCACCGCTTCTCCTGCCCGAACGGCAAGCGAAATGCCTTTGAGCGCCTCGACCCTTTTTTTGCCGCGCCCGTACAATTTGCGAATGCCGTTCATTTCAAGCATCGGGGTACTCATTTCTTCTCCACTACGCGTACGATTCCGGACTCATCCAGCCGATACCCCCCCCCGAAAGGGTCGACCGGAATTTCGATGCCGGCAGCAGCCAGTTCGTCCAGCGATCGAGGTTTGCGCCCGATACGGGCGATATAGGCATCCACCTCGGATTGGAGAGCCAGCCCGCGCCGTACCTGCTCGGCACGCGCAATCAGATACTGCTTCAGAGGTGGATAGTGGCTGGAGGCAGCCATCATCTCCAGTGCATTGGCCGCCACATCGGTTGGCGCTGCGCGCGAATAGAGTCGGCCAGCCAGCACTGTAAGAGGTTCGCTGTTGTCTCCTGCTCGTTCGGCGGCGCGATACATGCTGGCGGCCGCAGCTGTATAGTCTTTCTGGAAATAGAACTGGTTAAAGCCAAAAAAGAAGTACGGCATCCAGTCCCACTGGCGCGCATTGGCGGCCTGCTGCAGAACCTCCTGCGCCAGATTCAGATCGCTACCCTGTTTCCAGGGGATGGTTGCAGCGGTCAGATAGTAACTGTCCTCATGATAGGGGTTAAGATCGGTGGCATCGCGCAGAAGCCGGCCATATACAACCGCTTCAACCGGATCCAGCGATTCAGTTGCCGCCATTTCGGCCCAGAAAAAATCGGCATTGGCCGCCAGATAGCGATCGCCAAACCAGAGGGCCAGCTGCATGGGAACCGGCAGCTCAACGCTCAGCTTCAATGATTTGGGCTGTGCGGGAGGCGCATATCGCATTTGCAGCACGCCATATCCGACCAAACCAACGATCAGCATGGCCGCAAGCCACGGCGTCGCAGCAGGAGGGGCTGCTCGCATAATTAATCGAACTCGCGTCTTTCCATCGCCCAGCCGGCGAGCGACAGTAGCAACAGCGAGTAGGTCAGTGCGAGCAACAATGCAAAAACAAAATTCGGCGCGTCGCTAATGGGCAAATCGTAGAGCGCCAGATGACGCACATCGAGTTGGGAAAGATCGGGAATCAGCCAGCGCACCAAATCGAGAATTGGTTGAAAGGTTGGGGCGAGCCGTTCCGCTTCGCTACTGTGACCGGCCAGATAGTTGAGTACTGGCCCCAAGGTATGGGCCGACCATGCAAATATCAGACCGAGCGAGAAGGGGAGAAGCGGGGTCACACTCAAAGATGTGATGAGCCAAGCAAAGGCTAGCACTACCACCAAATCGATATAGATTCCGAGCAAGGTAACCAGGTAGGGAATTCCAATGGCCGGTGGTCGCTGTCCGCCGTAGTGCATCAACTCTCCCTGCACCACCAACGCCAATACGGCACCGTAGATCAACAGTGCCCCCCCCAGCAGCAACAGCACCCCAAGAAAGCGTCCGAGTAAATAGGCGCTTCGCGAGACCGGTTGTGAGAGCAACGAATAGATGGCACGCCGCTCGATATCCTTGGCGAAATATTCCTGCGCCCAGAGCAGCGCGAGAATAACAAGCACAAACCGGATCAGACTGATGCCGGTATCGAGTGAGACGGTGGCCGGGGCGCGCGGCGAAAACTCTGCTGCCATCCAGGAACCCATTGCCAGCAAAACAGCCACCACGATCACGGCGCGAAGCGAGCGAAGGCGAAACCCACACTTAAGAGTGGCTACAATGTAGGGAAAAACACCCTGCATATGCGTTCTCCGAGCGATTCAAAATGAGAATTCGCCTCAAAAAAAAGGGCGGCGAATGCCGCCCTTTTTCCAAGCGGCAGGATCAGGAAGCGGCGGCAGTAGCCTCAGCAGTAGTTACGTCCTTATCGGGGCCAGGAGAGGTCGCCGGGTTCTTGAGCAGCGAACCACCGGCAGTGTTGCCGGCATAGTAGCTGGCCGACTGCTTGTGCTTGGTGGCAACGCCAACGGTAGTGGAAGTGGCGTTGTCGGCAGCAGCGATACTGCAATCAGCCGAAAGGGTCAGGGTAATGTCGTTTTTCAGGGAAGAAATAGCAGTTGTTTTTACAGCAACAGATGGCTGCGCCTTCTTATCCGATGCCTGAGCAAAGGTGCCGGCCGAAGCAAGCGAGGGAGCCATGGCGATACCGCCGATCAGTGCTGCCGAGAAAAGAATCTTCTTCATGTGTTAACTCCTTCTTTCTCTTTCAGATTACATGTTGGCCACAAAAGTGGTCAGGGCGTTGCGGGCATCGGACTGGGCAGCGGAGTCCCAAGCCTTTTCGCGATAGGACGCAAACTGCGGAATAGCGATGGCGGCGAGAATGCCGATGATGGCAACCACGATCATCAGCTCAATGAGGGTGAAGCCTTTTTCCTTGC
>Ga0233416_10000062_pt1 | contig 29166 bp, 29 predicted proteins | sample Sediment_Towuti__2_FD_188638 | JGI IMG/M metagenome (GOLD analysis project Ga0233416, IMG submission 188638) | Sediment microbial communities from Lake Towuti, South Sulawesi, Indonesia - Sediment_Towuti_2014_0_MG | ecosystem: Environmental > Aquatic > Freshwater > Lake > Sediment | place... | reverse complement strand
TCCCCAGCTCCTTCTGGATGACGTACGGCTCGAGGTCGTGCGCGGCCCAGCTCATGCGCGGAAGAGACGCCGCGCGAGCGCAGGGAGCACGACGACGCAGAGGAGGAGATAGCTCGTCGCCACGACCCACGTGAAGAGGAACTCCGGCACGGCGACGCCGATCGTCACGTACACGACGCCAGCGGCGAGGTAGAGCGCCAGCTCGCGCCAGCCGGCCTCGAGTGCCTCGCGCAGGCTGCGGGGAGACCCGTCCGCTCGCACGGGGCGAGTATGCACGCAGGAGCCACCGGCCATGTGCGTGCCGACGAGGAGCCGCGGCCGCTTCGCGGCCGCGTTCTCACGGATTTCGCGCGACCGGAATCCGCGTGTCAGCGGATTCCGGTCTTGCGCAAGACCGCTCCGTCCGGGGGCGCTCCTACCCTGCCGCCATGGTGCTCGGGATCGTGGTGTTCGGCGCCGCGTTCCTCGTCGGGCTCGGGCTCGGCACCTACACCCGACGGCCGCTCTCGGTCGCCTTCCTCGTGCTCGGGAGCTTCGTCGCGTTGCTTGTCGTGTCGGCGACCGGGGAAGTGCTCGGCGCGGCGGCAGTCCTCGCGGTGATGCTCCTCGTCGGGCTCATCGCGGAGAGCGTGCGCGAGACCCTCGCGCTCCTCGTCGGTCGGTACTAACCGGCGCCGGTCTTCAACGAATTCCTCGCTGAAAACTCCGTCGCGTAAGCGAGCCGAAGTTCTTAGCGCCATGCGGGCGGGAGGGCTCGAACCTCCAAGGGCCTTGCGGCCCACCGGGACCTAAACCCGGCGTGTTTCCCAGTTTCACCACGCCCGCAGCCCTGGAAGGATAGGCGGCGCTCAGGCGAAGCGGTCGAGCCGGAAGAGCTCGATGTCGTGGGACGTCGAGCCGTCGAGCGCGAGGTCGGCGAGGATCTCCCCGACCACGGAGCTGAACTTGAACCCGTGGAACGAGAAGCCCGCGGCGACGACGGCATGCTCGCTCTCCGGATGGGCGTCGATGACGAAGTGCCCGTCGGGTGAGGGCTCGTACAGGCACGTTTTCAGAGCCAGCGTCGGCCCTGCGCCGTCGGGCAGGTAGCGCTCGGCGAACGCGCGCAGCGGGACTTCGTCGGCAAGCGTCGGGGCGCGGGAGATCGTGTCCGGATCGCCGCTCTCGGCCGCGGTGTCATAGAAGCCGAGCTTCACGCCGGGAATGCCGAACGCCGGGAAGCCGTAGAAGTGCTCTCCGTCGAGCACGAGGTTGAAGACCGGCATGCGCTCGGGCAGGAACAGCTCGGGTCTCGCCGGCTGGAACCAGGCCAGCGCCTGCCGGACGGCCTCCACCGTTCCCGACCGCAGGCGGGCGACGTCCTGCGACCAGGCGCCCGCGGTGAAGACGACGCGCTCGGCCGCGACGGCTCCGCGGTCCGTGCGAATCCGTACTCCGTGCTCGGTCTCGGCCCACTCCAGCACGCGCTCGCGGGCCCGCACGACGGCGCCCCGCGCGAGCGCGCCGTTGACGTGCGCGACGATACAGCGCTCGGGGACGACGAAGCCGCCGTCGCGCTGGTAGACGACCTCCATCTCCTCGGGGAGCCGGTACGCGGGGAAGCGACGAGCGACTTCGGCCCCGGACAGGCTCTCGTGCTCGAGGTCGTGCACGGCGCACGCGCGAAGCACGCCCTCGAGGACGTGCGCTCCGCCCTCGACGATCCCGGTGACGTGCAGAAGCTGCTCGCCGGCCTCGGCCTCGAGCTCGCGCCACAGCTCGTACGCGCGGCGGACGAGCGGGACGTAGTCCGGGTGCTCGAAGTAGGCGAGGCGGATGATCCGCGACAGCCCGTGCGACGACCCGTGCTCGTGGAGGAGGTCGAAACGCTCGAGGCCGAGCGCGCGCTTCCCGCGGCGCGCGAGATGGTAGAGCGCGGCGCTCCCCATTCCGCCGACCCCGACGACCACGACGTCGTAGCGCTCCACTCCCGCGATCGTACGCTGGCTCGCCTTCTCCAGCGCGTCGCTCGCCAAGGAGGCGAGCGCGAGGGGCGCGGGACAGTACACCCAGTACGGACAAGCCCCGAGCGCGAAGCATCCTGCCGCGAGCGGCGTCAGCTGCACCGGAGGCCGGCTCCGCCGGCCGGGAGGTGCGGCGGCTGGTGAAGGCGAGCTGGTTGAATGGCTCCGATGGCGACTCCTACCGTCGAAGCGCTCGGCGAGAACCGCGTCCGCCTGACCGTCGAGGTCTCGCCGGAGCAGGTCAAGCACGCCGTCGAGCACGCGATGTCCGACCTGTCGGAGAGCGTCAAGATCCCCGGCTTCCGGAAGGGGAAGATCCCGGCTCCCGTGCTCGTGTCGCGGCTGGGAAAGGACCGCATCTACGCCGAGGCCGTGGACAGCCACATCGGCGGCTGGTTCTGGAGCGCGGCCTCGCGGAACGGCGTGCGCGCGATTGCCGACCCGCAGTACGAGTTCGAGCTGCCGGGGAGCGCGGACGAGCCCTGGAGCTTCACGGCGACCGTCGACGTGCAGCCGCTTCCCGACATCGTGGACTGGACGACGCTCGAGGTGCCCCGTCCCGAGGCGGAGGTGCCCGCGGAAGCCGTCGACGTCGAGATCGAGGCCCTGCGGGAGTCCGTTGCGGAGCTCGCGCCCGCCGAGCGACCTGCTCGGGAGGGCGACACGGTCGTCATCGACCTCGTGGACACGCGCGGCGACGCCCAGCGCGACACGGTGATCGAGCTCGGCGCCGGTCAGATCCATCCGGACGTCGAGACCGGGATTCTCGGGATGTCCGCCGGCGACGCGAAGACCGTCGCGTACGAGACGGGCGACGGGAAGCGGGCGACCGTCGACGTGACGGTGCAGGAGGTGCAGGAGAAGGTCCTCCCGCCCGTGGACGACGAGCTGGCGCGGGCCACGAGCGAGTTCGACTCGCTCGCCCAGCTGCGCGCAAACATCGAAGGAGAGCTGCGCATGCAGCTCGAGGCCGAGATCGACGCCTCCTTCCGCGTCGCGGCCGCCGACGAGCTGGTCCGCGCCTCCGAGGTTCAGCCCGCGCTTCCGCTCGTCCGGAGCCGCGCCGCCGACCTCCTCACCGGCTTCGTGCGCTCGCTCGAGCGCCGAGGTCTCTCGCTCGAGACGTATCTCGCCGTGAGCGGGACGAGCGCCGAGGATCTCCAGCGGCAGATGGTGCTCGAGGCCGCGGTCTCGATCGCGCGCGAGCTCGCGCTCGAGGCGCTCGCCGAGCGCGCGGGGATCGAGATCCCGGACGACGATGTGAAGGAGTACCTCCGCGAGCAGGCAGAGGAGGCCGGCGAGGACGACGTCGACGGCCTCATCGCGGACGTGTGGGCGCACGGACAGCAGGAGTCGATCCGCGAGGACCTCCGCCTGCGCGCCGCTCTCGACCGGCTCGTGCAAGACGTCACTCCCATCGCGCCCGAGCTCGCGGCGGCGAGGGAGAAGCTCTGGACACCCGACAAGGAGAAGCCCGAGGGGGCCACGAAGTTGTGGACCCCCGGCGGCAAGGAGAACGCATGAGTCCCCTGATTCCGATGGTCATCGAGCAAACCTCGCGCGGCGAGCGCTCGTTCGACATCTACTCCCGCCTGCTCAACGAGCGGATCATCTTCCTCGGCACGCCGATCGACGACCAGATCGCGAACCTCGTCGTCGCACAGCTCCTCCACCTCGAGTCGGAGGATCCCGACAAGGACATCTCGATCTACATCAACTCGCCCGGGGGCATCGTGTACGCGGGCCTCGCGATCTACGACACGATGCAGTTCATCAAGCCGGACGTGCAGACGATCTGCGTCGGGATGGCGATGTCCATGGGAGCGATCGTCCTCGCAGGCGGGACGCCGGGCAAGCGCTCGGCCCTCCCGCACTCGAAGATCCTCATCCACCAGGGCTCGGCCGGCTTCCACGGCCAGCCGACCGAGATCGAGATCCAGGCGCGGGAGGTGATCAGCCTCAAGCGGCTAATGGAGGAGATCATGTCCAAGCACACCGGCCAGGAAATCGAGAAGGTCACGAAGGACATGGACCGCGACTTCTACATGACCGCCGCAGAGGCCCTCGAGTACGGGATCATCGACCGGGTGATCGAGCACCGGTAGGCAGTTTCCCCTTCCCCTGACGATGAAAACGGAGTAAAAGGAGAGTCGTGGCGCGGGCGAGCGAGGGTAACGAGCAGCTTCTCTGCAGCTTCTGCGGCAAGAGCCAGCGGCAGGTGAAGAAGCTGATCGCCGGCCCGGGCGTCTACATCTGCGACGAATGCATCGACCTCTGCAACGAGATCATCGACGAGGAGCTCACCACTCCCGCTCAGCTCGACCTCGACAATCTCCCGAAACCGACCGACATCTACTCCGTCCTCAACGACTACGTCGTCTCGCAGGAGGAGTCGAAGCGGACGCTCGCGGTCGCGGTCTACAACCACTACAAGCGCGTGCGCATGGGGCTCGACGACTCGGACGTCGAGCTCCAGAAGTCGAACATCCTCCTCCTCGGCCCGACCGGCTGCGGGAAGACCCTTCTCGCGCAGACCCTCGCGCGGATCCTGAACGTCCCCTTCGCGATCGCCGACGCGACCGCGCTCACCGAGGCCGGCTACGTCGGCGAGGACGTCGAGAACATCCTCCTCAAGCTGATCCAAGCGGCCGACTTCGACATCAAGAAGGCGGAGACGGGGATCATCTACATCGACGAGGTGGACAAGATCGCGCGCAAGGCGGACAACCCGTCGATAACGCGCGACGTGTCCGGGGAGGGCGTGCAGCAGGCGCTCCTGAAGATCCTCGAGGGCACCGTCGCCTCCGTGCCTCCCCAGGGCGGGCGCAAGCACCCGCACCAGGAGTTCCTCTCCATCGACACGACGAACGTCCTCTTCATCTGCGGGGGCGCGTTCGCCGGGCTCGACAAGATCATCGAGCGCCGGATCGGGAAGAACACGATCGGCTTCGCCGCGGACGTGCGCTCGCGCAACTCGGAGGAGAGCGCGGAGATGCTGACGCAGGTCATGCCCGAGGACCTGATGGCGTTCGGCCTCATCCCGGAGTTCGTCGGACGGCTTCCCGTCATCTCGGCCGTGCACCAGCTCACGCGCGAGGACCTCGTCGAGATCCTGACGGAGCCGAAGAACGCCCTCGTCAAGCAGTATCAGCGCTTCTTCGCCTACGACTCGATCGAGCTCGTCTTCACCGAAGATGCGCTGTGGGAGATCTCCGAGCACGCGCTCGCGCGGGAGACGGGCGCCCGCGGGCTCCGCTCGATCATCGAGTCGGCGCTCCTCGACGTCATGTTCGAGCTCCCGTCCCGGTCGGATGTCACGAAGTGCGTGATCACGAAGGAGACGATCTCCAAGGGGCTCAAGCCCACGCTCGTGACGAGCGCCGGCGGGATGGTCGGCGCGCTCGACGAGCTCGCCGAAGAGTCTGCGTAGCTCTCACTTGACCGTCCGCGGTGGACCCCGGCGGACGTCACTGCGATCGCGGAGCTCATCGCGATGCGGAAGCGCGTGTCGCGCGCGTAGATTCCACGGCGTGAGGTTCACGACCCGGCCGGAGCTGCGAGGCACCTTCGGGATGGTCGCGACGACCCACTGGCTCGCGTCGCAGAGCGGGATGGCCGTGCTCGAGCGCGGCGGGAACGCCTTCGACGCGGCTTGTGCGGCCGGGTTCGTCCTCCAGGTCGTCGAGCCGCACCTGAACGGCCCCGGCGGCGAGGTGCCCGCGGTGTTCTGGTCCGTGGAGCGGGGCGAGGCGCTCGTGCTCTGCGGCCAGGGCGTGGCGCCCGCGGCTGCGACGATCGAGCGCTACCGCGAGCTCGGCCACGAGCTCGTCCCCGGGACGGGCGTCCTCGCGGCCTGCGTCCCGGGCGCCTTCGGCGGCTGGCTGCTCCTCCTCCGCGAGTTCGGCACCTGGCGGCTCGCGGACGTGCTCGAGCTCGCGATCGGCTACGCGGAGCACGGCTACCCGCTGCACGCCCGGATCCAGGCGACGATCGAGCAGACGCGGGCGCTCCTCGAGACGTGGCCCGGCTCGCGCGATCTCTACCTGCCCCCACCGCCTGCGGGAGAGCTCTTCCGGAACGTCGCACTCGCCTCCACGTACCGGCGCATCGTCGACGAGAGCCGCGGTGGGACGCGCGAGGAGGAGATCGAGAAGGCCCGCCGCGTCTGGTACGAGGGCTTCGTCGCGGAGGAGATCGACCGCTTCTGCGCGGAGGAGGGAGGCCTGCTGACGGGAGACGACCTGGCTTCCTGGCGCGCCACGCTCGAGCCGCCCGCGACCTACGAGTACCGTGGCCTGACCGTCTGCAAGACGCGTCCCTGGGCAGCCGGCGCGGTCGGGCTCCAGCAGCTCGCGCTCCTGCAGGGCTTCGACCTCGCCGAGCTCTCGGAGGCCGAGCTCGTCCACGTCGTGATCGAGTGCGCGAAGCTGGCCTTCGCCGACCGCGACGCGCTCTACGGCGACTCCGACGACGTGCCACTCGACGTCCTGCTCTCGACCGAGTACAACGACCGGCGCCGAGCGCTCGTCGCCGAGGACGCCTCGGAGGAGTACCGGCCCGGCCTCGGGCGGCTGCCCCGCCTGCACGAAGCGCCGGCGATCGCAGGCGCCGGCGAGCCGACCCGGGGCGATACCGTCCACCTCGACGTCGCCGACCGCTTCGGGAACCTCTTCTCCGCGACTCCGAGCGGCGGTTGGCTGCAGAGCTCCCCCGTGATCCCGGCCCTCGGCTGGCCGCTCGGCACGCGCGCGCAGATGTTCTGGCTCGAGGAGGGGCTGCCCTCGTCGCTCCGGCCGGAAGCGCGGCCGCGAACGACGCTCTGCCCGGGCCTCGCGCTCCGCGACGGCAAGCCGTACGTGGCGTGGGGAACGCCCGGCGGTGACCAGCAGGAGCAGTGGGGGCTCCACGTCTTCCTGCGGCACGTCGACCGGAGGCTGAACCTGCAGGAGGCGATCGACGCGCCGGAGTTCCACACCGACCACCTGATCTCGTCCTTCTACCCCCGCGGCTTCTTCCCGAGATCGCTCGCGCTCGAGTCTCGGTTCGGGGCGCGCGTCGTGGCGGATCTCCGGCGCCGCGGGCACGACGTGACGCTCCATCCGGCCTGGTCGCTCGGACGCGTGACCGCGGTTGCCCGCGAGCCGGACGGGATGCTGCGCGCGGCAGCGAACCCGCGCGGGATGCAGGGCTACGCGGTCGGCCGGTAGCGTCCCCGCGCATGGCGGGCGAGCGGACGCGCACGTACTCCTGGGACGACCCCCTCGCCCTGCGCGACGCGATGGCCGGGCATTCGGGGCTCGAGCTGATGCAGATGATGGCGTCCGGAGAGCTTCCGTCCCCGCCGATCGCCCACACGCTCGGATTCCGTCTTGTCGAGGCGTTGTGCGGGCGCGCTGTCTTCGAGTGCGAGCCCGCCGAGTACCACTACAACCCGATCGGAGTCGTCCACGCAGGCCTGGCCATGACGCTGATGGACTCCGCGATGGGCCTCGCCTTCGTGACGACCCTGGACGAGCCGGTCGGCTGGACGACGCTCGAGGTGAAGTCCAACTTCACCCGTGCCCTGACGGTGGACACCGGAACCGTCCGCTGCACGGGGACGGTCGTCTTCCCGGGCCGCCGCGTGGCCACGACGGAGGCGCGCATCGAGGATGCGCAGGGTCGTCTCTGCGCGCACGGAACGAGCACCATCCTCGTGCTCCCGGGCTGACGCGCGCGCCGCCCAGTTACGCCGTCATGCGGGAGAGCGCGTCCAGCTTGTTCGTGACGTCGAGGGCGGCGACCTTGTAGGACTCGGCGAGGGTCGGGTAGTTGAAGACCGTGTCGACGAGCGCGTCGACGACACCGTCGTTGAGCATGATCGCCTGGCCGATGTGGACGACCTCGGTCGCGCCGGTCCCGAAGACGTGCACGCCCAGGACGCGGCGGTCGTCCAGGCCGACGAGCAGCTTGAGCAGCCCGTGCCGGTCGCCGATGATCTGCCCGCGGGCGAGCTCCCGGTAGCGCGAGATCCCCACCTCGTACGGGATCGCCTCGCGCGTCAGGTCCTCCTCGGTCTTGCCGACGTAGCTGATCTCCGGGATCGTGTAGATGCCGACCGGCAGGACCGGCGCGATCGTGGACGTCTCGTGCCCGAACGCGTCGCGCGCCGCGAGGCGGCCCTGCTCGGCCGACGTCGCCGCCAGGCTCGGAAACCCGATCACGTCGCCGACCGCGTAGACCCCGGGAACTCGGGTGCGATACCGGTCGTCCACCTCGATCCGCCCGCGCGAGTCGGTGTCGATCCCTACTGCGTCGAGCGCGAGCGCCTCGACGGCGCCGCGGCGCCCGGCCGAGTAGAGCACCGACTCGGACGGGATGCGCTTTCCGCTGGCGAGCTCCGTCACCGCGCCGCCGTCGTGGAGCGCGACCCCGACGACGTCCTCGTTGAAGCGGAACATCACGCCCAGCTCGCGCAGGTGGTACTGGAGCCCCTCCACGAGCTCGGCGTCGCAGAAGTCCAGGAGCCGGCCGTGGCGCTCCACGACCGTGACCTTTGTCCCCAGCGCCGCGAACATCGAGGCGTACTCGATCCCGATCACGCCGGCGCCGACGACGACGAGCGATGTCGGAATCCTCCCGAGGTCGAGGATCCCGTCCGAGTCGAGGACCGTGTGCCCGTCGAACTCGACTCCTCCCGGGTGCGTCGGGGCGGTGCCCGTCGCGATGACGACGAACTCCGCCTCGATCCTCCGCTCGACCTCTTCGGGAGTGTCGATGGCGAGCACCTGCGGCTCGACGAAGCGGGCGGTCCCCTGGACGAGCTCGACCCTGTTCCGTCGAAGCTGGTCGCGGATCACGTCGTTCTCCGCCGCCATCACAGCCTGTGCGCGTGCCATGAGATCCTCGATAGTGAGCTCGTCCTTCAGGCGGTAGCTCTGTCCGTACGCGAACCGGTGGCTGAGCCCCGTGAGGTAGAGCACGGCCTCCCGCAGCGTCTTCGACGGGATCGTCCCGGTGTTCACGCAGACCCCGCCCACGGCCTTGCCGCGCTCGACGATCGCGACGTGCTTGCGCAGCTTCGCCGCCTGGATCGCGGCCTTCTGGCCGGCGGGGCCGGACCCGATGACCACGAGGTCGTAGCGAACGCTCACGTGCGTGCAGCGTACGACTCTCGGCTCTGCCTGTCCACGTTCGGCGCCGCGCTGACACCGGACCACGAGGCGGTGTACCCTGCGCGGGTGCGACGCGACGAAAGAGGCACCGCGCTGTCCCCGGTAGCCGGGCGGCGCCGTCGCGCCTGACCGGCGAGCGCCGCGACTCCTCGTCCCTAGACTCTCCCGCCATGGATCCGCTCTACACGCCCGAGGGCGTCGAGACCCGCTGGCAGCAAACCTGGGAGGAGGAGGGTCACTACGCGGCCGAGCCGGGCTCCGACCGGCCGTCCTTCGTCATCGCCGTGCCGCCGCCGAACGTGACCGGCGGGCTGCACCTGGGCCACGCACTGAACGCCTCGATCCAGGACCTGCTCATCCGCTGGCACCGCATGCGCGGGTTCTCGACGCTGTGGCAGCCCGGGTACGACCACGCGGGGATCGCGACGCAGAACGTCGTCGAGCGGGAGCTCGCGAAGGAGGGGCTCACGCGCCACGACCTCGGCCGCGAGGCGTTCGTCGAGCGGACATGGGACTGGCTCGAGCACTACGGCAGGGTGATCTACGGGCAGTTGCGCCGGCTCGGCGCGTCGCTCGACTACCGGCGCGAGCGGTTCACGATGGACGGGCCGTACGTCCGCGCCGTCCTCAAGTTCTTCGTCCACCTCTACGACCGGGGTCTCCTCTACCGCGACAACCGCATCGTCAACTGGTGCCCGCGCTGCGCGAGCGCGATCTCCGATCTCGAGGTCAACCACAGCGAGGTGGACGACCGCCTGTACACGATCCACTACCCGCTCGCGGACGGATCGGGCCACCTCACGATCGCCACCGTCCGGCCGCCGACGATGCTCGCGGACGTCGCGGTGGCGGTGCACCCCGACGACGAGCGCTACCGGCACCTCGTCGGCAAGGAGGCGATCGTCCCGGTCGCGGAGCGGCGCGTCCCGATCATCGCGGACGATCGCGTCGACCCCGAGTTCGGCACGGGCGCCGTGAAGATCACGCCGGGCCACGACCCGATGGACTTCGAGATCGGGCGCACGCACGGGCTTCCGGAGCTCACGGTGATCGGGCTCGACGCGCGCATGAACGAGGAGACGGGCGAGCTCGCCGGTCTCACGCAGGCGGAGGCGAACGAGCGCATCGTCGCGGAGCTCCGGGAGCGCGACCTGCTCGTCTCGGAGGAGCCGTACCGGCACTCGGTGGGCCACTGCGACCGCTGCGGCACGCGGATCGAGCCGCTCATCACCCTGCAGTGGTGGTGCGAGATGACGGAGCTCGCCCGGCCCGCGATCGAGGCCGTCCGCGACGGGCGCGTCCGCTTCCGTCCCGAGCGGTACACGAAGATCTACTTCGACTGGATGGAGTCCATCCGCCCCTGGTGTGTGTCCCGCCAGCTCTGGTGGGGCCATCGCATCCCCGTCTGGTACTGCCCGGACGGGCACATGACGGTCGTCGAGACCGCGCCCGACGAGTGCGCCGAATGCCGCTCGACCGAGCTGCGTCAGGACGAGGACGTGCTCGACACGTGGTTCTCCTCCCAGCTCTGGCCGTTCGCGACGCTCGGCTGGCCCGACGACACCCCCGAGCTCCGTGCCTGGTACCCGAACGACGTCTCCTCGACCGACCGCGGGATCATCTTCCTCTGGGAGGCGCGGATGATCATGGCCGGGCTCGAGCTCACGGATCAGATCCCCTTCCACACGGTGAACGTCCACTCGACGATCAATGCGCCCGACGGCCGCCGGATGTCGAAGAGCCTCGGGACCGGGATCGACCCGATGGAGCCCATCGAGCAGTACGGCGCGGACGCGACCCGCTACGGGCTGCTCAAGAACTCGTCCACGCAGGACGTCCGCTTCTCGTACGGGACCATCGAGGAGGGCCGCAAGCTCGCGAACAAGCTCTGGAACGTGGCGCGGCTGATCCTCCAGCACGCCGAGGGCGTGACCCCGGCCGTCGCGCCCCGCGAGGTCGAGGAGCGGTGGATCCTCGCCCGCATCGACGCCACGCGGGAGGAGGTCGAAGAGGCCTGGCGCGAGTACGAGTTCGCGACCTCGATGGACGCGCTCTACCACCTCACCTTCGACGACTTCTGCGACTGGTATGCCGAGGCGATCAAGCCGCGTCTCTACGACCGCGACGAGACGGCGGTCGCGACCGCGCTCGCCGCGCTCGAGCGGCTGCTCGCGCTCCTGCACCCGGTGCTGCCGCACGTGACGGAAGAGATCTGGTCGCAGCTCCCCGGGCGCGAGGCGAGGCTGATCGTGTCGCCGTGGCCGGAGCCCGACCCCCGGTTCGCGGAGGACGCCGGCGCGCTCGACCGTGTCCAGGAGGCGGCGCGCATCTTCCGGAGGAGCGGCGTGGAGGTCGAGCTGGGTTCGGACGACGAGCGGCGGATCTTCGCCGCGGTCGTTCGCCCGGAGCGGATGCGCGTGGACGGGAACCGCGAGGCCGAGATCGAGCGGCTGCGCAAGGAGGTCGCGCGCGCCGAGGGGATGCTCGCGAACGAGCGCTTCGTGTCCAAGGCGCCGCCCGAGGTCGTGGCCGCCGAGCGTGAGAAGCTCGAGCGCTACCGCCGCGAGCTCGCCATTCTCGCCGCCGGCGAGAATGGCTAGGTATGGCGGCGGATCGCGAGGCGGTTTCTAACCACCGGGTAGGGGAAGCCTCCGCGGTGGCGTGGCTCGACTCGCTGAGCCCGTGGCCGCGGGAGGGCTTCGGGCTCGAGCGCATGCACGCTCTGCTCGCCGAGCTCGGCGACCCTCAGAAGAAGTACCCGGCGATCCACGTCGTCGGCACGAACGGGAAGTCGACGGCGACGGTCACGATCGAGCAGCTTCTCCTCTCCGAGGGGCTCGCCGTCGGCGCCACGATCTCGCCGCACGTCGCGAGCTGGTCGGAACGGATCAGGGTGAACGGAGAGGAGGCCGACTTCGAGGAGGCCGTCGCGCGCGTGCGTGATGCGGCAGAGAGGATCGGCGCAACCCAGTTCGAGATCGTGACCGCGGCGGCGCTCGCCGCGTTCGCGGACGCCGAAGTGGATGTCGCCGGCGTCGAGGCGGGTCTCGGAGGCAGGCTCGACGCCACGAACGTCCTGCGCACACGTGTCGTCCTGCTCACGAACGTCGGGCTCGAGCACACGGACGTCCTCGGGTCGACCCTGGGAGAGATCGCCCGCGAGAAGCTCGCCGTCACGCCCGCCGGCGCGGCAGTCGTCCTCCCGGACGCGACCTACGCGCACCTGGTCCCCGCCCGCGAGATCCGGTTCGGCGGCGCGCGCGAGGCCGCCGAGGCCTTCGTCGGGCATCCGATCGCGTCCGACCCGGACGTCACGCTGCCCGGCCGGCTCGAGCGCCGCGACGGCGAGGTCCGGGACGGCGCGCACAATCCCGAGGGTGCGCGGTACCTCGTCGAGCGGCTGCCAGGAGCCGACCACACCCTCGTGGTCTCGATCCTCCGCGACAAGGACGTCGACGGCATGCTGCGGGAGCTTCGCCGGGCAGGCGCTCGCCTGGTGGCGACCCGCTCCTCGTCCGAGCGAGCGCTCGATCCCTCCGAGCTCGCCCGGCTCGCCCACGCGCGGTTCGACCATGTCGAGACGGTGTCCGATCCGGTCGAGGCCGTCGCCCGCGCGCACGAGCTCGGAGAGCCGGTGCTCGTGACGGGGTCGCTCTACCTCCTCGGCGACCTCGCGCAACGGGAGACGAGACGCGGGTGACCGGGACGGGAGGACGCCTCTCCGTGCTTGCGTTCGCCGCGCTCCTCGTTGCCGCAATCGTGGGGATCGCCTTCGCGCTCGGCTACCTCGTGGGCAGGCTTCTGCTATGACCCTCGCCGAAGCGATGAGCCTCGCGCAGACAATCGACTCGGTGGACTGGACGCTCGCCCGCAACGTCGGAATCCTCATTGTGGCCGTTCTGTGGCTCGCGACGGCCTACTGGGTCTTGAAGGACGCGCGCCGCCGCATCGCCGACGGGTGGCTCGTCGCCCTCGCGGCGCTCCTCGGGCTCTTCCCGCCCTTTCTCGGGCCGATCATCTACCTGTTCCTCCGCCCCCCGGAGTACCTCGAGGACGCACACGAGCGCGAGCTCGAGATCCGGGCGATGGAGGAGCGCCTCGCCGAGCTCGACCGGAGGTGTCCGGTGTGCCGGGCGCGCGTCGAGGCGTCGTACCTCGTCTGCCCCGTCTGCACGACCAGGCTCAAGCAGGCGTGTCCCGGCTGCGGGCAGCCGCTCGAGGCGCTCTGGCAGATCTGTCCGTACTGCGCGACCGAGATCCCACCCGCGCTGCCGGCGCTCGAGGACGTCACGGCGCGCCCCCGCTCGAGGCCGCGCAGGCGGAAGGCGTCCGAGTAGGGTCCGCGGCTGCATGGCCCGCGAGACCACGCTCGTCCTCGTCAAGCCCGACGGCATGGCGCGCGGGCTCGCCGGCGAGATCCTCGCCCGCCTCGAACGGCGCGGCCTCGAGCTGCGCGCCGCGCGCCTTCTGCGGGTCACGAAGGCGATGGCCCGGAAGCACTACGCCGAGCACGAGGGGAAGCCGTTCTTCCCGGGGCTCGTCGATTTCATCACCTCAGGTCCCGTGCTCGCGCTCGCGGTCAGCGGCGAGTCCGCGATCTCGGTCGTGCGGGCGATGATGGGGGCCACGAACCCGCTCGACTCCGCGCCGGGGACGATCCGCGGCGACTTCGCGCTCGAGCTCTCGGAGAACATCGTCCACGGCTCCGACTCGAAGGCGAGCGCGCGGCGCGAGCTCGCGCTCTTCTTCCCGGACGGCCTTGTCTGACTACGTCGACCGCAACCGCGAGCTCTGGACGGGGTCGAACGCCGAGTACACGGGTCCGGCCGCCGCGCGAGCCTGGGCCAGCGACGAGCTCACGTGGGGAATCTTCGGCGTGCCCGAGGGAGAGCTCGGTGTCCTCGGCGACGTGGCCGGGCTGGACGTCGTGGAGCTCGGCTGCGGCACCGCTTACTTCTCGGCGTGGCTCGCGAAACGGGGGGCGAGACCGGTCGGCGTCGACGTCACGCCTGCGCAGCTCGAGACGGCGCGCACGCTCCAGCAGGAGACGGGCATCGAGTTCCCGCTGGTCGAGGCGAACGCCGAGGACGTCCCGCTGCCGGACTCGAGCTTCGACCTCGCCGTCTCGGAGTACGGCGCGAGCCTCTGGTGCGACCCCGCGCGCTGGCTGCCCGAGGCCGCGCGGCTCCTCCGGCCGCACGGCCGGCTCGTCTTCCTGACGAACAGCATGCTCGTGACGCTCTGCGTGCCCGACGAGGCCGGTCCCGCGACCGAGGGGCTCCTCCGCCCGCAGCGCGGGATGTATGCCGTGACATGGGCCGATGAGGACGGTGTCGAGTTCCACGTCGGCCACGGCGAATGGATCGACCTCCTGCACCGCGCGGGCTTCGACGTCGAGCGGTTGGTCGAGCTCTACGCGCCCGACGGCGCGAAGACGCACGAGTACTACGACGTGGCGACTGCCGACTGGGCGCGCAAGTGGCCCGCGGAGGACCTATGGGCAGCCCGCAAGCGGGCCTGATCCTCGCGTCGACCTCGCCGCAGCGGAGGGCGATCCTCGAGCAGCTCCGGATCCCGTTCGAGGTCGTCGCGCCCCGCTACGTCGAGGACGACCCGCCGGACGCCGACCCGGCCGAGCTCGTCCGCCGGCACGCCGAGGGCAAGGCGCGCTCCGTCCACGCCGAGGGGCGGATCACGCTCGGCGTCGACACGACGGTCGTCCTCGACGGCCGCGTCTACGGCAAGGCGGCCGATCGGGACGAGGCCGCGCGGATGCTGCACGAGCTCTCCGGCCGCACGCACACCGTCCTCTCAGGGCTTTGCCTGCTGGGCGCCGGCGACTCGCTCGTCGGCCACGAGGTGACGGACGTGACGTTCCGCCTCCTCGAGCCCGCGCTCGTCGAGACGTACCTTGCGAGCGGCGAGTGGGAGGGGCGAGCGGGCGCGTATGCGATCCAGGGGCTGGGCGGCCGACTCGTCGAGCGGATCGAGGGCGACTACCTGAACGTGGTCGGTCTGCCCGGCGCGCTGCTCGTGACCCTGCTCGAGCACCACGCTCCGGACCTCCTGATCACGGTGTGAGGCCCGGCAGAGAGCCGAAGGAACGGGCTCGCGGGGGAACCAGGGGTTCTCGCGGGTAAAGCTAGACTCCCGTTCCCGTGTCCTGGTTCAGGACCCTCACCGGCTTCGGCGGCCGCGACATGGCCGTCGATCTCGGCACCGCGAACACGCTCGTGTACGTGCGCGGGCGCGGCATCGTGCTCTCGGAGCCGTCGGTCGTGGCGATCGACCAGCGCACGGGCGAGGTGCACGCCGTGGGGGTGGAGGCGAAGCGGATGCTCGGCCGCACGCCGGGGACGATCTCCGCGATCCGGCCGCTGAAAGACGGCGTCATCGCCGACTTCGACGTCACCGAGCAGATGCTGCGGCACTTCATCCAGAAGGTGCACCAGCACCGCTTCGCGCACCCCCGGGTCGTCGTGTGCGTGCCGTCGGGCGTGACCGGGGTCGAGAAGCGTGCGGTCGAGGAGGCGACGCTGTCCGCGGGCGCGCGCCAGGCCTACCTCATCGAGGAGCCGATGGCGGCCGCGATCGGAGCGGGCCTACCCGTGGCCGAGCCGACGGGGAACATGATCGTGGACATCGGCGGCGGCACCACCGAGGTCGCGGTCATCTCGCTCGGGGGGATCGTCGTCTCCCAGAGCATGCGGGTCGGCGGCGACGAGATGGACGAGGCGATCGTCAACCACATCAAGAAGGAGTACAAGCTCCTCGTCGGGCAGCAGACCGCGGAGGAGATCAAGCTCGAGATCGGCTCGGCGTACCGCCTGAGGGAAGAGCTGCAGGCGGAGGTGCGCGGCCGCGACATGCTCACCGGCCTTCCGAAGACCGTGATCATCTCCTCGGAGGAGATCCGGCGGGCGCTCGACGAGCCCACCACGGTGATCATCGACGCCATGAAGTCGACCCTCGACAAGACGCCGCCCGAGCTCGCGGCGGACATCATGGACCGCGGGATCGTGCTGGCCGGCGGCGGCGCGCTCCTGCAGGGCCTCGACGAGCGGGTGCGGCACGAGACGCAGATGCCGGTGCACCTCGCGGAGAGCCCGCTCACCTGCGTTGCCGTCGGCTCGGGCCGAAGCCTCGAGGAGTTCGACGTGATCCATCGGGCGAGCCGCAGCCGCGCCCGCCGCAACGGGCTGCTGCGGTATTGAGCGCTCGTTAGCGGCTGCGAGGCGCCCGTGTCCGGGCGCCCTTTAGGGGTCTGTAGCGCGGCCGGGATCCGCTCGGCGGATCCCGGGTATCGCGCAAAGCGCCGCTACACTCGGGCGTCGTGCCCAGAGGACGCAGCGCGCGAATGGGCGCGTTGGGCGTGAGCGTCCGGCGCGTCCCGCCCACACCGTCGAGCTCACGAGGCAGAGGCCCGCTCCGGCGCCGCCTCGCCGTCGGCGTGCTCGTGCTCGCATCCCTGGCCCTGATCACGCTCTCGTTCAGGTCCGGCGACGAGGGGGCGATCGCCGGGGCGCAGGATGCGGGAGCCGCAGCGCTGCGCCCGTTCGCCGTCGGCGTCGAGCGGGTCGCACAGCCGTTCCGGGACGCGTACGCTTGGGTCGAGAGCCTCTTCGACGCCCGGTCGGAGGCCGAGCGGCTTCGCGGGGACGTGCGGGAGCTGCGGCAGCGCGCGATCCAGGCCGAGTTCGCGGTCAGGGAGAACGAGCACCTGCGCGCGCTGCTCCGCTACCTCGACGGGCCGCGCTTCCCCGCCGAGTTCCGACCGGTCACCGCCGAGGTCATCTCGTTCCCGGACAACGCATTCACGCAGGCGGTCGTCATCGCCGCCGGCTCACGCGACGGCGTACGCGTGGACGATCCCGTGGTCACCGCCGACGGCCTCGTCGGCCTGGTCTCGCGAGTGACGGCCAGCACCGCGCGCGTGCAGCTCCTCACCGACCAGGGCGCCGCCGTCTCGGCACTCGATCTCCGGACGAACGCCCAGGGCGTCGTGCGCCATGCTCGCGGAACCCGGGAGACGCTCGTCCTCGACCGCGTGCGCAAGCGGGACGTCGTGCACGTCGGCGACGAGATCGTGACCGCGGGCTGGCGTTCAGGCAGCCTCAGCTCGCTCTATCCGAAGGGCATTCCGATCGGAGAGGTGACGTACGTCGGCGACACGGACACGGACTTCTTCAAGCAGGTTCAGGTCGACCCGTACGTGGACCTCGGCTCGCTCGACGCCGTGATCGTCCTCTTGCCGCTGGCGAGGGGCCGGTGAGCGTCGGGGCCGTCCTGCGCGCCGCCGCGGTCGTCTTCGTCGCCGCGATGCTGCAGACGGTCGTCGTCGCATCGCTCGTCGTGGGCGGAGGCGCGCCCAACGTGCTCCTCGTGGCCGTGGTCTCGATCGGGTTGCTCCGCGGCGCCGTGCCCGGCGCCCTCGCCGGCTTCGGAGGAGGGATCGTCGTGGATCTCGCCACGCTCGACACGCTCGGAGTCACTTCTCTCGTCCTCACCCTCGCCGGGTTCTGGGCCGGGCGGTACGGAGAGACGTCGGGCCGTGGCCGGCGTCTCGCGCCGGTCTTGGCAGTGGGCGTGATCACGGTTCTCGCAGGCGTGTTCGCCTTTCTCCTCCGGTACCTGCTGGGGGAGGAGGTCGTCGCCGAGCACGCGCTCGTGACCGCCCTCGCCCCCACCGTCGTCCTGAACACGCTGCTCGCGCTGCCGGTCTACGCCCTCGTCAGGGCACTCGTCCGAGAGGCGCCTGCAGCGCCGCCCGCACGGGAGGTGGAGGTCATTGCCTGAGGGAGTCTCAGGCCCGTACGACGAACGGCGGTCGCCCTCACCACGGTTCCTGCCGCCCGATCCGCGGGTGCGCGAGCCGCACAGGCTGACGCCGCAGCTCGCCCTGCGTGTCGGGATCCTCGGCGCGGTCGCCCTGCTGGCCTTCGCCGTGCTCTTCTTGCGCCTCTGGTCGCTCCAGATCCTGACCGGAGACGAGTACCTGCTCGCGGCGCAGAACAACCAGCTCCGGCTCGTCAGGATCGAGGCGCCGCGCGGGCCGATCCTCGACCGTCACGGCCGCGTCATCGTGACCAACGTCGCGGGCACCGCGGTCAAGCTCTGGGTGGGGGACGTCCCGAGCCACCGGCGGAAGGAGATCGCCTGGAGGCTTGCACGCGTCCTCGACGTCTCTCCGAAGGTTCTCCTGCGCGAGGTCGAGGCGCGCCGCTCGGACCCGCTGACACCGATTACGGTCAAGCGCTCCGTCGGGGAGCGGCAGATCGAGTACCTGTACGAGCACCAGGCCGAGTTCCCAGGCGTGGAGATCGCCCACGTCTTCCTCCGGGAGTACCCGTACATGGCGCGCGCCGCCCAGATTCTCGGGTACGTGGGCGAGATCTCACCGGAGGAGCTCAAGCGCCTTCGGCGCGAGGGATATCGCGGCGGCGACAGGATCGGAAAGACCGGGATCGAGGCCGCCTTCGACGCCCACCTCCGCGGGAGTCCCGGAATCGCCCAGATCCGGGTCGACTCGCTGGGGCGCCCGCAGAGCACGCTCCAGCCTCGACAGGAGGCCCGGGCCGGCTATGCGCTGCGGCTGACGCTCGACCTGCGGCTCCAGAGGGCGGCGGAGGAGGCTCTCCGGCACGGGATCGCGCTCGCGCACGCGAACGAGCGCTGGGCTGCGAACGGCGGGGCGATCGTCGCGCTCGATCCGCAAGACGGAGCCGTCCTCGCCATGGCGTCCTCGCCCTCGTACAAGCCGTCCGTCTTCGTCGGACGCACCGACCCGAGGAAGCTCGCACCGCTGCTCGACGAGGAGGCGGCGCGCCGCGCCAACTACCCCGGCCTGAACCGCGCGATCGCGGGCCTCTATCCGCCCGGCTCGACCTGGAAGCCGGTCACCGCGCTCGCCGGGATGCAGGAGCACGCCTTCTCGGCGTACTCGCCGCTTCGGTGCTCGCCGGTCGCCTACTACGGGCTCGACCGCCAGCGCTTTCGGAACTGGAACCCGTACGTGAACCGGCTCATGACGTTGCCGGAGGCGCTCGCGGAGTCCTGCGACACGTACTTCTACGAGGTCGGGAACCGCTTCTACGAACGGGGCTCCGAGGGTCGCGTCCGCATGCAGCAGTGGGCGCGGCGATTCGGCTTCGGGGCGCCGACGGGGCTCGACATCGGCGGGGAGGTCGACGGGCTGCTGCCGACCCCCGACTGGCGGCGGAGGACATTCACGAGCGACTGGGACCGTGCATGGAACCCGGGCGACTCGATCCAGCTCGCCATCGGCCAGAAGGACCTCCTCGTGACTCCCCTGCAGATGGCGGCGTTCTACGCGATGCTCGCCAACGGCGGGAACGTCGTCACGCCGTACCTGGTCTCGAGCGTCGAGCAGCCGGGGGGCCGCGACACGCCGAGCGTCGTCCTCCGGCGGTTCACCCCCCGCGCACCACGGCCCGCGGGAGTCGACCCGGCGGCGCTGGCCGCGGTACGAGACGGGCTCTGGCGCGCGACGCACTCGACCAGCGGAACGGCAACGGGCGTCTTCGGCGACTACGAGGTCGACATCTCCGGCAAGACGGGCACCGCGGAGAAGGTCGTGCCGCTCCCGGGGTATCCGGCCGACCACCTGGAGGACCAGTCCTGGTTCTGCGGCTGGGGGCCGTCCGAGTCGGCGAGGATCGTCGTCTGCGCGCTGATCGAGAACGGCGGCCACGGCTCCTCCGCCGCTGCGCCGGCCGCGCTCGAGGTGTTCGAGCGGTTCTTCAACGTCAAGGCGCCGCCCGCTGAGATCGTGGACGTGGACTGATGATCGACGTCGCGCAGCCCACGACCGCGAGACCGGGCACGCGAGCCCAGCCCGCTCCGCTCGCGTTCCTGCGCCGCCTCGACTGGATCCTCCTCGCCGCGGCGCTCGGGCTCGTCGGCTACGGCCTCTGGGTCGTCTCCGGGATCACGCGCTTCGACGTCCCGGGCGACGAGGACTACTACGTCGCGCGCCAGGGCATCGCCGCCGCTCTCGGACTGGCCGCGCTCGTCGTCGCCACGCTGACCCCGATCGACCTGGCCCGGAGGCAATGGCGTCTCCTCTACGGCGCCACGCTCGCGCTGATGGTGGTCGTGTTCGCGATCGCCGAGGCGGTGCGTGGGTCGAAGCGGTGGATCGATCTCGGCCCGGTGCAGTTCCAGCCGTCGGAGCTCGGGAAGGTGCTGCTCGTGCTCGCGATCGCGGGCTTCCTCGCCTCGAACGCCTCGCGCGTGACCCGATGGCGGACGATCGCCATCGCCCTCGGACTCGGCGGGGCCCCCATCCTCCTCGTCTTCCTGCAGCCGGATCTCGGGACCGCGCTCGTCTACGCGGCTGCTCTCTTCGGAGTCCTCTTCTTCGCCGGCGTCCGCTGGCGGCAGCTCGTCGTCCTCCTCGCAGTCGCGGTGATCGGCGTCCTCTCGGTGCTCTGGATCCTCCCGAGCGCCGGCATCCAGGTCCTCAAGCCCTACCAGGCCGCCCGGCTCACGCTCGACCCGAAGGCCGACCCGCGTGGCATCACCTACAACCTGAACCAGTCGATCACCGCCGTCGGCTCCGGCGGCCTCACGGGAAGGGGCCCGGTCGAGGCGACCCAGACCCGGCTCGACTACCTCCCCGAGCACGCGACCGACTTCGCCTTCGCCTCCCTCGCAGAGCAGCGAGGCTTCGTCGGCTCGTCGATCTTGCTCCTCCTGTACCTGCTCGTCGTCTGGAGGGGGCTGCGCGTGGTGACGGTCGCAGGTGACTTCTACGGAGCGGTCGTCGCGGGTGGGCTCGTCGTTGCGTTCCTCTTCCAGGTCTTCGTCAACATCGGAATGACGATGGGCCTGGCGCCCGTGACGGGCATTCCCCTCCCCTTCGTGGCCGTGGGCGGCTCCTCGCTCGTCACGAGCCTGCTCCTGATCGGAGTTCTCCAGGGCATCCACGCCCGCGGCGAGCTGGGAGTGCGTGCGCCGTGAGGGTCGAGCCCCTTCGCGGCGCGATCTCCGAGGCGCGGTCCATCCGTGACGCGATGGCCGCGAGGACGCCGCACATGGCCGGCCCGATCGTCGTCAGCGGGATGCTCGCGGATCAGCTCGCCCGCGAGCTCGCCACGGGCGCCGAGGCCGGAGCGGTGGTCGTCGGCGGGGGGATCGAGCCGGGAGGAGCCGAGGTGGCCGTTCACGTCGTCGCCGGAGAGCCGAGCGACGCCGACTCCGCGTACGCGGCCGCAGCCGGCGCCCTGGAAGTCCCGGTGGTACTCGTCCAGTTGTGGCCCCAGGCCGACTGGACGCCGCCGTTCGTCCTCTCGCCCTTCGTCGTCGAGTGCCGTGCGGGCGAAGGCTTTCCCGTCCAGGAGATCGCCGCCAGGATCGCCGAGGCGGTCGAGCACCCCGACGCGCTCGTCGCGCGCGTCCCCGTGCTCAGGGCCGCCGTCGAGCGCCGCCTCGTGCGTGAGACCGTCTCGAGGGCCGCCCTGCTCGGGATCCTCGGGGCCCGCTCGCGCTCACTCGTCACGCTCGAGCAGATCGGGCTGCTCACACGTCTCCGCGCGGTCGAGTCGGGCAAGGAGCACGATCCGCGGGCGAACGCCGTGATCGCGGCGAGCGCGATCGCCTCGGGCCTCGCGTTCCGGGCCGCTGTGCACGGGCGAAGCGGCCTCGGAGCGCGCGTCCTGGGCGGGGCGGTCGCCGCGGCCGGCACGCTCGTCCTGGCGAGGGCTCTGAGCCGCCTCGACCTCTGAGCCACTCCGTCCGGGACGGGACCTAGGATCCGCGCCGACCACGGCGATGGGAGGGACGATGCCGAACACGGAGCTGGCCGAGGAGCTCCTGCAACTCGAGGAGGCGGACGCCTGGTTCGAGTACCTCGAGTCCACGCGCGGCCAGACCGAGGCTCGCTACGCCGAGGTCGAGCCGTGGGCCTGGGCGCGCCTCGCCCAGCGGCTCCGGGCAGTACGGGCACGGCGATCCCGCCTCCGGCCGGCCGCGGCGTGAACGCGGGAAGCGGCTGCTAGCCTTAGGCCAGGCTCATGGCCGTTGTTTTGAACATCCGCAGCGCGATCCGTGAGACGCCGCCGGCGTCTCTCCTCTCGCGCGCGATCGAACGAGGAGACGCAGACTTTGCCCCTAAGCTGGTTTCGATTCGGAAGGAAGCAGAAGGAAGCCGCGACGCCAGACGTTGCGGTAGCGGAGGAAGTAGCACCGCCTGAGAGCGAGGCGGTCGAGGCTCCGGAGGCTGACGCACCGGGGCCGACGAGGAAGAGGCGCCGCCGCGGGAGCCGCGGAGGGCGAGGCAGGAAGAAGGCGGCGGCGCCGCAGGCTGGCGAGCCCGAAGCGCCCGTTGCCGCCGAGCCGCGCGCAGAGCGCGTGCGCGAGCGTCCCGAGCGAGGGCCCGAGCGGAAGCCCGCGCGCGGGAGCCGACGGCGAACCCCGACCAAGCGCGTCCCGCTGCCCGCCGCCAAGCGCGAGCTTCTGATCTCGGTCGACGTCGGCGAGCAGCGCGTTGCGATGCTCGAGGACGATCGGGTCGCCGAGGTGTACCTCGAGCGCCCGGAGCGGCGCTCGATCGCAGGGAACATCTACCTCGGCGTCGTCGACAACGTGCTTCCCGGGATGGAGGCCGCGTTCGTCGAGATCGGGCTCGAGAAGAACGGCTTCCTGTACGTCGACGAGATCGTCGTCCCCGAGCTCGAGGGCCGCAAGGGCGCGCGGAAGATCCAGGACCTGATCAAGCGCAACCAGACGCTGCTCGTCCAGGCGGTCAAGGATCCCATGAAGTCCAAGGGCGCGCGGCTCACGACGGAGATCTCGCTGCCCGGCCGCTACCTCGTCTACGTGCCGAACGGCGACGGTCACGGCGTGTCGCGGCGGCTCGACGAGCAGGAGCGGAACCGCCTGAAGGAGATCCTCAAGGGGCTCGACCCCAAGGGCGGCGGCATCATCGTGCGGACCGCAGCCGAAGGCGCCTCGGCCGAGGACATCGAGCGCGACTTGGTGTTCCTCCAGCGGCTGTGGAAGACCATCCAGGCGAAGGCCAAGAGAGCGACCGCGCCGAGCCTCGTCTACGAGGAGGCGGAGCTTCCGCTCCGCATCGTCAGAGATCTCTTCGCCGGCGACTTCGCCGGCGCGCGCATCGACGACGACCGGACGTACCGGCGCATCGTCAGCTACCTGAAGAAGACGTCTCCGCACATGATCGAGCGGGTGCACCGGTACCGCGACAAGACTCCGCTCTTCGAGGCGTACGGAGTGGAGGAGGAGATCCGCTCCACGCTCGAGCGTCGCGTCGACCTCCCCTCGGGCGGCTACCTCGTCTTCGACTACGCCGAGGCCTTCACGGTCATCGACGTGAACACCGGGCGCTTCGTCGGGTCGCGGGGCAAGGGCGCCGCCGGGAGGCTCGAGGACACGATCGTCAAGAACAACCTCGAGGCGGTGGACGAGGTCGTCCGCCAGCTCAGGCTGCGGGACATCGGCGGGATCATCGTCATCGACTTCATCGACATGGCGAACCCCAAGAACCGCCAGACGGTCGAAGAGGCGCTGCGCTCCGCGCTCGAGCGCGATCGGACGAAGACCTACGTGGTCGAGATCTCGCCGCTCGGGCTCGTCGAGATGACGCGCCAGAACGTGACCGAAGGGCCGCGCGAGATCCTCGGCGCGAGGTGCGCGGTGTGCGGCGGCGACGGGATCGTGGTCTCGGACGCGACGCACGCCCTCGAGATCGAGCGGAAGCTGCGCGAGCTGGCTCGAGGCTCGCGCGTGCAGGCCTTCAAGGTCGCCGTGAGCCCCCGTGTCCTCTCGCTGCTCGTCGGGCCGGGCGGGCACCGGCTGCAGGCGATCGAGGACTCCGCGCGAAGGCGCTTCTATCTCGTCGCCGCAGAGGGGGACGGGCACGTCCACGTCGACCACTTCGAGGTGGCGAAGCAGGGCAGGCGGGAGGCGCTCCAGCCGCAGGCCCCGGTGGAGGAAGGCGCCACCGTGGAGCTCAAGCTCGTGGAGGTCGGGCTTCACGACGCGGCCGCCGGGGTCGGAAAGGTCGACGGGTTCGACGTCGTCGTCGCCGGGGCCGCGAAGCTCGTCGGGAAGAAGGTCAGGGTGACCGTCGGGCGCGTCCTCGAAGACGCCGCGTACGCGGTGCTCGAGAGCGAGGCCGCCGCGGACACCCCGATCACGTTCGAGGCGGAGGCGGAGAAGCCGACGCGGGCGCCGAGCCGGAAGAAGGCCGAGGAGCACGCCGAGCCGCCCGCGGAGGAGCCCGAGGTCGTGCCCGCGGAGGCCGCCGTCGAGCCCGAGGCCGAGCCCGCAGTGGCGCTCGCCGAGGTCGCGGGCGACGGGCAGCCGAAGCGCAAGCGCACACGTCGCGGCTCTCGCGGAGGGAGAGGGAGGAAGAAGCCGGCGGCGGCCGCCGTGTCCGATACGGCGGAGGCGGCGGTCGAGGACGAGCCGGAGCCGATGCAGGAGGAGGTTGCCGAGGCCGAGGTCTCGCCTGCGCGCCGGAAGACCAGGCCGAAGATCCACGTCCCTCCGGCCGATCTCGCGACCGAGGTCGAGGCCGTGACCTCCGAAGAGCCCCTGCCGGGGGCCGGCGACGGAGAGGCGGAGGAGACGGCAGCGGACGGCAAGCCGGCCCGCAAGCGAACCCGGCGCGGAACCCGCGGCGGGCGTCGTCGGCGCAAGGCCGCCGCGAACGGCGATCAGCCGGGCGCGGAAGCCGAGCCGGACGCCATCGAAGCCCCCGAATCCGCCGATATCGAAGCCCCCGAATCCGCCGATGCGGCCGAGTACGTCCCGATGTCCGAGTGGATCGCGGACTTCGAGTCGCGCTCCGGCGCCGCTCGCTGACCACGCTTCGCCGCGTCCGCTATCATGCTCCGGCTCGCGAGCCGTGAGGCCCGCGTCCGGCGACTCGTGGGGTCAGAGCCGACGGGTCCTACCCACTAGCAGGAGACACACGTGACCTACGCGATCATCGAGGTGGGCGGAAAGCAGTACCGCGTCAGCGCGGGCGAGCGGCTGCTCGTCGACCGGCTGCACGAGGACGAGGGGGCGACGTTCTCCCCGGCTGTCCTGCTCGTAGGCGGCGACGGCGCGCCCGAGCTCGAGCCCGCCGCCGGCACGGTGACCGCGAAGGTGCTCGGCTCCGTGAAGGGGCCCAAGATCCGGATCGGGAAGTACCGCAAGCGCACCGGCTACCGCCGGCACACCGGCTTCCGGGCCTCGCTGACGCAGATCGAGATCGAGTCGATCGGAGGCAAGCCCGCCCCGGGGGCCACGAGACCGAAGGCCGCGCCAGCGAAGGCCGAGAAGGCTGCCGAGAAGGCCGAGGCCGCGAAGGCCCCGTCAGCGGCGCTGCCGGCCGGGTACGACGCGATGACCGTTGCGGAGATCAAGAAGGCCGCCGGCTCGTGGGAGCCCGAGGCGCTCGAGGCGGCTCTCGCGTACGAGCGTGAGCACGGGGCGCGCAAGGGCGCGATCCAGGCTCTCGAGGCTGCCGTCGGACGCAAGGAGGACGAGGAGTAATGGCGCACAAGAAGGGTCTCGGCTCATCCCGGAATGGCCGCGACTCCGAGTCGAAGCGGCTCGGTGTGAAGGTCTTCGCGGGGCAGCCCGTGAAGGTCGGGATGATCATCGTGCGGCAGCGCGGGACCAGGTTCCGCCCCGGCCCGGGCACCGGCCTGGGCCGCGACGACACGATCTTCGCGCTCCGCGAGGGAACCGTCGAGTTCCGCCGCTCGGGCGACAGGCGCTACGTCTCGGTCGCTTTGGCGGCGGAGTGACGCTCGTCTAGGCATTCTCGCGGGACGCGAGAATGCCATTTCACGATCGCGCGCACATTCACGTCGAGGCCGGCCGCGGCGGGGACGGCGCGCTCAGCTTCCGTCGAGAGAAGTACGTGCCGAAGGGTGGGCCGGACGGGGGCGACGGCGGCCGTGGCGGTGACGTCGTCGTGGTCGCGGACCCGACGCTCCGCGACCTCTCGGCCTTCCGGCGCATCCGGAAGATCGCGGCGGGCAAGGGCGGAAACGGCCGTGGCACCCGCAAGCACGGCGCCGACGGGGAGACGTCGGAGCTGCGCGTCCCCGTGGGCACGCAGGTTCTCGATCGCGAGGGGAGGCTCGTCGCCGACCTGACCTCGCCCTCCGGCAGGCTCGTGGTCGCATACGGCGGCGCGGGCGGGCGCGGGAACGCGCGCTTCGCGACCTCGACGCGCCAGACGCCGCGCTTCGCCGAGACCGGCCTGCCCGGCGAGGACGCCGACCTCGTCCTGCGCCTGAAGCTCGTCGTGGACGCTGCGCTCGCAGGGCTTCCGAACGCCGGCAAGTCCTCCCTCTTGCGGCGCATCTCGAACGCGACGCCGAAGGTCGCCGACTACCCGTTCACGACGGTCGAGCCCGTCCTCGGCACGGTCGAGGGCCCGGACGCGCGGCAGCTCACGGTGGCGGACGTGCCCGGGCTCATCGAGGGCGCAGCCGAGGGAGCCGGGCTCGGGCACGAGTTCCTGGCGCACCTCGAGCGGGCAAGCCTGTTCGTGCACGTGCTCGACGCTGCGGAAGGTGACCTCGAGGAGCGGTTCCGCGCGGTCGACGGCGAGCTTGCCGCCTACGGCGCGGGGCTCGCGGAGCGTTCGCAACTCGTCGTTCTCAACAAGATCGACCTCCTCCCGGAGCCGCCTGCCTTCCGGTACGAGGACGAGCGGATCGCGGGCGTCGTCGCTGTCTCCTGCGTGACGGGAGCCGGGATCGACGAGCTGAAGCGCCGACTGTTCGAGCTCTGTCCCGTCGAGGCCGGGGAGCCCGCCGAGCAGACGCTTCCGGACTACCTGGACTACCGGCCTCGCCCCTCTCGGGGCCCGGCCTTCCGCATCCTCCGGACCGACCGCGGCTACCGCGTCGTCGGCACGCCGCCTTCGCCGGAGGAGCTGGAGGAAGCCCTCCGGCGGATCGGGGTCAGGCGCGGCGCGGAGGTCGAGGTCGACGGCGAGGCGCTCGAGTGGAGCGAGTGAGGCTCGGAATCCTCGGAGGAGCGTTCGACCCTCCGCACGTCGGTCACGTCGCCCTTGCCCGAGCCGCGATCGCGGGGCTCGGGCTCGAGCGGCTCCTCGTCCTCGTCGTGGCCGACCCCGGCCACAAGGGCGTCGCGGCCCCCGCCGAGGAGCGGCTCGAGCTCGCAAGGCTGGCGTTTGCGGACGTGGCGGAGGCCGAGGTCGAGCTCGACGTGCACGCCCGCACGGTCGACTCGCTCGAGGAGCGGCGACCGAAGGACGCGGTCTTCGTCATCGGTGGGGACGAGCTCGCGGGTCTCCACCGCTGGAAGCGTCCGGACCGAGTGCTCCAGCTCGTCCGCCTCGCCGTCGCGATGCGGCCGGGCGTCCCCGACCGCGAGCTGCGCGAGGCACGCTCCCGGTCCCCCGCGCCCGACCGCATCCTCTTCTTCGCGCTCGAGCCGGTGGCGGTTTCCTCGACCGAGGTCCGCGAGCTCGTTGCCCGCGGCGAGCGGATCGACGGGCTCGTGCCGCCCGCCGTCGCCGCCGAGATCGCCCGCCTGGGCCTGTACCGGAACGCCGAGTAGACTGAGATGTGGAGCTGAAAGGACGAGAGACCGACTGACCCCGCTCGAGCAAGCACGCCGTACCGCCGCTCTCTGCCAGGAGAAGCTGGCCGCCGACGTCACCATCCTCGACATGCGGGGCGTCTGCGACTACACCGACTTCTTCGTGATCGCCTCGGGGCGCAACCCACGCCAGACGAAGGCGATCTACGACGACGTCGCCGGCACGCTGAAGAAGGACCACCGGCTGCTGCCCCGCTCGACCGCTGGGCTCGTGGAGGCGACGTGGATCGTCGCCGACTACCTCGACGTCGTGCTCCACCTCTTCACGCCCGACGTGCGAGGCTTCTACCGGCTCGAAGATCTCTGGAGCGACGTGCCCTCCGTCGAGCTCCAGGCCGTCTAGCGTTGTCCGATCGGTGAACTAATCTGGAGGTCGTGCTGACGACCGACCAGAAGGGCGCCATCGCCGAGCTCGCGATTGCTCGCGCGGCCGCCGAGCTCGGCGTCGGTGTGTTCAAGCCCCTCACCGACGGGAAGCGCTACGACCTCATCTTCGAGCTTGGATCGAAGCTCTACCGCGTTCAGTGCAAGTACGCTCGCTTCCGCCGCGATGTGGTCGTCGTGCGCTGCTACTCGTCGCGGCGTGCACGCGAGGGCCTGCTGAAGCGCCCGTACTGCGTGGAGGACGCGGACCTCATTGCTGCGTACTGCCCCGAACTCGAACGCTGCTTCCTCGTGCCTGCACATGAATTCGACGGCCGCACCCAGATCGACCTCCGCGTCAGAGCGAGCCGCAACAACCAGCGACTCGGGATCAACTGGGCGGACGACTTCGCTTTCGACGCTAGACTGACGGCTCTCCTGGGGCCATAGCTCAGTTGGGAGAGCGCGTGACTGGCAGTCACGAGGTCGCCGGTTCGAGCCCGGCTGGCTCCATCCTCGTCTCAGGGCGCAGGGGGATCGGTCTCGAGCTCGCGTCTACGCCTTGCGCACCGTGTAGACGGCGGCTCGTTTCTTCGTGGCGCCCCGGTAGCCCGCCGTGACGGTGACGCGAAGCTTCTTGCCGGCTGCCGTCGCCGGGAACCGGAAGCTGCAGCGCCCGCTCCCGCGTCCCCGCAGAGGCGCGCTCGCCAGCGTCGCGCTGCACGTGGCCGTGTCCGGAGTGACTCTCTGACCCGTGCTCAGCCCGATCGAGGGCACGAGCACGGTGAACGTCCGACCGGCGATCGGCGCGAGCGGCCGCGTCCGCACGTTCACGCTGCTGATGGCTACCGCCGACGCCTCGAGAGCGTAGGCCCACGTTCCGCTGTCCGGTGCCGTGTCCCCGGGGACGGGCTCCGTCGTGAGCTGGAACGCGAAGGCGCTCGTCCCGTCGAGCTCACGTCGGTTGATCGAGACGATCGCACGCTGCGACGTACCCGAGATGTGAAGCGTGGACCGCGGTGGGGTGA
>Ga0233416_10000061_pt1 | contig 29298 bp, 29 predicted proteins | sample Sediment_Towuti__2_FD_188638 | JGI IMG/M metagenome (GOLD analysis project Ga0233416, IMG submission 188638) | Sediment microbial communities from Lake Towuti, South Sulawesi, Indonesia - Sediment_Towuti_2014_0_MG | ecosystem: Environmental > Aquatic > Freshwater > Lake > Sediment | place... | reverse complement strand
TCGGCAGGTTTCACCTGCGCGTCGGCGCAAGAGCGGCCCGGAAATAGGCTGAGCAAGGCTGGAGCGTCGACTCGAACGCGACGATTTGGCTTATCAACCTGGAAAAAGCAGTTCACCACGAAGAACACAGAGAACACGAAGGAAAGACAACGGATTTCATCAACTTTCGCAATCACCCGTCGGGTGGCGCAGAAAACCCTCGTGTTTCTTCAACTTCGTGCACTTCGTGGGCTCTGTGGTGAGCTCAACTGCCGTTATTAGGATCAATGCCGTAACCAAGGGGGAATGGCCTTTTCTCGGATAAAAAAACGGCGAGGTTGCCCCCGCCGTTTGAAGACGATCGAACGATCAGTCGCTCAGCGCGGCAGCCATGAGGAGCCCATCAGGTACTCGTCGACAGCGCAGGCGCACTGGCGCCCTTCGCGGATGGCCCAGACCACCAGCGACTGACCGCGTCGCATGTCGCCGGCGGCAAAGATCTTGTCGACGGTGCTGCGGTAGTCGCGGTCGTTGGCGGCAACATTGCCGCGACCGTCCTTGGCAACGCCGAGATCGTTCAGCATTCCTTCGTGCACCGGGCTGACAAAGCCCATCGCGAGGAAGACCAGATCGGCCTTGAGCTGGAACTCGCTGCCGGCTACCTCATTCATCTTCCACTGGCCGTTCTCCTGCGTCCACTCCACACGCACGCAGTCGATGGCCACCACCTGACCATTCTCGACCACGAAACGCTTGGTGGAGACGCAGTAGTCGCGCACGCACCCCTCCTCCTGCGAGGTGGAGATGCGCAGGCGGTTGGGCCAACTGGGCCAGGTGAGCAGCTTGTTCGTCTTCTCCGGGGGTTGCGGCAGGATCTCGATCTGGGTGATCGAAGCGGCGCCGTGGCGGTTGGAGGTGCCGATGCAGTCGGAGCCGGTGTCGCCGCCGCCGATCACCACCACATGCTTGCCGGCCGCCGAGATGATTTCGCTCTCGGAAAACTTGGCGCCATGCACGATTTTGGTCTGCTGGGTGAGTAGCTCCAGCGCGAAATGGATCCCCTTGGCATTGCGCCCTTCGATCGGCAGATCGCGCGGCTTCTCGGCGCCGCCGGCCAGCACCACCGCGTCGAAATCGCGCAGCAGATCGGTTGCGGCAACATCCTTGCCGACATGGGCGTTGACGCGGAACTCGACACCTTCGGCCTGCATCTGAGCGATGCGGCGATCGATAATCCTCTTCTCGAACTTGAAGTTGGGGATGCCGTAGCGCATCAGGCCGCCCGGCTTGTCGGCCTTCTCGAAGACCACCACACCATGTCCGGCGCGTGCCAGCTGTTGGGCGCAGGCCAAGCCCGACGGACCGGAGCCGACCACGGCCACCTTTTTACCGGTTTTATGCGGGGCGATCTCGGGGGTGATCCAACCCTCGCTCCAACCCTTCTCGACCACCGCCAGCTCGATGTTGCGGATGGTCACCGCATCGCCGATCAGGTTGACCGTGCACGACTCCTCGCAGGGGGCGGGGCAGATGCGACCGGTGAACTCGGGGAAGTTGTTGGTCGAGTGCAGGATATCCAGCGCCTCGCGCCAGCGACCGCGATAGACCGCGTCGTTCCAGTCGGGAATGATGTTGTTGATCGGGCAGCCGTTGTGGCAGAAGGGGACGCCGCAATCCATGCAGCGGGCGCCCTGCGTCTTCGTATCCTCCGGCAGTTTGGCGAACTCCTTGTAGTGGCAGATGCGCTCGGCGACCGGCGCATAGCTGCTGCCGATGCGCGGAAATTCCATGAATCCGGTGGGCTTACCCATGGCTCAACTCCTTGGCGGCCGACTTGGCGGCTTCCATCTCTGCCAGTGCGCGGCGGTATTCGACCGGCATCACCTTGACGAACTTCGGCAGAAATGCCTCCCAGTTGGCGAGGATGGCGTGTGCGCGTGCCGAGTCGGTGTAGTGCAGATGACGCTCGATCAGGGTGCGCAGGATCTTCCGATCGTTCTGATTCAGCGCGTGCTTAATCTCCACTTTGCCGTGCGTCTCCATGTCCGGACCTTGGTGATCCAGTGCTTCGAGTGCGTCGGCTTCGGAGGCGACCGGCTCCAGCGCCACCTGCGCAAGATTGCAGCGGCTTTCGAAATCGCCCGCCTCATCGAGGACATAGGCGATGCCGCCGCTCATGCCGGCGGCAAAGTTGCGACCGGTCTGACCGAGCACCACGACGGTGCCGCCGGTCATGTATTCGCAACCGTGGTCGCCGACCCCTTCGACCACCGCCGTGGCGCCGGAGTTGCGCACGGCGAAACGCTCGCCGGCAACGCCCCGGAAGTAGCACTCGCCGCCGATGGCGCCGAAGAGGACGGTGTTGCCGACAATGATGTTTTCGTCGGCCACCAGCTTCGCTTCGCGCGGCGGATGGATGACGATGCGGCCGCCGGAGAGCCCCTTGCCGACGTAATCGTTGCCGTCGCCTTCGAGCTCCAGCGTGATGCCGCTGGCCAGCCATGCACCGAACGACTGACCGGCGACACCCTTGGCCTTGATGACGATGGTATCCTCGGGCAGGCCGGCAAGGCCGTAGCGCTTGGCCACTTCGCCCGAGAGCATGGTGCCGGCCGAGCGGTTGACGTTGCGGATGTCGGTTTCGATCGTCACCGGAGTACACGCTTCCAGCGCCGGCTTGGCCTTTTCGATCAGCACGCGATCCAGCACGTCGTCGATGCCGTGGTCCTGCGACTCCGAATGGCGCACAGCGACGCCCGGCAGTTCGACGCGGTGGAAGAGGCGGGAGAGATCCAGCCCCTGCGACTTCCAGTGACGGATGGCGTCGTTGGTGTCGAGCATGTCGGCGCGACCGATCATCTCGGCGAAGGTGGCAAAGCCGAGCTCGGCCATGATTTCGCGCGTCTCTTCGGCAACATACATGAAGAAATTGATTACATCCTCGGGCTTGCCGACGAACTTCTTGCGCAGCTCCGGATCCTGCGTTGCCACGCCCACCGGGCAGGTGTTCAGATGGCACTTGCGCATCATCACGCACCCCTCGGCGACCAGTGCGATGGTGCCGAAGGCCACTTCGTCGGCGCCGAGCAGCGCGGCAATCACCACGTCGCGGCCGGTGCGCATCTGGCCGTCGGCCTGCACGCGGGTGCGGCCGCGCAGACGGTTGAGAACCAGCGTCTGCTGCGTTTCCGCGAGGCCCAGCTCCCATGCCGAGCCGGCATGCTTGATCGAGGTCAGCGGGGAAGCGCCGGTGCCGCCGTCGTGGCCGGCAATCACCACATGGTCGGCATGCGCCTTGACCACACCAGCGGCAACGGTGCCGACGCCGGTTTCGGAGACCAGCTTCACCGAGATGTCGGCGGCCGGATTGGCGTTCTTCAGATCGAAGATCAGCTGTGCAAGATCCTCGATCGAGTAGATGTCGTGATGCGGCGGCGGCGAGATCAATCCGACGCCGGGGGTGGAGTGGCGCACGCGGCCGATGCGGTGATCGACCTTGTGCCCGGGCAGCTGGCCACCTTCGCCCGGCTTGGCACCCTGCGCCATCTTGATCTGAATCTGATCGGAGTTGACCAGATACTCGATGGTGACCCCGAAGCGGCCGGAGGCGACCTGCTTGATCGCCGAACGCAGCGAATCGCCGTTGGCCAGCGGCTTGAAGCGCTCCGGCTCTTCGCCGCCTTCGCCGGTGTTCGACTTGCCTCCGAGGCGGTTCATGGCGATGGCCAGCGTGCTGTGCGCCTCGTGCGAGATCGAGCCGAAGCTCATGGCGCCGGTGGCGAAACGCTTGACGATCTCGTTCGCCGGCTCGACCCGATCGAGCGGAATCGACTGGCCGGACTTGAAGCGGAAGAGGCCGCGCAGGGTCTTCAGACGACCGTTCTGATCGTTGATGGCGCGCGCATACTCCTTGTAGAGGCCGTAATTACCGCTGCGCACCGCCTGCTGCATCTTGGCGATGATGTCGGGGGATAGGGTGTGCTCCTCGCCGCGTGCGCGCCATGCATATTCGCCGCCGACATCCAGCGCATCGCGATAGATGTGCGCATCGTGGTAGGCATCGAAATGGCAGCGTGCCGCCTCTTCGGCGATCTCGGAGAGGCCCGCGCCTTCGATCTTGCTCGGCGTGCCGGTGAAATACCTGGCGACGAAGTCGGAGGAGAGACCGACCGCCTCGAAGATCTGAGCGCCGCAGTAGGATTGGTAGGTGGAGATGCCCATCTTGGACATCACCTTCAGAATGCCCTTGGCGATTGCCTTGGCGAAACGGTGCTCCAGCTCGTGCGCATCGATGTCGGCGCTGATCATCCCCTGCCGCTGCATGTCGAACAGCGTTTCGAAGGCGAGGTAGGGGTTGATCGCCTCGGCGCCGTAGCCGGCGAGCAGGCAGAAGTGGTGCACTTCGCGCGCCGAACCGGTCTCGACCACCAGACCGCACTCGGTGCGCAGTCCTTGGCGAATCAGATGGTGATGCACGGCGCTGGTGGCGAGCAGAGCCGGGATCGGCAGGTGGTCGGCATCCACGTCGCGGTCGGAGAGGATCACAATATTGGACTGGCCGCGCACCGCAGCTTCGGCGGCCGAGCAGAGGCGGTCGATGGCTGCTTCCATGCCGGCAGCGCCCTCGGCGGCGTCGTAACAGATCGAGAGGGGGGTGGTGCGGAACTTGCCGCCGGTGTAGCGGTCGATGTGGCGCACCTTCTCCAGATCGGCATTGGAGAGGATCGGGTGGTGCACCTCGATGCGCAGATACGGCGCGCCTTCGCCGAGGCCGAGCAGGTTGGGGCGGGGGCCGATGATCGAAGTCAGGCACATCACCATCTCTTCGCGAATCGGATCGATCGGCGGGTTGGTCACCTGCGCGAAAAGCTGACGGAAGTAGTTGTAGATCGGCTTGGCGCGGTTGGAGAGCACAGCGAGGGGGCTGTCGTTGCCCATCGAGCCGACCGCCTCCTGGCCGGTGAGCGCCATTGGCAGCATCAGGAACTTCAGATCCTCCTGCGAATAGCCGAAGGCCTGCTGCCGGTCGAGCAGCGTGGCATGGTCGGGGGGCATGGCTGCCACTTCGTCGGGCAGCGATTCGAGCTGGATCTGGGTCTCGGCGAGAATGGCGCGGTAGTCGCGCTCGGCGGCGAGATTCGCCTTGAGTTCGGCATCGTCGATGATGCGGCCCGCTTCCAGATCGATCAGGAACATCTTGCCCGGCTGCAAACGCCACTTCTTGACGATCTTCTCCTGCGGAATGTCGAGCACGCCCATTTCGGAGGCCATCATCACCAGATTGTCGTTGGTGATCAGATAGCGGGCCGGACGCAGGCCGTTGCGATCCAGCGTCGCACCGATCTGGCGACCGTCGGTGAAGGCGACCGCTGCCGGGCCGTCCCACGGCTCCATCAGCGCGGCGTGGTATTCGTAGAAGGCGCGGCGCTCTTCGTCCATCAGCGGATTGCCGGCCCACGCCTCGGGGATCATCAGCATGGCGGCATGCGCCAGCGGATAGCCGCCCATCACCAGAAGTTCGAGGGCATTGTCGAAGCAGGCGGTGTCCGATTGGCCATCGACACTGATCGGCCACAGCTTGTGCACATCCTCGCCCAGCAGCTTCGAGGACATCGATTGGCGGCGGGCGTTCATCCAGTTGAGGTTGCCGCGCAGCGTGTTGATTTCGCCGTTGTGCGCCACCATGCGGAAGGGGTGGGCCAGCTCCCAGGCCGGGAAAGTGTTGGTGGAAAAACGCTGATGCACCAGCGTCAGCGCCGAGGTGTAGCTGGCATCGGCCAGATCGGCATAGAAGGCGCCCACCTGATGCGACAGGAACATGCCTTTATAGACGATGGTGCGGCTGGAGAAGCTGGCGATGTAGAAGCTGGCGGCATCCTTGCGACCCAGCGCATTGATGCGGTGTTTGGCGACGCGGCGGATGACGAAGAGCTTGCGCTCGAAGCCGTTCTGATCGGGAGTCGATTCGCCGCGCGCGATGAAGAGCTGGCGAATCACCGGCTGGCAGCAGGTGACGCTGGGAGGCAGATCGGCAGCGATCGCATCGGTCGGCACATCGCGCCAGCCGAGCAGCTTCTGCCCCTCTTCGCGGATCGCCTGCTCCAGCGCCGCTTCGCACTCGGCACGGAAGAGATCGTCCTGCGGCAGGAAGATCATGCCAACGCCGTAGTTGCCGGAAGCCGGCAGCGCAAAATCGAGCTTTTGCGCACGGAAGAAGGCATCGGGAATCTGGGTCAGAATACCGGCGCCATCGCCCTCGCGCGGATCGGCGCCGGCGGCGCCGCGATGGGTGAGGCGGGTCAGTAGCTCCAGTCCCTGTTCGACGATGGCATGGCTTTTCTGATTCTTGATATGGGCGACGAAACCGACGCCGCAGGCGTCATGTTCGTTGCGCGGGTCGTACATCCCCTGGCGTTCGGGTCTGCTGGAATGACTCATGCCAACCTCGTCAAATGCAACTGTAGTGTGGTCGAGCCAGTAGATGGCACTCCCCGTCCCTGAGCGGGTTACTCCGCAAGGGGGGCGCAATATATCGGAGCAGTTGGCAATTCTCCACACTGCCCTACCCCTTGGCGATGAAGGGCGACTGCGCGATGCTGTCGGCGATGAACTCCTTTGCCGATGAGGCTGCCGAAACAGGCGCGCTGCTCGATCGTCTTGCCTACCCCGCCGAATCGAGCTTTGCAGCGGCGGCGTTGCAGGATATTCAGACCCATTTTGGTTATCTGCCGCACAGCTGCGATGCCTTGGTGGCGCACCATTTCGGCGTTGACGCAGCACTGTTGGCGGCATTGATCGCCGACAACAGCCTGTTTCGCCGCCGTGAGGCGCCGGCATGCCGCTTGCGCCTCTGCGTTGGACCCAGCTGCAGCCGCGAGGGCGCAGATGCGTTGGTTGCCCGGTTCGCCGACGCCGAACAGCTCTCCTGCATGGGCTGTTGCAACCGCGCACCGGTTGCGATTGTCGATGGCGAGATGTTGACCTCGGCAAGCGTGGTAGCGATTGCCGCCCGCCTTGCCCGAATCTGAACACGTACTGTTGGAGGTTTCACCCATGGCCAGGATTTCGCTTCTGCTTCTGCTTGCCGCAGTTCTGACACTTTCGGCCTGTATCGTCGTGCCCGGACCGCGCCATGGCGGCGTGATCGTCGTCCCCTCCGGCGGCGACCACGGCGATCATCGCGGACATGGCAAACACCACGATTAGCGCGATATCGAAAGCACTGGCAACTCGGCCGCGATCGGCGCCTCGACCATTGCACTGGCGCACAATCTCGGGCTGAAGGTGGTGGCGGAGGGGGTGGAAACCGAAGCACAACGCCGCTTTCTGGCGTTGCACGGCTGCGACTATTTGCAAGGATTTCTTCTCGGAAAACCATTATCCGAGGAGGAAGCGATGGCATTGCTGGATAACATGGCAGTCGCCTGAACACCGTTTAACCTGAAAACGGCAGTTGGACTCACCACAGAGGGCACAGAGGACACAGAGAACGGGATTTTTGGCTTATTTGGCTGCCCACCCAACGGGTGAGAGTCTTGAATCGGCCAACTACTTGTTTTTCCTCTGTGAACTCTGTGTCCTCTGTGGTGAACTGCTTTTTCTAGGTTAATCGAGATCGCGCGCCCACAGCGGCACCAGATCGCCGGCCCGGCGCATGCGGGCGGTGTGCAAGAGGCATTCGGGATCGAGTGCAGCCAGCAGCCGATGAAAGGCCGGGCCGTGGTGGTGTTCGCGCAGGTGCGCCAATTCGTGCAGCAACACATGCCGCGCCAGTTCGGGCGGCAAAAAGAGCAGGCGATCGTTGAGCGAGATGGCGCCATTTCTGGCGCAGCTGCCCCAGCGGCGGCGCTGCGACCGGATACTGACCGGGCCATGGCGCAGCTCATGTTCGGCGGCCAGTTGCGATAGCTGTGCCGGCAGAACTTCGGCCGCCTTGCGCCGCAGCCAGCGGCGCAGCAGGGCGATTGCCGCCTCGTGGTCGCTCGCATTGCCGCACATCAGAAGCAGATCGCCCTGTTCGCGCAGACGCAACCGGGCAGTGGTCGAGGGTTGTTGCAGCAGGCGCCAACGGCGCCCGAGAGCCGGCAGCTCGATCGTCTCCGGCAATTGCTGCGCCATCCGGCACTCGGCCAGCCAATGGACGCGATCCTGCTCCACTTTGCGCAGCGCATCGGCGATCCAAGCCGATTTGTCGCGCAGGATCGAAGGCAGCTGCTGCAGTGGAAAGCGATGGGGCAGCGTGATCACCAGTCCGTGTCGCATACTGACGGTCAGCCGCACATGGCGCGCCCGCGCCGAGCGGCGCAATTGGTAGGCCGGCGTTTCGTTCAAGGCTTCAGATGGTTGCGCATGATCGAGAGCGAGAGCGAGCGCGGCGTTGTCTTCTGGATCAGCCAGAGCAGACGATGGCGCCAGCCGGGGATGCAGAAGCCGCCACCGCGACGCAGCGAGGAGAGGCTCGCCGCCACCACATCGGCAGCGGTGGTGCGGAAAAAGTTGCCCTTGCTCCACGGCATGCCTGAGACCTTGCGAAATCCGGTCGGCGAGGGGCCGGGGGCGAGGGTGACCACAGTGACGCTGTCGGCCAGCTCAGTGCGCAGCGCCTCCGACCAGTAGGTGACCCCCGCCTTGGCGGCGGCATAGGTGCTCATGAAGGGGAGCGGCGTTTCGCCGGCCAGCGAGGAGACGTTGATCACGAAGCCATGGCTGCGTTTCAGGCGCGGCAGCAAAGCGTGCGTCAATGCCACCGGGGCGATCAGGTCGGTGCGCAACACATCCAGCTGCAGGTTGACTTCGCGCATCTCGAAGCGCCCCCAGATGCCGAAACCGGCGTTGTTGACCAGACCGACCAGCTCGCATTCGCCCAGCTGCGCCAGCAATGACTCGACGCCGTTGGGTTCGGCCATATCGGCCAGCAGCAAGGAGTGGCGATCGGGATACCTCAGGGCATCGAGGGTCAATTGCAGCCGTGCCCGATCGCGCCCATGCAGCAGCAGCGTATATCCTTGCGCCTCCAGCTGGCGAGCGAACTCGATGCCGAAACCGCCGGAGGCGCCGGTAATCAGAACCGTGCCCATCGTCAAAACGCGACGATCGGCAGCATGTTGCGCTGGCGCTGGCAAAACGAAGCCACGTCGCGCACACCGCAGGCGGCGAGCAGCGTCTGGCAACTGTGCATCGCGTGCCCGACCTCTTGCGGCGCATGCGCATCGGAACCGTAGGCAAACGGAATCCCCAACTTGGCCGCTTCGGCGATGATGCGCGCATGCGGGTAGATCTCGCCGACCGGTTTGCGCAGGCCGGCAGAGCTGATCTCCAGTGCGCAGCCGGCATCGCGCACCGCCTCTAGCATGGCCATCTCCGCTTGTGCCACCTTGCGGCTGCCCGCCGGCGGCCGATGGCCGAATTTCTTGATCAGATCGGGATGGCCGATGATCTCGAACAGGCGGCTTTCGGCCGAGGCGGCCACCAGTGCGAAGTAGTCGCAGTAGGCCTGCTCGATCTCGCGGCCGTGCCACTGATGCAGCAGGTCGGGATTGTCGAAGCCCCAATCGCCGACGTAGTGCACCGAGCCGATCCAGTAGTCCCAGTCGTGCGCCGCGCTCAGCTCGCGCAGCCACGGCTCGGCGCCGGGATAGAAATCGGCCTCGAGCGCCAGACGGATGGTCAGCTCGCTGCGGAGTTGCCCGGCTACCTGCTCCACCTCGCTACAGTAGTCGGCCAGCTCCTCGCGCCGCATGCGCCACTCCGGATCGTAGCCGGCCGGCATCGGCGCATGATCGGAGATGCCGATTTCGCGCATCCCCTGCGCCAGCGCCGATTGCGCATAGTCGAGCACGCTGCCGCTGGCGTGGTTGCAGCGCGGTGTGTGCATGTGGTGGTCGGGAACAGGTGAGAATCGCATGCCGAAAAGCTATGCCGGAAAAGGGCAGGGGAGAAGGCGGCCTATTCCTGCTCCTCGATCTGCTGCAATCGCTCGCCGATGCGCTGCTGCGCCAGTTCGGCCAACCCCTGCGCACTACGCCCGCGCAAACTCGGCTCAGCCGGATCGATGGGGGGGAGGTAATCGATGGTCATCACGTTGCGGCGGCGCGAGAACGCCAGCCAAGACTGCTTCTTGCCGAGAAAGAGCGGCCGGCAGTGAATGGCCACAGGCTGAATCGGAACGCCGGCAGCCAGTGCGGCATGAAATCCGGTGGTGCGAAAGCGCCCCATCTCCAATGCGCCGACTGAGCGCGTCCCCTCCGGGAAGATGGCCACATGGTGCCCCTCGGCCAGACGCTGGCTGCACTCGTCGATAATGCGGCGCGACGATTCGAGCGTGCCGTCCATCCCCTCGACATAGCCGGCCAGCTGCACGAAGCGGGCAAGCACCGGATTCTGCAGTGTCTGCGATTTATAGAGGCAGACGGCCAGCGGGAAATCGCGCAGCAGCACGATGAAGTCGAGCAGCGAGGGGTGGTTGGCCACCACCACGCAGGGGGTGGCAGCAGGGGTACCGCGAAAGCGGAACTCGACCAGACGCAATCGGCTCAGGGTTGCCAGATAACGGCGCACATGCCGATGGGCGACCTGCAGCGCCGCATTGCGTCGCGCTTGCGACTCGCCCGGCTGGCCGAGCAGGCGCGGGATCACCCACTGGCTGAGCCAGAGCACCATCAGGGCAAACTGGGCAAAGCCGAGCGCAGTCAGCAGCAGACGCAGCGGCAGCACCAGCGTCTCGCCCGTTCGGCGACTCCATGTCGTTTTTTGGCTCAAAACTGGATCCACCCCGGATTGCATCGCCGCCCTTTGCTTCGCTCTACGCTCCTCGGCAAGGTTCGGGGCGTGGGCAGCGTTCGGCCCACCCTACAGATGCCGGACGGTGTTGCCAGCAGGGGGTGATGGTGGATTCGACAGGTCAGCAGAGCATCGTCTTCGTCAATCCGCCCTACGAGCGGATCGCTGCCGGCTACGAATTCGTGCGCCATATCGCCAACCTCTCCCCCTCGCTCGGGCTGCTGCATCTGGCCGCCGAGGTGCGTCTGCACGGCTACCGCCCGTCGATCATCGAGAGCGACATCTTCAATCTCTCCGTGGCCGAGGTGGCCGCACGCATCGTCGCCGATCGCCCAGCATATCTCGGCATCACCCTCTTCACCGTCGGAGTCTGGAACGGCGCCGAAATTGCCCGCCGGGTGAAGGCGGCGTTGCCGGAAACGGTGGTGATCGTCGGCGGTCCCCACATCTCCTCGATGGGGCAAGAGACGATGACCCGCTTTGCCGAGTTCGACTATGCGGTGCTGGGGGAGGGGGAGAAGGTGCTGATCGACCTGCTCTCTGCTCTGGAATCCGGCACCGATCTGGAAGAGGTGCCGGAGCTGCTCTACCGCCGGGGCGGACTGATCTGCCGCACGCGCGGCCGCCCGATCAACCGCAACCTCGACGAGCTGCCCTTTCCCGCCTGGGATCTGCTGCCCGATTTCCCGCGCGCCTATCGCGCCGCCGTTTTCGACTATCCTCGCGGGCCGGTGGCGACCATCGCTGCCTCGCGCGGCTGCCCCTTCCACTGCCAATTCTGCGACACCTCCACCTTCGGCGACCGCGTGCGCAGCTACTCGCCAAACAAGGTGTTCGAGATGATGCGCCATCTGCACGATCACTACGGCGTGCGCCACATCATGTTTGTCGACGATCTCTTCCTTGCCAGCCGCCTGCGCACAGAAGCGCTGTGTAATCTGATTCTCGAACATGGGCTGACCATGAGCTGGTCGTGCGCGGCCCGTGTGGACACCGTGCGCCCCGATCTTCTGGCGCTGATGAAGCGGGCAGGCTGCTGGGAGATCAGCTTCGGCCTTGAAACCGGATCGGATGCGATGCTGGAGCAGATGGACAAATCGGCGCGGGTGGCCGATGCCGAACAGGCGGTGCGCTGGACGCATGCCGCCGGCATCCGCACCAAGGGACTGTTCATGCTCGGCTATCCGGGCGAAAACGAGGAGAGCATCGCCGCCACCAAAGCCTTCGTGCGCCGCATTCCGATGACCATCATGCATCTGACCAAGTTTACTCCCTATCCCGGCTCGCCAATCTACCGCACCCTCTACGGCACCAACATCCGCGACGACCACTGGGAGAAGATGAACGGCATGAACTTCGTCTGGGCGCCGGAGGGGATGAGCGTTGCCGATCTTGACCGCCATTATCAGCAGATCCTCACCTGGTTCTACCGCCGGCCGCAGGTGGGCCACTATTATCTGGGGATGATGATGCGCTACCCGCACCATCTCTGGCGGCTGCTGCGTTTCGGCGCCGGTTTTGCGGCCGCCAAGGTGCGCAGCTTGGCGGCCGGGCGCGGCGGATTGCTGGCTCGGCAACAGTGATTAAGGATACCCTGAACAAGTGCGTCCTGCCCTTGTTCAGGAACGCCCAGCCAAAAGCGCGGTTTTGGCTGGACTTGCAAATCGCGCACTTACGTGCCCGATTTGGCGGCCCATCCATGGGCCGCACGGATGGCTCTGAATTGTTCAGAGCATCCCTAAAGATTGCCCCTGAATAGAGCCATGGACGGGCCCCCAATCGAGCATGACCGATTTGCATAACCGCACTTTGCGCTGTGCGTCGGACGCACTTGCAGAGGTTTGGGGTGGTCAGTTGCCGAGTTTGAGTCGTTGGATCAGTGAGGCGGGAAGTTCGAATTTCTCCATGTCGGCGATGGTTGTCGCCAAATCGTAGTCGATCCGGTGCAATTCGAAGCGGCGCGAAGCCGGTCGCAAGATGGCAAATTCGGCGCCGACGAAGCCACCGCGCGGTTGCCCGACCGAACCGGGGCAGAAGAGGGTGATATCGCTCATCGCTCCCTGTCGCTGACTCATGTCGCGCACGGTATCACCGTTGCGGCTGATGAAACTTCCCTGCAGATGCGAGTGGCCGTGCAGGCAAAAAGAGAAGGTTTGCTCGGCCATCCAGGCCAGATTCTGATCGGCCGTCCGATCGTAGACATAGGCATTGAAGAAGGTTGGATCCTGTGGGGACCCGTGCACCAGCAACCAGGGCGTCTGCCGCCACTGTAAGGGAAGCGAGGCCAGCCATTGGCGGCGGCGCGCATCCAGTCGTTCGATGGTCCACTGTGCCGCGACTAGTCGGTTGCCATGCATGCTCGGGACCGGCATGGAGGTGCCCACCATGTGATCGTGGTTGCCGCGCAGGCAGATAAAACCACGTTCGCAGGCAAGATCGATACATTCGGCGGGATGCGGGCCATATCCAACCAGATCCCCCAGACAGACGATGCGATCGATCCCTTCTCGGTCCAGATGGGCCAGCACCTGTTGTAATGCCGGAAGATTGGCATGAATATCGGCCAACAATGCCACCGCCTCGTCTTCGGCGAACCACTGTTCCAGAAGATCGACTTCACGAACGGGCAAAGGCTCTTCGCTAAGGGTGACTTTGCTGCTTGTTTTGTTGCGTTCGATTTCGACCCGCTGCGACGGCCAGAGCAGTTCGTGACGAATGGTTTGCGCCCGCTCCAGTGCCGCACCGGTCAGATATTGGCTGCCCAGATGTTCGTAGACCAAATTGACGGCAGCCACTCCCGGGACGTCATCGAAATGGTGGTGCAGAATTGTCCCCAGATGTTGGCCAAAACGGACTGCCAGATCGTTCTCAAACCAAGTGGCGGCGTAATGGCGTAGCCAGCCGGCAAGCATGGCAACAAAGCTGAGAAAATGGTCCCAAGTATAGAAATCGTCATCGAGATAATAGATATGGCCATCGGGCGCAACGCCAAAATTGGAGAGGCCCTCGTCGAGACGCTCCTGAAATTGGGCTGCATGGCGCAGGTACATCTCCGAGACATCGAGCAACCACTCCAGCGCCTGCTCCGAAGAAACATTCGCGATTACGGTATGTAGCGGGGAGAGGCGCTCGGCAATGTTTCCTGCCCGCCATACCCCTTCGTCCTGAAGGACAAACCAGGTTTTTTTGGGCGGATAGATGGAGGCATTGGTGCTCTTGAGCAGATATTTGCAGCACCAGGCGACCGCAATTTTGCTGTTGTCAAAGCCACCCGATGTATTCACCTTGACCACATGCGTTGCCGAGGCATACAGGCGAGTAGCAGGTTTTCCGGTGAAGGCGGCCCCATGTTGCAACCGCTCCTCTTCGACGCCGAGAGTTTGCGCGATCGTCTCAACAGGTTCGATGTTGCCAGCAACTGCGCCGACGATAAGTATGACCGGGGTCTGCATTCGGTTAAGGTATCAATTGCAGTTTCGGGAGCAAGGAGCATCTATGCCCTATGAGAGCCAAAGCGCGAACGACCTGAAGCACATCAACTTCTTGCGCAAGGCATTGCGGGAAAACAGCAGGATTTCCATCAGTTTTTCTGGCGCGGCCGGCTGGAAAGGGACGCTTGCGCTCGAGAACGGAAACTTCGACGCCGAGCAGGGGATGCTGGCTCTGATCCGTCGCATTTTTGAAACAGACGTGGTCGGCTTTGAGTGGGAACCGCTGACGCAACCTCTTGAAGGCTCTGTGGAGGCTTCCCTGAGTTTGGCGCGCGCGTTGAACAACTGGCACCCCGATGCCGAGCGCATTCGCATCTATCGCTACAACTTTTCCAAATTGCCCCCTGTCCGCCTGAAGGCAGCAATGCTGTTTCGCATGCTTCCGGACGATCGCCCGCTCTATTCGCAACTCTATCAGGAGAGCCTGCGTGCCGAAGGGGTTCGCTTGGCCGAGTTTCTTGGCGAGTCAGAGCCTGGGGTGCTGCTTAAAAAGATCAGGATTGTTCTTGTTTGTTATTGTCTGGGAACCCTGATTCCGATCGAGCCTCCCAAGCCCATGGAGCCGGTTGTGCGCGAGAACAAAATGGAAGTTGCCCGCCGCATCCTGACCAAGCTGCGCAGCAATTGAGCCCTTCAGAAACATATCGAGATTCAGTGAGAGGACGATCATGAGTATCGCGAAAATCATCATCTCGGGCCCCTTCGGATCCGGTAAGACGACCTTGATTCAGCATGTCAGCGACGAACAGTTCTCCGGCAAGGATGTTCCCACGACCGGCGTTCTGGCCCAGTTCAAAGGCATGACGACGGTGGGACTCGATTTCGGTATCCTCAAAGTGGACGATGGCTTGGATGTGCACCTTTTTGGCACTCCTGGGCAGTCGCGCTTTAAGTTCATGTGGGAGATTCTCTCCAAAGGCGCCTTGGGAGGGGTCCTGCTGGTCGACACAGCCTCAGACCGGGCGCTCGACGAAGCATTCGAGATGGTAAAGAGCTGGAAAAATCTGCGCGATTTTCCAATGGTGATTGGCGCTACGAAGCAGGACCTTCCCGACGCGTTGCCGTTGGAGCAGCTCCCCAAGCGCATCGATTCCGGCAATATTCCGATTCTCACAGTCGATGCGCGCAGACGCGACGATAACCGCATGCTTGTGATGGCCCTGTTGCAGGAGATTCTGCTTGCTTCCGAACCGCAGGACGCGGGAGACGCCTTCGAGTTGTAACGTTTTGGCCGCGATCGATTCCTTCCTTTCCCTCCGATTCTTTATGGTGTGAACGAAACTGCCTCGTTCTGCAGAGTGGCAGGAATCTGTATCCTTGACTGCGACAGAAATTGGGAATCCGCCCCTGCTTTTACCGCAAATGTTAACCGACAGAAAACCTTTGACGAATCATAGGGTTCTGATAAACTGCACAAGTACAACGTTACTGATTAGCTGTTATGTTTGATTACGGACCTGCGAGGGGATTCTGTGACCAAGGCCGAAATTGCCAATATCGTTCATGAACGAGTCGGGCTCTCCAAGAAAGAGGCCGGCATGATTGTCGACGCTGTGCTCGATGAGATTCGTCTTGCGCTGGAGAGCGGAAATGATGTCAAGCTCTCCGGGTTCGGCCATTTTATGGTGCGAAACAAACACGCCCGTCGTGGCCGCAATCCCAAGACCGGCGGTGAAATCACCATTGAGCAGCGGCATGTGGTCACATTCCGTGCCAGCCAGTTGCTGAAAGGTCAGCTGGTCGGAGAGGGTGAATGAGCCAGTCGGCCCAGCTGCAGGAGAGTACGCTTTTTGAAGCACCGGACCTTCCGGATAAGCTGTTCTTTTCGATCCGCGAGGTTAGTGAAATTTGCGGTGTTGAGCCGCATGTTCTGCGATATTGGGAGACGGAGTTCCGGCAAATCAAACCGGTCAAAAAGAGCGGCAATCGTCGTTTCTACCGCCAGCGCGATATCCATGTCGTTTTACAGATTCGCCATCTGCTTTACGATCTGAACTTCACCATTCGCGGCGCCAAGAAACAGCTCGCCAACAATGATATGAGCGAAATGGTTGAACAGGGCGATACCCAAGATACACTGCGCCACCTCCGACAGGAACTGCTGTCGATTCGGGAACTGCTTGACGATTAATGATTTGGTCGAGCGGTGGGTTGATACATCGGGACGTAGCGCAGCTTGGTAGCGCACCAGTCTGGGGGACTGGTGGTCGGAGGTTCAAATCCTCTCGTCCCGACCATCCTTTCGAATTTTATCTGCCTCAATAACAATCCCGAGAACGCCAATTATTATGACCATTCGCACCGATCCCGCCTTTGATCGTCGTCGCAAACGCATGGTCGAAGAGCAGCTGATTGCTCGCGGCATCAGCGATCTGCGTGTATTGGAAGCGATGGCGACCATTCCCCGCCATCTGTTTGTCGATCCCGCGCTGGCTGCACACGGATATCAGGATTCGGCGCTGCCCATCGGAGCAAATCAAACCATTTCGCAGCCCTACATGGTGGCGCGCATGACTCAGTTGCTGGAGCTTTCCGGCAACGAGCGGGTGCTTGAGATCGGTACCGGATGCGGCTATCAGACGGCAGTGCTCTCGCGCCTGTGCAAACGCGTCTACAGCATCGAACGCATTGCGCTGCTGCACCAACTGGCGCAAAAGAATCTGCGCGCGACGCGCCATGCCAACGTGATGCTTAAATGCGGCGATGGCTTGCTCGGATGGCCGGAATATGCCCCTTTCGATGCCATTCTGGTCACTGCCGGCGGCCTGATGTCGTCGCATTGGCTCGATCAGCTGCGTGTCGGCGGCATCCTGCTGATGCCAGAGGGAGATGGGAGGATGCATCAACTGGTACGTCGGCGCAGAGAACCGGACGCGATTCGCATCGAAATGTTCGATGCCTGCGTATTTGTCCCCCTGCTTTCAGGAGTGGTGCAGTCGTGAATCGTAGGGCGACAGTCCGACACATGAACAGGTTCGCTCTTTTGTTGTTGATGCTGCCGCTTATGCTGTTGGCCAGCTGCCGCCATCAGGTTTCGCCGCAGATCGATTTGCAACCGGGCGCCAGCACATACATCGTTCGTTCCGGCGACACGCTCTACAGCATCGCCAAGGCGGCAGGAGTGGACTACAAGCAGCTTGCCCGGCGCAACCAGATTGCTCCCCCTTACAATATTTATGTCGGCCAGCGCCTCTATCTTGATCGGCGCGCACCCTTGGCAAACAGCATTCCGATCGCCAAAAGCCGAGGTAGAGACGTGCCGCCCACGCCTTCCAAGCCGAGCGGACCGAGCCGCCCGGCCAGAGTCGAACAGAAGCTGATCTGGCCCGTCACCGGCAACATTTCCAGCCCTTTCGGACAACGCGGCGAAAAGCCTCACGACGGCATTGATATTCTTGCTGCTGAAGGCGCGCCGATTTTTGCTGCCGCCGACGGAGAAGTGGTATATGCCGATCAGCGGTTGGCCGGATACGGACTCTTGATCATTATCCGGCATGACAACGATCTCTTTACCGTCTACGGACATAACCAGCGCAATCTGGTCGAACGCGGTGCCAAGGTGAGGGCTGGCGAAATCGTTGCCCGCGTTGGCCAGACCGGCCATGCCACCACCCCCCACCTGCACTTCGAGGTTCGCATAGGGCAGACCCCGGTCGATCCGCTCGAATATCTACCCCGGCGTTGACTGGCGACAGGCTATTGCCGGCCGTGCATCTTCAACGGCCAATGCGGAGAATGAACCCATGGAACCTATACGCCTGTTTGCGATTACTCCGCCGGGAGTGGAAGAGGTTGCGATCGATGAGTTAGCGGGCCTATCCGCGCATAATCCGACCGCTCTGTCCGGCGGTGTCGAGTTCTCCGGATCGATCGACACGCTGTTCCGAATCAGCCTGCGTGCCCGAACCATCACTCGTATACTGTTGCGCCTGCGCGAGTTCAAAACCACCGCCTTTCCCGACCTCTTCAATCGTCTGTCTGCCGAAGACTGGCGTCCCTATTTCGCTCCCGGCATGCGACTGGCGGTGGTGGCGCAGAGCCATCGCTCACGCCTGCTGCATACCGGCCGCATCTCCGAAACGGCAATTGCCGCCGTGCAACGTTCGGTTGCGGTGATACCGGCCGAGAAGAGCAGTGCCGATCAACGACTCTACATACGCTTCGACGAGGACTGCTGTACGGTCAGCATCGACTGCTCCGGCGAGCGACTCGATCGGCGCGGATATCGTCTGGATCCGGGTGCGGCGCCGCTGCGCGAAACGATTGCCGCCGCGATTGTGCTTTGGAGCGGTTGGCAACGGGAGGAACCTCTGTGGGTTCCGATGTGCGGTTCCGGCACTCTGGCCATCGAGGCGGCTATGATTGCGCGTCGGCAGGCAGTCGGCTGTGCGCACGCTTTTCCCTTTCTGCATTGGCCCGGGCTCAAGGCAAAACGATGGGAAAAAGCGCTGCGTACGGCCCAAGGCATGGCCCATACATCGCCATCATCGATTATCGCCAGCGATCTCTATCCGGCGGTGGTCGAGAGCGCCCGGCATAATGCCGAACGGGCGCAAGTTGCCAATGCAATCGATTTTTCCACTGCCGATCTTTTCGCCAGTCAACCGCCGACCGAGCGGGGGTTGCTGCTGCTCAACCCTCCCTACGGCGAGCGCATTGGCGGTGAGAGCAGCCGCACCTATGGTCGCATTGGCCAGCTCTATCGCGAGCGTCTGTCGCAATGGCGCATGGCTATTCTGGTCCCTGACAATGCAGCCATGCGCGCCTTGAGCCTAACCCCGAGCCGACAGCTTCCATTGCGTAACGGCGGGCTCCGCCTGCGACTGCTCTTGATCGAACCCCCATCATGCACGCGTTGAAAGAAGAGATCCGACGCTGCGCAGCGGTATTGGGTTTCGAGCTCTGCCATTTCACGCGTCCGATTCTCGCCGAGCATCACCGTACCGGACTCGACCGCTGGATCGACGCCGGCATGTATGGCGAGATGGGGTATATGGCGGAAGCGGAACGCAGCGAGCGTCGGAGGCAGCCGGAATCGATGCTACCGCACGTGCGTAGCGTGATTTCACTGGCAATGCGCCATGCCGCGCCGTCGTACACTTTGGATCAATCGCTGGCGGCGCGGGGCAGGGGAGCGATCGCCGCCTATGCACATGGCGACGACTACCATGAGACGATGAAACGCAGCCTCAAAACGCTGGCCGTCGAGCTCGATCGACTGCTCGGAGTGCATGCGCAGCGGGTCTATGTCGATACCGCCCCGGTGCTTGAACATGCGCTGGCAGCAAGCGCCGGATTGGGCTGGCAAGGAAAACACACTCTGACGATCGACCGGAAGTTCGGCTCCTTTTTCCTGTTGGGCGAGATATTTACCACTGCCGAAATCGAACCCGATCCGCCTGCATCCTCCCATTGCGGACGCTGCACCCGCTGCCTCGACAGTTGCCCGACTGGCGCCATCGTTGCCCCCTACGTGGTGGACGCAAGACATTGCATATCTTATCTAACCATAGAATATAATGGGGAAATTCCGCGCGAGTTGCGGTCGAACATTGGCAATCGCATCTTCGGCTGCGATGATTGCCAATTGGTCTGTCCGTGGAACGGAGAGCTTCCGCTGTGCGACAACGACCGACTTTTTCCTCGTCCGGAGAATAGCTTGCCTGATCTGGACGAATTGTTTGCGCTGAACGAGGCGGAGTTCAAGGAGCGCTTTCGCCGCTCGCCGATCCGCCGCAGCGGTTTTTCCGGACTGCGGCGTAATATCGCTGTCGCCATGGGCAATTCGGGCGAGGGGCGTTTTATTCCCGTTCTGCTGGCGGCGCTGAATGATTCGACACCGCTGGTGCGGCAGCATGCGGTTTGGGGGCTGGGAGTACTCTGTAGCCGCTCCGGCAATCCCTATCCCGACAAGGGGGACATCGTCTGCGCCCTTCGGTATCATCTGGCCAGTGAGCAAACGGCAGAGGTGGCCGAGGAGATCGGCCTGGCTTTGCGTTTGATCGAGGAGTCTCCGTGAAGCGACCCAAGGCATTTATATTCGATCTCGATGGAACGTTGGTAGATGCGCTGCCCGATATTCAGGCCAACGCCAACCGTGCACTGGAACAGCTCGGCTATTCGCTGCGTTTGAGCCGCGAGGAGACCAAGCCGCATGTCGGCGGCGGGGCGCAGAAATTGGCCGCCAGTGTGCTCGGCCTGCCGATGGACCATCCGCAAACAATGGCCCTTTATCAGACCTTTGCCGATATCTATGAACAGCATCCGGCTGACTTCGGTGTTCCCTTTCCTGGCGTAATGACAACGCTGGAGGAGATCAAGACGCGCGGTCTACCAATGTGTTGCGTCACCGCCAAGCCGTCAAAGGCACGCGTTCAGGTGCTCGATCGCATGGGAATTTCTCCCTATCTCACGCTGGCGCTATCGCCAGAGGATGGCTTTGCCAAGAAACCGGCGCCCGACATGCTCATCGAATGCTGCCGCGCCATGGGTGTGCGCCCGGAAGCGACGGTGATGGTAGGCGACACCCGTTACGATGTGGAGGCAGGCTTCAATGCCAACTGCCTGCGCGTCGCCTATTGCGAGCATGGCTATCAGGCGCTTCCGGAAGAGTTCGAGGGACGGGTGATGCGTCTGGCCAACTTCACCGATCTGCTGCAACTGCTTGGCGACTAGCGCTCGCCGTTTGTACGGCATCTATGCCGTTCTGCCGTCTGACCGAGACGATCTGGTGCTAGTGCAACAGGCGGAGGCTGCTCTGAAGGGGGGCATTCGCATTCTGCAACTGCGCAACAAACGGCAGTACGGCAAAGCGCTTCTGATGCTGGCACAGCGGATTAGACATCTGACCGCCAACTACGGCGCAACCCTGATTGTGAACGATGCGCTCGATCTGGCCCTGGCTGTTGGGGCGGATGGGGTGCATCTTGGGCGAAGTGATATAGGCGATATTTCACAACTGCGGAAACTTGCAGGAGATCGTTTGCTTGTCGGAGCCAGTTGCCAAGGAGATATCGACTATGGTCGCTCGCTGCTCGAGCACGGCGTCGATCAGCTCTCGTTCGGCGCCGTCTATCCGACCAAAAGCAAAGCAGAGGCGCGCCCCATAGGTCTTGAGCATCTGGTGCAGATGCGCAAAGCGCTGCCCGAGGCCAACATCGTTGCCATCGGCGGTATAACGCTGAAGAGTCTGCCGTCGATACGGCAGGCAGGGGCCGATTCTGCAGCGGTTATTTCCGATCTGTTCGACCATGCCGATATCGAAGGCAGAGCAGCTGAACTGGTCGAGTGTTGGGGAGGCAGGCATGCCGGATAAACGCGGATTGGTGGTCGATGGCTCACTGCATCTGAGCAAACCCTTTCTCGCCAAGCTTTTATTAAGCGGAATGCTGACCGCAATGGGTATCGTGGAACGTTTTGGCCATGAGAAGATCGAGATGGCGTTGGCCGCATTCGTGGTAATCCCGGCCGTCGGCTTCATCTTTACCTATCTGAAGCACGGAGCCAGTGACAAAGTGCTGCGGCAGGCGGCGATCACTTTGGCGGCGCTGTTCGTTTGGGCCATGGTCGGCTCGCTCTTTTTGGCGCTGGCCTTCTACCTGATTCTCGATAGCGCGACCCAACCGCAATCGATCACCAAGGAGGATGCATTTCGTTGGCTGAAGGGGGTGGAGACCGAAGAGTCGCCCGACCAACTGCGCAACTTGGTTGCCAGACATCAGCTTTTTCAATGTCTGCCCAAAACCATGAGCGAGGAGTTGCTCGACGAATGTCGTCTGTGTCAGCTGACAGCCGGTGAACACATGATCAAACAGGGCGTGTTCAATTCCGATCTCTATCTCATTGCTCGCGGGTATCTTGAAGTGGTGGTGGATGGTCATCATCTGGCCACGGTAGGCGAGGGGGATATCGTCGGCGAAATTTCGGCTAGCGGATTGAGCATGCCGGTGGCCGATGTAATTGCCGAAAGCGAAGTTCTGGCCTTTGCCTTTCCAGCCAAAGCCATCGACTGCATGACCGAGCGCTGCCCCGAATTCGGCGAAAAGATGCGTGCCATCGGCATCTGCCGCCAACGCAGTAACGAGGAAGAGGCTCGTCTGATGAAGCAGTTCGAGTGAACGATCCTCGTTCAGCCATTCTTCTCGTCGGAGGCTCCGACTCCAGCGGCCTGGCGGGAGTCCAAGCCGATCTGGCCACCCTGCGCACATTCGGTTGGCGCGGATGTACCGCCATAACGGCCCTCACCGCACAAACTCCGGACAGCATAATTCGCATAGAGCCCGCCTCGCTCGACCAGATGGAGGCCGAAGTACGCGCTGCCTTTGTCGGCTCTAAAATTCTTGCCATTAAAACAGGCATGCTCTTCGATGCCGATCATGTTCGAATTCTGGCCCGGCTCTTTTCCGAACTGGTGGATGGAATTCCATTTGTGCTCGACCCTGTAATCCGTTCGACGAGTGGGCGTCTTTTGCTCGATGCGCAGGGAATTGCCATACTCAAACAAGAACTGGCGGGTTTTGCGACCCTGATCACACCCAATATTCCCGAGTTGCAGATACTGGCAGGCGGTAACGGGAACACTTCGTTCGAAGCAAAGGCGCTTGCTCTGGCAGAATCCTTCGAATGTTCCATCCTGCTCAAAGGTGGGCATGCCGGAACAGCGATTCTGGAGGATCTGCTGGTGAGCAAAGAGGGGCATATCCACTCTTTCCGCCACAATCGCCTGAAGATCGAAAACCCGGTTCTGTTGCGCGGTACAGGTTGTCGGCTCGGCTCGGCTATTGCCGTTGGTCTGGCGGAAGGACTTTCGACACTGCAAGCAACGACCCGGGCCATCGATTGGCTACAGAAGGAGCTCTCCCCGATCCATAAAGGATGAATCGAAGACGGGAGCGTCAAGTGGCACGCAAGAAATACAAAATCACCGAATCGGATCGATGGTATGCCTGTCGCTGGTTGGAGAAGAAGCTGCAAAGCCCAACCTGGCTGGGTGAGACCAACAATTTCCAGGCCAATTCACAGTATGCCGCGCTTGATCCCGACGATCTTTCTTCCCTGAACAAATGGGGCGAGCAATGGCTTTCCAGCAGCGATTGGGTGCAGATGAAAAACGCGATTCGCGCCAGCCGGCGTCGATCAAAGGAAGAACCAGGCGGAAAATCCGTTACCTTGTCACGTAAATCATGGATGATCCTCAACTATCTGGCCGGCAAGGATGGCTGCACCTTATCGCAGGTTGTTGAGCGACGCTTGGGGATGGTCGACTTGAATATCAAGCGCTTTATTAAAACCGATCTACATGAACCCGTGCGAGAACATCTCCTCTGAACAGAGACTGGCGGCTTATGCGCAACCACCATGTTGTTGGCATAGACGCCGCGCGCCGTCTCTGGGGCGAGTTGAATCTGCAGAGTGCTATTTGGTTCATTCATTTTTGGTCACTCCTTCCTGCCTAAAGCCCTTTTGGCTTCCAGATACAAAGCATCCAGCTCAGCCAGCGTCATGGAGCTAATTGCCCGGGACTGCGCACCTGCCAATTGCTCCATTGTCCGGAAACGGCGAGAAAACTTCTGATTGGTGCGCATCAGGGCAAGCTCTGAATCAATCCCAAGCTTTCGTCCAAGATTCACCAAGGTAAAGAGCACATCGCCGAATTCATCTTCGATTCGGTGCGGATCTGCCTGAGAATGGGTCACCTCTTGTGCCAATTCGTTTAGCTCCTCCTCCATTTTGGCAATAATATCTTGCGGGTTATCCCAATCGAAGCCGACACGAGCGGCTCTATTCTGAATTTTCCGGGCATAAGCAAGTGCAGGAAGTGGGGGGATCCCATCCATCAGACTGGTGCGATCCCGATGCTCGGATTCCTTGATCTGCTCCCACTGCTGGACAAGATCCGAGGGCTGCGCACCTGCAAAGACATGTGGATGACGGCGAATCATTTTTTTGATCAGACCATCAAAGACATCCCCCAGATCGAACTTGTCCTGCTCGTCGGCAAGTACCGAGTAAAAAGCTACCTGCATCAGCAGATCGCCCAACTCACTTTTTAGCGGCTCCCACTGCCCATGGGCAATTACCTGGTCGATCGCCTCCAGAACCTCATGCGTCTCTTCGAGCGTATGCTGACGCAAAGAGCTAATGGACTGTTCGCGATCCCAAGCGCATTCGTTTCGTAACACCTTCATAAGCGCTTGCAACTTATCGAAATAATTTACACATTCATTAATTCGTTTTGGCATGTTCTTCATCCGAGATTTACATAATATACATTATGCGACGTTTCATGGCGCTTCACCAAGCGTGTTTTTCCTCCACGCCATACCCGTACTAATGACCTTTCAACCAGGCTTCGCTCAGTCGCATGAGCAAAACGGCCATAGGCATCTGCCGCCCATGGCTTGCAAGCCATTGCTGCCAGAGCAACATTTGGTGTCGATCGAAATCTACGTCGATGGCCATTGCAGCCAGCGATTGTTGACGAAGTAGCAGACTTTCGGCCTGCCATTGTTCCAACTTTCCAATTGCCGTTTCGAGGAATTCACGGTGCTCAACCGCAATCAGCTGTCTTTTCATTTGCTGCAGACATGCGCGTTCCAATCTGCAGCGCTCTTCCGCCTCAATGCATCTGGACATCAGGGTGCGAGATCGGATTAGCGTGGTCATGACCGGAATCAGTTCGGCGGGCAACCATGGGCGGAAGCGTTGCAACTCCATATCGAACACGTCTACCGGACCGGCGCTTTTCAGCTTGCTCCACAGAGCGGCATCCGTCTTACCCTGCATGATTGCGGATACGCTCGACGGCCCAGACGATCATCTCTTCCCGTTCGGATTCAAATTTCTTCTCCATGCCTTGCATGACCTTTTCGCACTCTCGCAGCCCCTTCTCTGTACTGCGTTCGATCTCTTGCTGTTCGGTATCGCGTTCGCTTTTCAACTGTAGCTCGAGCTGGCCGAGCGCTTGCTGTTGCTTGTACAACAGTTCGTTACGCAACGTCTCCAGATTGGCTTCTTTTACTTTCCTGGATGCAGCAATCTCTTCGGCTGCAGCCTGTTCAGCTTGGGCCAACTGCATCAGGAGCAGCTCCAACTCACGCTGATGCATGCGCGGCCTTCAAACGTTTGACTTGGAACATCGCTTCGCGCTCTTTCTCCTCAATTCGTTGCTCAATCCTCTTTTGCTCATGCGCCAACTCCGGAATGACCACCTGACTCAGGGCATTCACTTGCCTTTGGCATTGTTTGAGTGCAGCGGCCACCCTTCGCACATTGCTCTCGCGATTCATTAGTTCGATTAACTCAGGAAGAAGCTTGGCAAGCTTTCCGCGCGCCAGCTCGGCGCAAAGAGAACAATCGCCGACACCTCCCAGTAGTTTCGGCATCAAATACGTGACAAGGTAACGACAATGACTTACCGAAAGCATGCGCTCTTCATCGCCTTGCAATGAGGGAATGCGCTCGCAGTGCATCGAACGCACGGCCAGCTGTTCCTCGCCATCGCGCTCCATGGCCGTTCGCCAGAGTGCGATGGCCTCCTGCCATCGTCCAGTTACCTCCTCGCGTTGCTCACGCGATTGCCGCAATAGCTGCAATCCCTGCGCCATCAGGGCATCCCGTTTGCGTTCGAGAAGCTCCAAGCCTTCACGCGAAAGCCGCAGCTCTTCGCGAATGCGAACCAGCTCGGCCTTATTGGCCGGGCGACGCTTCTGTTGAGTACTCATCGCTCTGCCCGCACGGTGATCGCCTCGTCCAGCAGGTGCCGATGTTCGGCCAACATCTGTTCGTTGATGCGGGTCAACTCGCTCTCAGGCAACAGCCCAAGACAGCGCCAGCCAAGATCCAGACTCTCTTCAATGGTGCGGTTTTCATCCGTCCCCTGCATGATGAAATGGCGTTCGAAGGCGTTGGCAAATGCCAGATAGGCTCGATCGATCGGGGAGAGGTCACCCTCTCCGACAATGCGTCCCATCATGCGGACATCGTTGCCGCGCGCGTAGGCGGCATAGAGCTGTCCCATCAGCGGCAGATGATCGCGGCGGGTTCTCCCCTCGCCCACACCATCGCCCATCAGCCGCGAGAGCGAGGGAAGCAGATTGGTCGGCGGATAGCAGCTTTGCCGGAATAGATCGCGCGAAAGCACGATCTGTCCCTCGGTGATATAGCCGGTAAGGTCTGGAATCGGGTGAGTAATATCTTCATTGGGCATAGTCAGAATCGGCAGCTGCGTGATCGAACCCTTGCGCCCCTTGATGCGCCCCGCCCGCTCAAACAGGGCAGCCAGATCGCTGTAGAGATAGCCCGGGTAGCCTTTGCGCGACGGCACATCGCCGCGGGCGGTGGCGATCTCGCGCAGCGCTTCGCCATAGACGGTCATGTCGGTCATGATCACCAGCACATGCAGACCGAGATCGAAAGCGAGGTATTCGGCGCAGGTGAGCGCCATGCGCGGCGTCAACAACCGCTCCATCGCCGGATCATCGGCCAAATTGAGAAAGGAGACGGTGCGTCCGGAGATCTCCTCGGCAAAGCGAACTGCCACGTCGTGTTTAACGCCAATGGCGGCAAAGACCACCACCAGCTCCTCATCGCTGTTGCCGCTGCCAGAAAGATCAGGGCGGATACGCGCCTGCTGCGCAATTTGAATAGCCAGCTGATCGTGCGGCAATCCGGAAGAGGAGAAGATGGGGAGCTTCTGCCCGCGCACCAGCGAATTCATTACATCAATGGCCGAAATGCCGGTCTGAATGAAGTCCTGCGGATAGTGACGCGCCACCGGATTGATCGAACTGCCGTTGATATCCCGTTTCTCGCCGGTCAGCGGCGGGCCGCCATCGATCGGAAGACCGATGCCGTTCAGGGTGCGGCCGAGAATAGAACGATCGACCGGCAGCGAAATCGGCTCACCCATAAAGCGGGTTTTGCAGCCGAAGCGTGCCAAGCCGGTGGTGCCTTCGAACACCTCAACCGTCACCTTGTCCTCATCGAGCAGGATCACCCGCCCGCGCCGAATCCGGCCATGACGATCGACCACCTGCACCGATTCGCCAAAGCCGATGCCCTTCAATCCGGACCAGAGGGCAATCAGCGGCCCTTCGATCCGCTCCAGACGGGTATAGATAACCGGATCGCTCATTGCGTCACCCACGCGCGCATCTGCTCCAGCTCGTCGGAGCCGATCGCATCCTTGAGGCGAATCAATCGATCCAGCCGATACTTGGCAGCAATTTCGACTGCCGGGGCAATATCATCGAGTATGCAGCGGATGGTTTCGACAAACAGCGCCAGCATGGCGGCCTGCTTTTCCGGCGAGGCGTAGCGATCCTTCTCGCTGAAGGCCGATTGTTGCAGGAACCCCTCCTTGATCAGACGATCGCACAGCAGAATCTTCCGCTGCCGGTCGGCCAGACCGTCCTCGCCCATGATGCGCACGATCCCCTTCAGTTTGTCGGCCTCCAGCAGCAGGCGCAGCAGCTCATCCCGATGCTGGCGCCAGTCGCCATCGACACTTCTCCACCACTGCGCGAGATCGGCACCGTATTCGGAGTAGGAGGCCAGCGGATCGATGGCCGGAAAGAAGCGGGCATTGGCCAGCCCTTTGTCTAGCGCCCAGTACGCTTTGACAAATCGCTGCGTATGCAGGGTGACTGGCTCCGAGAAATCGCCGCCGGGCGGCGAGACGGCACCGATGGCGGTTACCGATCCAACCGCGCCAGCAAGCGTCTCCACCCGGCCGGCACGCTCGTAGAATTCGGCTGTGCGCGTCGGAAGATAGGCCGGGAATCCCTCCTCGGCCGGCATCTCCTCCAGTCGCCCGGAGATCTCGCGCAGCGCCTCAGCCCAGCGCGAGGTGGAGTCGGCCATCAGGGCCACGTCGTACCCCTGATCGCGGTAATACTCGGCGATGGTGATGCCGGTGTAGATCGATGCCTCGCGCGCCGCCACCGGCATATTGGAGGTGTTGGCGATCATCACCGTGCGTTCGATCAGCGGATGGTTGCTGCGCGGATCGACCAGTTTGGGAAAATCGTTGAGCACGCCAGTCATCTCGTTGCCGCGCTCGCCGCAACCGATATAGACGATGATGTCGGCATCACACCATTTGGCCAGATTGTGCTGCGTAACCGTCTTGCCAGTGCCGAAACCGCCCGGCATCGCCGCCGTTCCCCCTTTGGCAATCGAGAAGAAGGTGTCGATGGTTCGCTGTCCGGTGATCAACGGCACGCCCGGCTTCAGACGCCGTTGCACCGGCAGGCGAATACGCACCGGCCAGCGCTGCATCAGATAGAGCGGTTGCCGCCCTTGTCCGGTATCGATTTCACCAATCGGATCGACGTGGCGATAATCGCCGGCCTCGGCAATCCAAAGCAGACGCCCGCTTGCGAACGATGGCGGCAGCATGATGCGATGCACAATCGCCTCATTCTCCTGCACTTCACCGAGGATTGAGCCTGCGGCCAGAGTATTGCCCGCCTCAGCCAGCGGGCGAAATGGCCAGCGGCGCTCCATATCCAGCGCCGGCACCTCAATGCCGCGACTGATGAAATCGCCGCATTTGGCGGCAATGGCATCGAGCGGGCGCTGAATGCCGTCGAAAATGGCGGCGAGCAATCCGGGGCCAAGCAGCACGGAGAGAGGAGCCCCACTCGATCGCACCGGTTCGCCCACCTGCAGTGAGGTGGTCTCCTCATAAACCTGCACCACCGCCATTGCCGGCAGGATACGAATCACCTCCCCCACCAATCGCAGATGGCCGACCGCCACGCGGTCGCCCATGCTGAATTGCTCGGAGCGATCGCACATCACCACCGGACCGTTGATGCGCACGATACGCGGCGAATTGCCCGCTGAGTCACTCATGTTCGCCCTGCCAGAACTCTTTCCAGCGCCCCCATATTTCGCCCTGCATCTGCTCCAGACGCAAATCCCACGAGCCATCGATCTCCACATTGAGTTCGGGATGGGAAAGGATCGCCCCCCCTAGAATCGGCACCACTTCGACACGTCCGGCCAGTGGCGCCGCTGCCTCGGCCCAGCGTTCGTTCACCCT
>Ga0233416_10000060_pt1 | contig 29688 bp, 29 predicted proteins | sample Sediment_Towuti__2_FD_188638 | JGI IMG/M metagenome (GOLD analysis project Ga0233416, IMG submission 188638) | Sediment microbial communities from Lake Towuti, South Sulawesi, Indonesia - Sediment_Towuti_2014_0_MG | ecosystem: Environmental > Aquatic > Freshwater > Lake > Sediment | place... | reverse complement strand
GTGGGCCCCGGCATCCGGTGTCTCAGCTACGGCGGAGCAACATCAGGTCGCGCACGATAGCGGCACGACCCGACGGGGTCAACCGGGGCTCCGCCGTGAACGCGGAAGGGAGCTCAGTGCTCGTCCGCGCCGAGAGCCGGGCCTGGCCCACTGGGCGGGATCGCGATCATTCGCATCTCGACCATCCGCACACCTCTCTCGGCGGGGACAACGCTCGCGAGATACGCGAGCAGGACGCCCGACACCGTAGCAGCCGCGTCAACCCGTTGTGTTCGTGGACGACCGTCTGCGGGCACAGCTAGAGTGTTGCCCGGTCGGGGCCGCGGAAGGTTCCGGTCGAGGCGACGTGGCCTCGGGACTCGTGAAGTCCTGGGGTCTTTTCTTTGGTCCGAAAGGAGGGGCACATGTCGGAGATCCAGGAGAGGCACTACCTGCGAAACGGTGGCGAGACGCTGCCCGACGCGCGCGACGCGCTCGAATGGGCGACCGAGACGCGCGCGGTCGTGGTCGACCTCAAGTTCTGCGACCTGCTCGGGACGTGGCAGCACGTGTCCCTCCCGATCACGGCGTTCGACGAGGCCGCGTTCGACGACGGGCTCGGGTTCGACGGGTCGTCGATCCGGGGCTGGCAGGCGATTCAGGACTCCGACATGCTGCTCATCCCGGACCCGTCGTCGGCGATCCTCGACCCGGCGACCGAGGCGCCGACGCTCTCGCTCATCTGCGAGATCGCCGACCCGATCACGCGTGAGCCGTACGCCAAGGACCCGCGCGGGGTCGCCCGCCGCGCCGAGGAGCACCTGCGCGCGATCGGGATCGCCGACACTGCGTACTTCGGCCCCGAGTGCGAGTTCTTCGTCTTCGACGAGGTGCACTACGACCTCGCCCCGAACCGCTCGCACTACGCGGTGGACTCGGTCGAGGGCTACTGGAACTCCGGCCGGCCCGGGCTCGGCTATACGGCGCGCCCGAAGGAGGGCTACTTCCCGGCCGCGCCCTCGGACTCGCTGCATGACCTCCGCACCGAGATGGTGCTGACCCTCGAGCGAATCGGGATCCCGTGCGAGTTCCACCACCACGAGGTCGCCTCGGGCGGGCAGTGCGAGATCGACCTCCGCTACGCCCCGCTGACGCGCATGGCCGACCAGGTCATGACCTACAAGTACGTGGTCAAGAACGCCGCGCGGCGCCACGGCAAGACCGTCACCTTCATGCCGAAGCCGCTCTACGGCGACAACGGCTCGGGGATGCACACGCACCAGTCCCTCTGGAAGGAGGGGACCCCGCTGATGGCCGACAGGTCCGGGTACGCGGGGCTGTCGCAGCTCGGGCGCGCGTACGTGGGCGGGCTGCTCGCCCACGCGCCGGCGCTGCTGGCGTTCTGCGCCCCGACGACGAACTCGTACCGGCGGCTCGTCCCCGGCTTCGAGGCGCCGGTCAACCTCGTCTACTCGCAGAGGAACCGGTCTGCGTGCATCCGCATCCCCATGTACTCGGAGTCGGCGAAGGCGAAGCGGATCGAGTTTCGCCCGCCGGACTCGGCGGCGAACCCGTACCTCGCGTTCGCGGCGATGCTCATGGCCGGGCTGGACGGGATCGAGCGCGACCTGGACCCGGGCGCACCTGCCGACTACGACCTCTTCGAGGAGGCGAACGGGGACGTGCCGCAGGTTCCGGGCTCGCTCTCGGAGGCACTGGACGCGCTGGAGGCGGATCACGAGTTCCTGCTCCGCGGCGACGTCTTCTCGAAGGAGCTGATCGAGACCTGGATCGCCTGGAAGCGGGAGAACGAGATCGACGCAGTGCGCCTGCGCCCGCACCCGGCCGAGTTCGCCCTCTACTACGACTGCTAGGCAGAAGGCCGCTCGACGCGGCCTTCTGCCTGGAGAATTCCAGCGGTGAGGAAGGTCGAGGAGTACCGGGAGGCGCTGCGCGGCCTGGCGGACTGGGAGCCGTTCCTGCTCGAGCACTCGGGCCTCCCCGGGCCGCGCGCCAACCTGGAGCTGATCGACGCGGTCGCCGACGAGGCGGATGCCGCGCAACTTCGGAGGTGGGCGACACTGAGCCCGGACGAGGCGCCTGCCGGAGGCAGTGAGGAGTTCCTTGCCGCCTGCGGCGTCGTGGGCCTCGGCCGGCTCGTCGCCTCGGGTGAGACCCACGAGCTCACAGCCCTTCGCCGGCTCGCAGGCGATCCCCGCTGGCGCGTCCGCGAGGCGGTCGCCATCGCGCTGCAGCGCTGGGGAGACGCGGACTTCCCCGGTCTCCTGGAGGAGATGCGATCGTGGGCTCGGGGTTCCGCGCTCGAGCGACGCGCGGCCGTCGCCGCCCTCTGCGAGCCGCGGCTCCTGTCGTCCCGGGAGCGGGCGCGCGAGGTGCTCGACCTCCTCGGCCAGGTCACCGCGCAGCTCCCCGGCCTCTCCCATCGCACGAGCGCCGAGGTCCGCACCCTCCGGAAGACGCTCGGCTACGGCTGGAGCGTCGCGATCGTCGCGTCGCCCGAGGACGGCAAGGAACGGTTCGAGGCGCTCCTCGCGAGCGACGACCCGGATATCCGCTGGCTCGTCCGCGAGAACCTCCGCAAGAAGCGGCTCGAGCGGATGGACGCCGCCTGGACCGGGGAAGTGCTCGCGCGAACGTCGTGATCCACGGAGTCAGTCGCGCACGCCCTCGAACGCGAGTGCGGCCGCGACGACGACGGCAAGGGCTCCGAGTTGCACCGCCGCCGCGAGCTCCGTGCCGAGCGGGACCGTCGCGAGGGCGAGTACGGCGGCCGAAAGCCGCGTGCCGCCGCGCGGGATGCCGAGCGTCCGCCGGAAGCCGACGTCGCAGGAGATGAAGAGCGCGACGCCGACGGCGAGCTCCCAGGCGATCCACGTTTCGAGCGGATCGTAGGGAGCGCCGACGGCCGTCTTGAGGCCGGCAGCGAGTGCGATGACCCCGAGCAGGAGACCGTAGTGCCAGTAGCCGAATCCGAGGAGCGCCAGCACCGGACGCCGGTCCGGCGGAGCCTCGTGCATCGCCCGCTCGACCGCCCCCTCGTCCGAGAACTACATCCACCACAGTGAGGCGCTCAGCGCCAATCCCGGCCTAGGGAGACCGTTCCCGGGGAACCCGAGCCCGCCGCCGTCGTACAACCTCCCCACGTTCGATCTGGACGGAGCCTTCCTCGGCACGGTGCACCTGATCCGCGCCGACCTCTACGCGGGGCAGCCGTGCCCGCAATCCGGTGAGCCGTACGTGTTCCGCGCCCCGATCGGCTACTACGAGTGCCTCAAGGTGTAGCCAGGCCTCTCTCCGCATCGACCAGGAAGGATCCGGACGGGCGCCGCGGGCCAGAACCGCGGCGCCCGCTCCTCACGGCTCAAGCGGGATCGGGCCGGCCTCCTCCGCCGCCCGCGTATGATCATCGAGGCCGTTGCCGGCGCACCGAGGCCGGCTCTCGCATGAGCCCGACTCGAGGAGGGCACGATGATCAAGGGCATCGACGTCTCGACCCACCAGGGCAAGATCGACTGGACGCGCGTGAAGAACGACGGGATCGGCTTCGTGCTGATCAAGGCGACCGAAGGCGTGGGCTTCGTGGACGAGAAGAAGAGCGCCAACGAAGCCGGCGCGCGCTCGGTCGGGCTTCCGTGCGGCTTCTACCACTTCGCCCGCCCCGACACCCAGAGCGGGAGCAGCACGCAGTCGGCGATCGCCGATGCGCAGGCGGAGGCGGACGCCCTGCTCTCGGTCGCCTTCCCGAAGACGGGCGATCTCCTGCCGGTGCTCGACCTCGAGACCCCCGGGTTGCCACCGGCCCGCATGGTCGCGTGGACCAAGGCCTGGCTCGAGCGCGTCGCCGAGCGCATCGGAGCGAAGCCGATCCTCTACACCTTCCCCGGCTTCTGGTCGAAGCTCGGCAACACGAAGGAGCTCGGCTCGTATCCGCTCTGGATCGCGCACTGGCGGGTGGATGCTCCGCAGCTCCCGGCCGGCTGGCGGAGATATGCGATCTGGCAGTACGCGGACGACGGCCACGTGGACGGCATCTCGGGGCGAGTCGACCTCAACCGCCTCCACGAGCGTACGACGCTCGCCGACCTGACATACGAGGGGCCGAAGACCGAGCCGAAGGAGGAGCCGCCGGAGCAGAGCCTGCCGGGCCCCGTGCCGAAGCCCGCCTGGTTCTGGCCGTGGCTCCGCTGGCGTCTCGGGACCGGGGAGTTCGAGGGCCTCGCCCAGAATCCCTCGGTGCGTCCCGACGAGGCGCCGCTGAAGGTGCCCGACTGGGCACGGGCATGCGAGAAGAAGCTGCTCGCCGCCCGCACCACGGGCAAGGGAGGCTGAGACGAGAAGGGGTCGGGCCGGCCGGCCCGACCCTTTCAGCGGAGGACGAAGGTGACGGTGACCGTCGCGCTCGTGTCCTTCTTCCCGGGGACGATGGGCGTCGCGGTGTCGAGCGCAGTCCGCTCAGCGTAGGGCACCGGCATCGCAGCCGACGCTTCGGAGATCGCCGTGATCTCCCCGACCGAGCGCCCGGCGGCCTTCGCGAGAACCTCGGCCCGCGCCCGCGCCTCGCCGACCGCCTTGGCGAGCGCCTGCCGGTAGAGCTCCTCCGCGTTCGTCGAGCTCATTGCCGGGCCGGAGAGCGTGTTGGCCCCCGCCTCGACCGCCGCGTCGATCAGCGCCGGAGCGTCCGCGACCGCGCTCACCGCCGAGACGGAGTTCGAGGCCGAGTAGCCCGTGATCGTGCCGTTCTCGCCGGTGACCGGATAGACGCTCACGTACTGCGTCTGGAGCTCGCGGCCGCCAGCCTGGCGGAGAGCGTTGATCACCCTGCGGGCGGCGTCGGCGTTCGCCTGCACCGCCGCACGCGCGGTCGCGGCGCGGGTCTCGACGCCGAAGGAGGTCTGCGCCTCGTCCGGAACGGCGGAGACGGTCCCGACCCCGCTCACCGTGAGCGTGTCGGGCTCGGCTTCCGTCGCGTCCTGCGCGCCCGCGAAGTCTGGAAGGCCGACCGCGCCGGCGAGGGCGACGACCGCGAAGCCGGCGGCGGCGGCGAGAAGGAGTCGTTTCATCGAAGGGCCTCCACGAGTAGCTGACGTTCCAGCTACGTCGCCGAGGCCGCGTCGCGTCACACGTCAGTCACCGGCGCGAGCGCGCTCGAGCGCGCCGCGCTCCGCCTCGGTGAGCGGCCGCGAGCGGCCCGTCTCCCGGTCGCGGGCGACGAGCACGGCCTCCGACTCCGCCGCCAGCTCGCCGTCGCGCGTGCGGATCTCCTCCCGCAGCGTCACGCTCGCGGTGCCGATTCGGTCGAGGCGGCACGAGACGACGACCGCGTCGTCCTCCAGCCGGAGCTCGCGCCGGAAGTCGATCGCGACACGGGCGAGGACGAAGTTCCACGGGTCGCCCGCGTTCCCCAGGGCTCGCGCGACCCACTCGTCGCGGCACTCCTCGAGGTAGGTCGCATACACCGCGTTGTTCACGTGGAGGTAGGCGTCCACGTCCCGCCAGCGGATCTCGATCTCCTTCTCGTGCGGCATCTCCGGCGCGTCAGAGGTTGTCGACGAAGCGGGACCGCGCCTCGGCGAGCGCCTCGCGGATGCCGCCCGGGCCCGGCGCGGGGCGCGTGCCCGCTTTGCGCGGACGTCGGAACGTCCCCTCGCGCACCTTCGCGGCGACCTCCTCGTGCGCGTCGCGGAAGGCGACGCCCTTGCTGACGAGCGCCTCCGCCGAGTCGGTCGCGTAGAGCAGCGGATCGGAAGCCGCCTTCGCGAGCCGGTCGCGGTTCACCTCGAGACCGCTCACGAGCATCGTCAGCGCCTCGAGCGCCAGCCGCACGTCCCGCCGTGTCGCGAAGACCGGCGCCTTGTCCTCCTGCAGGTCGCGGTCGTAGGCGAGCGGAAGCCCTTTCACCGTCGCGAGCAGCCCGGTCAGGCGCCCGATCGCCGTCCCCGCCTTCCCGCGGACCAGCTCGGCCACGTCGGGATTGAGCTTCTGGGGCATCATCGACGACCCGGTGGCGGCGCTCTCGGGAAGCTTCACGAAGCCGAACTCCGAGCTCGCCCAGAGGACGATCTCCTCGCCGATGCGGGACAGGTGCGTGAAGAGCACCGCGGCCGCGTACAAGTAGTCGAGCGCGAAGTCGCGGTCGGCGACGGCGTCGATCGAGTTGCGCATCTGCCGGGGAGGCGGCGGCAGCTCGAGCGTAGAGCCCGCGAGCGCACCCGCGCCGAGCGGGCTCTCGGCGGCCGCGTCCGCACCAGCGGCGAACCGCGTGCGGTCGCGGTCGAGCATCTCGACCCACGCGAGCAGGTGATGCCCCAGCGTGACCGGCTGCGCGCGCTGGAGGTGCGTGTACCCGGGCATGACCGTCTCCGCCTCGGCCTCCGCGAAGGAGAGCACGACCAGGGCCAGCGCGTCGATCGCCTCGCGCGCCTCGGCGCAGGCGTCGAGCACGTAGAGCCGGTGCGCGGCCACGACTTGGTCGTTCCGCGAGCGGCCGGCGTGGATCTTCCGGCCCACCTCGCCGAGGCGGCGCTCGATCGAGGTGTGGACGTCCTCGTCGGAGTCGAGGTAGCCCTCGGGGTCCTGCGCGATCTCGGCGAGCGTGGCCTCGACCTCCTCGAGCTCCTCGCCCGTGAGGAACCCGGCCGCTTCCAGGCGCCGCGCGTGCTCGGCGGTCGCCTCGCAGTCGTACGGCAGGAGCTCCGCATCGTCGACGCGAAGGAACCTCCACACCTCCGGGTCGAGATCGCTCTCGACCCGGCCCGACCACGTGGTCACGACCGTCCCCCTTCCTTGCGCAAAGGCGTGATCCGCAGGAGCGGATCACGCCGCGCGAACACCCAGGAGCCGGCTCCTGACGCCGCTCGCTGCACGATGCTTCGCGCTCGTCGCGTGTCCTTACCTCCTCGTACTCTCCACGCTCCTCGCGCTCGCCTCACTTGCGAGCGACGCCCGAGGAACGCTCGCGGGATTATGCCCGGCTCGTCGCCCGGGACCGGGCCGCGTGCAGCTCCGTCTCCAATGCGGAGATTCTGATGAATCCCTCCGCCGAGCGGTGTGGGAACGTCTCTCCGGTGCCGTAGGAGGCCAGCTCCGCCGCGTACAGCGTGTGCGGTGAGCTGCGCCCGGTCACGACTGGGACGTTCGGACGCAGCTCCACACGCACTTCCCCCTCCACGAGCTCCTGTGTCGCGTCCACGAACGCGTCGATCGCCTCCCGCGCGGGGCTGAACCAGCGCCCCTCGTACACGAGCTCGGTCCAGCGCTGCTCGAGCGGGCGCTTCAGCCTCGCCTCGTCCTTCGTCAGGACGACGTCCTCGAGCGCCGAGTGCGCCGTGATGAGCGTGATCGCGCCGGGGGCCTCGTACACCTCGCGGCTCTTGATGCCCACGGCCCGGTTCTCGATCATGTCGATCCGTCCGATCCCGTACGCGCCGGCGAGGTGGTTCATCCGCGCGATGAGCTCGGCGAGCGGGAGCTCCTCGCCGTCGAGGAAGACGGGGATCCCGCGCTCGAAGCCGACGATCACCTCGATCGGCGGCGGCGCCAGGGCCGGGTCGGAGGTGAGCGCGTACGGCTCCTCCGGAGGCGCGTTCCAGGGATCCTCGAGCACGCCCGCCTCGATCGCGCGTCCGAAGAGGTTCTCGTCGATCGAGTACGGCGAGGACGTGCTCTGCACGACCGGGATCCCCTTGCCGAGCGCGTACTCGATCTCCTCGTCGCGCGTCCAGATGCGGTCCCGCAGCGGCGCGATCACCCTCACGCCCGGGTAGTGCGCCCTGAAGGCGAGCTCGAAGCGGAGCTGGTCGTTTCCCTTGCCCGTGCAACCGTGGACGACGGCTTCGGCGCCCAGCTCCAGCGCGATCCCGGCCACCGCCTCCGCGATCACGGGGCGCGAGAGCGCCGACACGAGCGGGTAGCGGCCCTCGTACAGCGCGTTCGTGACGATGGCCCGTGCGCACTGCTCCTCCGCGAACGCGTCCTTCCTGTCAACGAGAAGGACGTCGTCGGCCCCCGCCGCATGCGCACGGGCCATCGACTCGTCGAGATCGAACTCCTGGCCGACGTCAACGAGGACGGCAATCACCTCGTCGAATCCGTATCCGTCCTCCTTGAGCCAGGCGAGGATGCAGCTCGTATCGAGCCCGCCGGAGTAGGCGACGACCGCGGTGCCCGCCACTACTAGGCGGCTCCCTGGAGGAGGTGGCCGGCGAGCTCGTCCCGGAGGGCGGCTGCGGACGCGCCGTCCCTGACGGCGACGAAGACGGTGTTGTCGCCTGCGACCGTGCCGGCGACGCCCGGGAGCGCCGCCTCGTCGATCGTCTGCGCGAGCGCGTTCGCGTAGCCCGAGGGGGTGACGAGCACGACGAGGTTGCCGGCAGCTTCGGCCGAGAGCGTGAAGCGGCGAAGCGCAGACCCGAGGGCACGGAGCCGGTCGGCGTCGCTCGTTCCCTGGGGCGCATAGACGAGCCGCCCGCTGGGCGCGCGTACCTTCACGAGGCGGAGCTCGGCGATGTCGCGCGAGACCGTCGTCTGCACGACGTCGAAGCCCTCGTCCCCGAGCGCAGACGCGACCTCCGCCTGCGTGGAGAGGGGGCGCTCGCGAACGAGCCTGAGGATGGCGCTCTGCCGCTCGTGCTTATTCATAGTATGCGTGACTCTAGCACAATATGCAGAATGGGAAGAGATCCCCGCCGACCGCCTTCCCGACTACTCTGCGGCGCGTGGCCCCGGTCGACGTCCCGATCGCGCTCCTCGGCTACGGCACCGTCGGCGCGGCGGTGAGCCGGCTGCTCGCGGAGAGCGGCGACGAGATCGAGCACGCGACCGGGCATCGGCTCCGGGTGACCCGGGCGCTCGTGCGGGATCTCGCCAAGGAGCGCGCCTTCGAGCCGGAAGCAGGGGTGTTGACGACCGACTTCGAGGCGATCCGCAGCGATCCGAGCATCGTGCTGGCCGCCGAGCTCATGGGCGGCCTCGAGCCGGCCGGCAGCCACGTCAGTGCACTCCTCGCGCGCGGCGTGTCCGTCGTCACCGCGAACAAGCAGCTGATCGCGCACCGCGGCCAGGAGCTGTTCGCGGCCGCCGCCGAGGCCGGCGCCCAGCTCAGGTTCGAGGCCTGCGTCTGTGCGGCGATCCCGGTGATCAAGGTTCTGCGCGAGGCCCTCGTGGCCACGAACGTCCACCGCGTCCTCGGGATCGTCAACGGGACGACGAACTTCGTGCTCGGCGAGATGGAGGCCGGCCGTACGTACGAGGACGCCCTCGCCGAGGCGCAACGGCTCGGGTATGCAGAGGCCGATCCCGTGGACGACGTCTCGGGCGCCGACGCGGCGGCGAAGATGGCGATCCTCGCATCGGTCGCGTTCGGAGCGCGGATCTCGCCGCAGGACGTCGAGGTCGAGGGCATAGAGGCGGTCCGGCCGGAGCACGTCGTGGCCGCGCGGGCGCTGGACATGACCGTCAAGCTCGTCGGCCAGGCGACGCTCGCGAACGGCGGCTTCGACGTCCGGGTCGGGCCCGCGCTCGTCGACCGCCACCACCCGCTCGCGTCCGTGGAGGGCGCGTTCAATGCCGTCATGCTCCAGGGCGACGCGATCCGCGAGATCACGCTCTCCGGACCGGGCGCGGGCGGGGTCGAGACCGCGTCCGCCGTCGTGGCCGACCTCGTCTCGATCGTGGGCACGACGGGCTCGGGGTTCCTGCAGGAGGATCCCGCACGCCGTGCTCTGCCCCGCCTCTCCCCTTCGGAGCTGCGCTCGCCGTTCTACGTCCGGATCGACGTCGAGGACCGGGCCGGCGTCCTCGCGCAGATCGCACAGCGCCTCGCCGAAGAGACGATCTCGGTCGCGCGGCTGGTGCAGAACCAGACGGAGGAGGGCGCCGCGCTCCACATCGTCACGCACGAGGCCTCGGCCGGCAGCCTCGCGGCGGCGCTCGCGACGATCGCGGCCATGCCCGAGACGCGGGGCACGCCGGCGGCGCTCCGCGTCGTCTCCGACCGCGGCGTCGAAGAGCTCGGCTGGACGTGACGGCCCCGCTCATCGAGCGCTTCCGCGACCGGCTTCCGGTGACCGCCGGCACGCCGGTCGTCTCCCTCGGCGAGGGCTCGACCCCGCTCCTCGAGGCTCCGCGCCTCTCCGAGCGGCTCGGCGTCGAGCTCTGGCTGAAGTGGGAGCCCGCGAACCCCACCGGGAGCTACAAGGACCGGGGCATGACCGTCGCCGTCTCGAAGGCGGTGGAGGCCGGCGCGACGGCCGTCGTCTGCGCCTCGACGGGGAACACGGCCGCCTCCGCCGCCGCGTACGCGTCCCGGGCGGGGATCTCCGCGCTGATCCTCCAACCCGAGGGCGCCGTCGCCCTCGGCAAGCTGGCCCAGACCCGGGCCCACGGCGCTCGCGTCCTCGAGGTCCGGGGGAGCTTCGACGAGGCGCTCGACGCCGCCCGCGAGCTCACCGAGCGGGGCACGCACGTCCTCGTCAACTCGCTGAACCCGCACCGCATCGAGGGACAGAAGACCGCGGTCTTCGAGATCGTCGAGGAGCTCGGCGCGGCCCCCGACGTGCTCGCGATCCCGTACGGCGGCGGGGGCAACACCGTCTCCTACGCGACCGGGCTCGCCGAGCTGGGGCTGGAGGCGGAGATCGTCTCCGCGGAGGCTGCCGACCGCCGTCACACGGTCGCGAGCGCCATCCGCATCGCCGACCCGGCGCACGCCGCTGCGGTCGCCGCCACCCCCGCCCGGATCGTCACCGTGACCGACGAGCAGATCCTCGCCGCCTGGTCCGACCTCGCCCGCCTCGAGGGCATGTTCTGCGAGCCGTCCTCCGCGGCGGGAATCGCGGCGCTCGCGCTCGACCCGCCCCGCGGGCTTCGCGTGGTCGCGACGATCACTGGACACGGCCTCAAGGACCCAGAGACGGCGGACCGGCTCGCACCCTCGTCGGTCGTGGTCGATCCCGATCCCGACGCGATCGCCGCAGCCTCGGAAGCCTCGGAGCCGTGATCGTCCGCGCGCCCGCCACCTCGGCGAACATGGGGTCGGGGTTCGACTGCGCCGGGGTCGCGCTCGACCTCTGGAACGAGCTCGAGGTGACCGAGGCGGAGGCTTCGGCGACGGAGGTGGTGGTCGAGGGCGAGGGCGAGGGGGAGCTGCCGGAGGACGAGAGCAACCTCGCGGTGCGAGCGTTCTCGCTCCTCGCGGACCCGGCCGGCAGGCGCTTCCGCCTCCGGAACCGAATCCCGCTCGAGCGCGGCCTCGGCTCGTCGGCCGCGGCGATCGCGCTGGGGCTGGCCGCGGCGAGGCCGCACGGCGACCCGGAGGACCTGCTCGCGCGGGGTCTCGAGCTCGAGCCCCACGCCGACAACATCGCCCCCGCGCTCGTCGGAGGGATGTGCCTGACGTGGAACGGCCGGATCGCGAAGATCGCCGACCGCCTCCCCCTGCGCGCGGTCCTCGTCGTCCCCCGGGAGCGGATGTCGACGCTCGCTGCGCGCTCGCTGCTCCCGCGCGAAGTGAGCCATGCGGACGCCGCGTTCACCGCTGCCCGCGCCCTCCTCCTCGGCGCGGCGGCAGCGTCCGGGGACGCTGCGCTCATGGCCGCTGCGCTCTCCGACCGGCTCCACGAGCCGTACCGCGCCTCGGCGCTGCTCGAGGAGATCCGGAAGGACCTGCCGCCCGGCGCGGCCGGCGCGACTCTCTCCGGCTCGGGGCCGAGCGTGGTCTGCTGGGCGAGCGACCCCGATGCGTGCGCGAGCTCGCTCGCGGGACGGTATCCGGGCCACCGCGTGCTCCCGCTCGAGGTCGCGTCCACAGGAGCGCTGCAGAGCCGGTAAGTGCCTGCACACCAGGTCTTTCTCAGGAGCGGAGCTCGTTGCTACGCTGCGCGCCTGGTGGACCGGGTACTCGTCCTGAACGCAAGCTACGAGCCCCTGAACGTCTGCAGCATGCGGCGCGCTCACGTGCTCGTCTGGAAGGGCAAGGCGGAGATCCTCGAGCGCCACGACAAGCCGCTGCGATCGGCGACCACGACGTTCGCGCGCCCGCACGTCATCCGGCTAGTCACCTACGTCCGCGTCCCGCGCGGCGTGACCAGGCGAATCTCGCGGCGCGTGCTCTTCGCCCGCGACGGCTGGCAGTGCGTCTACTGCGGCTCGGAGGGCAACCGCCTCACGCTCGACCACGTCGTCCCTCGCTCGCGGGGAGGCACGTCCGTCTGGGAGAACGTCGTCACCTCCTGCGCCCCCTGCAACCACCGCAAGGGGGACCGCCTGCTCGAGGAGACGTCGATGACCCTCCGGAAGATTCCGAGACCGCCCACGCCCGTGCTCTTCATCCGCCTCGCGACAGACCACATCCCGGATGTCTGGCGCACGTACCTCCCGGGGGTCGAGGCGGCCACCGCCGCCGCCTGAGTGAAGGACGCTGGCGCGCGGCCTACCCGCGCGCCCGGTGTCGTGTGCAAGTCCTACGTGAGGTAGTCGCAGATCTGGTCGGTGAACGAGTCGAACGAGTTGTAGATTCCGTTGGCTTCGACGAGCGCCCGCGGTGTGAAGGCAAGGGGGGTGCTCGGGGTCGACGAGGTAGATCTGAACGTTCCGTCCGACAGCGAGGACGATCGGTTCTTGACCCGGGACTCGGAGGGACAGGACGTTTCCCGTCTGCACCGTGACGTAGTGCAAGTAGCCCTCGGCATCGAGGACGCCGTCTGTCGTGTAGTGCTCGAGACCGACGTTCTCTCCCGAGATCGACGCGCCGGTGAGCGGATTGGAGTACGTCCACGTGGCGTGGAACGTGATCACCGCCGTCCGCCAGACGTTCGGGTAAAGCTCGTCGTGCCAGCGAAACGACGCCTCTCCGGAGCCGTCCCGCTGGACGAGCCCGCCGCAGATCGTGTCATGCAACTCGATGGGATACACAGCCGTCGTCGGCGCGTCTGCGGACGCCGCGATCGGCAACACCACCGTGGCCGCCATAAGAAGCGCCACGACCACGAAGAACCGCTTCATCGTCCCTCCCTCCGGACCGACCGAAGGCCGCTCATTCGCTCACTGAACCGACGTACGCAGCCCAGGCTGTCAATCGCCATCAAGATCTCCTCAAAAACTGCTCAGCGGATCGGCCTCGCTCGCAATGGAGGAGAGGCCCGAGTCCTATCGCGACATCGCGCGCTCGACCGCCTCCTGCTCCTCCGGCGAGAGCGCGACGGACGAAAGCCCGCGGTCGAGGTCCTTCACGTAGATCCGCGCGTATGGCCCGCGGAGGGGAAGCGTTCGGCTGCCAGACACGTCTACCTTCCTCACATGCACGCACGCTACGTCGACGGTCTCACGATCCGGCCCCTCCGGAACGGCGACACGGAAACGATCGCCGCGCTCTTCGCGCGCCTGGGTGAGCGCTCACGCGAAAGGCGCTTCTGCGGCGCGAAGCCGAGGCTGGCGGAGCGCGAGCTGAAGGCGCTCGCCCGCGTCGACGCGAACCACCACGTGCTCGTGGGGTTCGTCGACGGAGACCCCGAGCCGGTCGGCATCGCGCGCCTCGTGCGCAGCGGCTCGTCCGCCGAGATCGCGTTCGAGGTCGCCGACCGAGCCCAGGGCCGCGGGATCGGCTCGATACTCGCCCGTGAGCTCGCCGCCGACGCCCGCGCCGCGGGGATCCGAGAGCTCGTCGCGACCGTCTGCGGAGACAACGACGCGGTCGTGGCCCTGTTCAGGAAGGTCGCCCGCTCAATGCACGTCACCTGGCACGGTCGCGAGCGCGAGTTCGTGCTCGGGCTCGAGTCCTAGCGCGACATCGCGCGCTCGACCGCCTCCTGCTCCTCCGGCGAGAGCGCGACGGACGAACGCCCGCGGTCGAGGTCCTTCACGTAGATCCGCGCGTAGTCCCGGCCCTGGATCGCGGTCACGACGGCCCCGGTGCGGGTCGCGTCGAGGAGGGCGACGGACGCCGACTGCTGGCCGCCCGTGCCCTCGTAGGCGTCGTAGCGGACGACGGCCGTGTTGGTCAGCGAGCCGTCCACGCGCCGGTCCACCCGGGAGAGGCCGGCCGCGACCTCGTCGACCGCCCGGTGCAGGTCGTCGATGCGGGCCTGCAGCGCGACGGCGAAGTCGAGCAGGTCCTCGCGGCTGCTGCCGAGGATCACAGCCTGCGACGCGCGCACCCGGGACAGCCGGCGCCAGAGGAGGAGCGAGGCGACGAGCGAGACGCCTGCCGCCACGCAGGCCGCCACGGCCACCCAGAGAGCCGCATTCACGCCAGAGTGAAGACGACCGGGTACTCGGCGGTGTTGTTCGCCGTGTTCGTCTCGCCGGACACCGGGTCGACGTCGACCTTCACGGATGTCTGCTCCTCGAAGGGCACGAGCGTCCCGACCTTCAAGGTGACGCTCTTGACCTCGCCGGGGTCGACGATCGGGATCGTGCCGCTGACGACGATCGGGTCGGGCGATTTGGGGATGGTCAGCGTGACCTTGATCTGGACCTCCTGGAAGTCGCCCGTGTTCTCGACCCCGACCTCGAACGCGAGCTCCGTCGTGACGAGGATCGTCGTCTGCGTCTCCGTGGAGAGCAGCTGGCCGCTCGGGAGCACCTTGACGTACGAGATCCCGCTCCCGTGGAGCCCCGACGGAGTCTCCCCGACCGACGCGCCCTGCACCCGCTGCCAGATGGCCGCGAGCGCACTCGCGGCGGTGACGTCGTCCGTGGTGACGAACACCGAGGACGGCACCTCGACGCCCTCGATCCCCTCGTCCGAGAGGACGGCCTCCGCCGGGACCATGAACGAGTCCGACCAGATCACGTCGCTCGCCGTGAGGCGTTGCACGGACTCGGCGAGCCGCTGACCGGCCTCGGCGGGCTCCGTGTCGTCGGCGAGCTCCTGGAAGTCGACGCGCAGCGACTGGATGCCGTTCGCGCGATACTGGAGCGCCTCCACGGCCCCGGCGTTCGCAGCTACGAGCGGCCCGGGAGGATGCAGGTCCTCGGCTCTCTGGACCTGGTTCCGCGCGGTCTGGGCGAACCCGGCCAGCCGCTGATCGAGGTCCTCCTTGCTGAGACCCGGCGTCGTGAGAAGCGTGGTCAGCTTCCGGCCGAGAGCTGCGGACGCGCTGCCGACGGCGCCGATCTCGGTCATGTAGTCGCCGTACCGCTCCTGCTTCGCGTCGGATGCACACCCCTCGATCCAGACGACGAGCAGCACCACGACGAGGATGGCGAGCGCGATCAGCGCGACGAGGCGGAGCAGGGGCGTGAGGTTCCCGGGCGCACGGAAGCGCGGGCCCCGACCCCGCGGTCCACGCCCGCGCGCGGACGGCTCGACGTCCTCGGGCTCCTCCCAGGACGGCGACTCCTCCTCGTCGAAGAAGTCGAAGTCGAGGATGTCTTCGTCGCGCGTGCTCACAACGCCGTCCGGCACTCTAGACGCTGGGCAGGAGCGCATCGCCCTCCTCCACGCCCGGAGAGGAGTTCCGGGGCGCGCCGCCAACAGGTCGGATACCGGTGACCTCCGTCGCGATCGCCCCTACCCAGGAGCTCGTCCTCGGCCGCTACCGGCCGATCCGTCCCCTCGGCAGTGGCGGCTCCGGCTCGGTCTGGCTCGCGCAGGACGAGCAGAGCGGGCTGGACGTAGCCCTCAAGATCGTCACGCGAGAGGGGAAGGCCGCGGCGCGGGCCGAGCGCGAGGCGCAGGCCGCGCGCCGGCTCCGGCACGAGCGCTGCGTGCGCGCCTACGACATCGGACACGACTCGAGCCATGTCTACATCGCCTACGAGTACGTGCCCGGGCGAACCGTTCGGGAAGCGCTGAGGGCCGGCGCCATCTCGGACGGGGAGACGCTCGAGATCGCGGCCCAGGTGCTCGACGCGTTGGCGCACGCGCATCGCACCGGAATCGTCCACAGGGACGTCAAGCCGTCGAACATCCTGCTCGAGGACCGTGACGAGCTGGCCGTGCGCCTCCTCGACTTCGGCCTCGCGCAGTTCGACGGCGCCGACACGCTGACCGCGGCCGGAGACGTTCCCGGGACGCTCGCCTACATCTCCCCGGAGCGCCTCACAGGCGCCGAGGCGACTCCCGAGAGCGACGTGTGGGCCGTGGGCGTCGTCCTCTGGGAGTCGCTGGCAGGACGGCACCCGTTCTGGGGCCTTCCGCTCCAGGAGGTGGCGCGCGCGATCGAGGCCGGGGCTCCGCCGCTGGCCACGGAGCGCAGCGACCTCCCACGCCGGCTGCTTGCGGCCGTCGACTCGGCGCTCGACCCCGATCCAGACGCACGTCCGCGCGCGTCGGAGCTCGCGGCCGACCTGAGGAACGTTCTCCGCAAAGGCGAGCGCGGGGGCGCGGGGCGATCCGGGATCGACGCGTCCCAGTCGCCGGCCGGGGCGCGCGCGCTCGCACGCCGTCTCGTCCCGGTCGCGCTCGCAGCGACGGCCGCCCTCATCGGCGCGACCCTGCTCCCCTTCTGGCCGCCCGGACTCGTCGCCGCTCTTGCCGTCGCGGCCGCGGTCGCAGCGTGGATCGACCCGCGGCTCGGCCTCGCCGTCGCCCTGGCCGCGCCGGTCTTCCCGCTCGGGAACCTCGCCGCGAGCGCGGCGCTCCTGTACGGCCTGCTCGCACTCGGCTGGCTCGCGCTCACCTGGCGCGACGCGCGGATGGGCCTCCTCTTCGTCTCCGGACCGCTGCTGGCGCCGCTGGGGCTGCTCGGGCTCGTCCCGCTCGCCGTCCAGCCGGCTCGGGGAGCGCTTCGGCGTGGGGCGCAGGCCGCTGCCGCCGTGCTGACCGCCGTTCTCGTCGCGGGAGCGTCGGGCGCGGAGCTCCCGGTCACGGGCCGGCCCGCGGAGCCGCTCGGGATCCGCCCCCTCGACTCGGTCGCCGAGATCGCGTCCTCGCTGCGTCTCGCCCTGGCCGCCGAGCCGGCCGTCCTGCTCGCCGCCGGCGTCGCGGCGGCGGCGGCCGTGCTCCTTCCGCTCGCGCGACGAGCGTCTCCCCACCTCGTCACAGCGCTCGGGCTCGCGATCACCGCCGGCGCCGTGCTGGCGAACGCCGGAACCGTCCCCGCGCTCGTGACCGCAGCGGCGTGGCTCTCGGTCGCCGTCGTCGCCTTCGCCCGCCGGGCGTAGGCACCGGGCCGGCCTCTACACTCGCCGAGCAGATCCCCCGTACATGCCCTTGCTCCGGACCATCGAATCGAAGATCGAAGGCCTCTTCGAAGGCGTCTTCGGGCGCGCGTTCCGGACGCACGTGCAGCCGATCGAGCTCGCCCGCAAGCTCGTGAAGGAGATGGACGATCACCGCACCGTCTCGGTGTCGCGCGTGTACGTCCCAAACGAGTACACGGTCTACCTCTCGTCCGCGGATCGGCGGCAGTTCTCCGGGTACGAGACCGCGCTCGTCGCGGAGCTCGAGGAGTACCTCGCCAAGCACGCGCAGCGGGAGGGCTACGCGCTTCCCACGCCTCCGCGCGTCCTCGTCACGACCGACGACGACCTCGCCGTCGGGGAGTTCGGGATCGCGACGCGGGTCGCCGCAGACGAGCGCTCCGCCGACGAGCCGCCACCGGCGTTGCTCTCCGCCGAGGCGCCCGCGCCGACGGTGATCTACCACGCGCCGCCGAAGGCCGAGGAGCTGTCCGAGCAGTGGGAGGAGATCGTGACGTTGACCGTCGGCGGGAGGACGCACGCGGTCACGACTCCCCGGGTCGTCCTCGGCCGCTCGCGCGAGGCGGGCGTCCGCATCGACGACGCCAACGTCTCCCGCAGCCACGCGGAGGTCGCCAGGGACGGCGACGGATACTGGGTCGTCGACCTGCGATCGACGAACGGGACGTTCCTCAACGAGGAGCGGGTCGAGCGGGCGCCGCTCCACGACGGCGACCGGATCACCGTCGGCTCGACCGAGGTCGTGTTCGGCCGGTCACCACGACCGTGACGCTCGACGCGCTCGCAGCCGAAGAGACGCTCCTGATCTTGAAGATCGCCTTCGTCGTCCTGCTCTACGTCTTCATCGTCCTCGTGGTCAGGACCGCGACGAAGGGCATGGCGGAGGCCCCGCAGGAGAGCATCGTCCTCGGCGCCGCGGAGGCCGCCGAGCTCCGTGCAGAGCTCCGCCGGCCGGCTCGGTTCGTGGTCGTCGCGGGTACCGGCCCACGTGCAGGAGCCTCGATCGAGGTCGCGCGCCCCACGGTCATCGGACGGGACGCGGGCAGCGGAATCCATCTCGACGACGAGTACGCCTCGGCTCGCCATGCCCGCGTCGACCCCCGCCCCGACGGCGTCTGGATCGAGGACCTCGGGTCGACGAACGGGACGTACGTGAACGGCGAGCGGGTGATCGGCGCCCGCGAGGTCGCTCCCGGAGACGTCGTACGCATCGGAGAGACGGAGCTCCGCCTCGAGCCGTGAGGATCGGCCGCGCAGCCGGGATCACCGACACCGGGCGGCGCCGGCTCCGCAACGAGGACGCCTTCGTCTGCGAGCCTCCGCTCTTCGCCGTGGCCGACGGGATGGGCGGCGCCAGGGCGGGCGAGATCGCCGCCCGGCTCGCCGCAGCGGCGCTCGAGGAGGAGGCGTCGCGCGTCCACGGCGCCGAGGGCATCGCCGAGCTCATTCGGGAGGCGAACAGGCGCGTCTGGGAGCACGCGCTCGGCGATCCGGCGACCGCGGGCATGGGCACGACCGCCACGGCGGCCCTCGTGGACGCCGACGCCGGCACGGTCGCCGTGGGGCACGTGGGCGACTCCAGGGGGTACCTCCTCCGCGACGGCGCGCTCGCGCAGCTCACGACCGACCACTCGCTCGTCGCCGAGCTCGTCGAGAGCGGCGTGCTCACGCCCGAGGAGGCGGAGCGCCATCCACAGCGCTCGGCGATCACGCGCGCGCTCGGCACCGAGCCGACCGTGGACGTGGACGCCTTCACGGTCGAGGCTCGACCGGGCGATCTCTTTCTCCTCTGCTCGGACGGGCTCTCGACGATGGTCGCGGACGAGGAGATCGCGGCCGTGATCGCCGAGTCGGCTGGCGACCCGGTGCGCGCGACCGAGGCGCTCGTCGCCGCGGCGAACGCGCGCGGGGGCCAGGACAACGTCACCGTCGTCCTCTTCGAGCTGCTCGAGGGCGAGCCGCCGGACGGCCAGGCCGCGGCGGAGGAGGACGACGCCGAAGCCTCGGCGCCCGCAGCCGAGGGCGAGAGCGCCGGCGCCGGTCCGGCCCCGCAGGAGAGCGATCCCGCCGGGCAGCTCTCCCGGCACGGCGCGGGGCCTGGAGGCCGTGCGGCCGCGCTGCTCCTGATCGCCGCCGTGCTCGTCGCCGCCGTGCTCGTCCTCTACTGGGGGATCGCACGATGAGCGCGCGGAGCCGCGAGCTCGTCGGGATCGTCGTGGCGGGGCTCATCGCGGGCGCCGCGCTGGCGAGCGTCGCGATCGCGCGGGACGCGGAGGTGAGTGCCGGGGCCGCGACCTACGGCGCCCTCTTCCTGGGCCTCTACCTCGCCGCCCATGTCGTCGTCCGGCGCACGGTCCCCTTCGCGGACGGTGCGCTTCTTCCGCTCGCGGCCGTGCTCACGGCCTTCGGGCTCGCGCTCAACTACCGGCTCGACCCCGACGATGCCGCGCGCCAGGCGCTCTGGGTCGTGATCGGTGTCGGCGTGCTCGTCGGAACGCTGATCGTGCTTCGCCACGACTACCGCGTCCTCGAGTCGTACCGCTACCTCTTCGGCGTCGCCGCGGTCGTCCTGCTCCTGCTCCCCTCGGTGCCCGGCCTCGGCGAGCGCGTGAACGGCGTCCGGCTCTGGGTGCACGTCGGGCCGCTTCAGTTCCAGCCGGGAGAGCTTGCCAAGCTCTGCCTCATCGTCTTCCTCGCCGGCTACCTCCGCGAGAAGCGCGAGGTGCTGGCGCAGGGGCGGCTCAAGGACTTCGGGCCGTTGCTGGCGATCTGGGGCGCGGCGATGCTCGTCATCGTCCAGACGAACGACCTCGGGAGCGCCCTCCTCGTCTTCGGGATCTTCCTCGCGATGCTGTACGCGGCGACCGGTCGCGCCCTCTACGTCGGTGCAGGACTCGCGCTCTTCGTCGCGGGTGCGGCGGTCCTCTACGACGCGCTCGACCGCGTGCGGGAGCGGGTCACCGTCTGGCTGCACCCGTGGACCGACGAGCCGGTCTACTGCGCGCTCAACGGGCGGCTCGAGCTGCGGCAGGACTGCGCCTCGTACCAGCTCGTGAAGAGCCTCTACTCGATCGCGAACGGCGGGTTCGGGGGCACGGGTCTCGGGCGGGGGACGTTCACCTCCACGGACGGGAGCGAGCTCATCCCGTACCTCCGCACCGACTTCATCTACTCGGCGATCGCGCAGGAGCTGGGGCTGATCGGAGCCGCGGGACTGCTCCTCTGCTGCCTGCTCTTCGTCGTCCGCGGGATGCGGGTCGCGCTCCGCGCCGAGGACGGCTTCTCGAAGCTGCTCGCGGCAGGGCTGACCTTCGGGTTCGCCCTGCAGACCTTCGTCATCGTCGGCGGCGTCCTCCGAGCCGTGCCGCTCACCGGGATCACGCTTCCGTTCGTCTCCTACGGAGGCACCAGCATCGTCGTCAACTTCCTCCTGCTCGCCCTGCTCCTGCTCGTCTCGAACCGGGCGAACGCACCGCGATGAACGCGCGCATCGTCAGGCTCACCTACGTCGCGACCGCGCTGATCTTCGTCCTCGTCGTGATGACCACGTACTGGCAGACCTGGGCGGCGCCCGGCCTCGCCGACCGGCAGGACAACTCGGTCAAGCGCGTGGCCGAGTTCACGATCGACCGCGGGCTCATCTTCTCCTTCGAGCCACGGAAGCGGCTGGCACGTAATCGGGAGCGCGAGATCGACGGGAAGACGCTCTTCTTCCGCCGCTACCCGCAGGGAGCCCTCACCGCGCACGTCGTCGGCTACTCGACCGTCGGGCGCTCGCGCACCGGGCTCGAGCGCTCGCTCAACGACTACCTGACCGGAGCCACGGGGAACCTCTCGACGCTCGTCGACAAGGCGCTCGACGAGCTCCGCGGAAGGCCCGTGCAGGGCAACGACGTCGTCACCACCCTCGACCTAGAGGGCCAGCAGGTGGCGATGGACGAGCTAGGAACGAGATGCGGTGCCGTCTTCGCCTTCGACCCACGCACCGGGAATGTGCTCGTCATGGCCTCCTCCCCGAGCTTCGACCCGAACCTCGTCGAGGAGAGCTTCGAGCGGATCTCCCGCATCACCGCGGACTGCCGCCCCGCCGCGCCGCTCGTGAACCGGGCGAGCGACGGCCTCTACGTGCCGGGATCGACCTTCAAGGTGATCACCGCCTCCGCAGCCCTCGAGTCGAAGGAGTTCACGCCCGACTCGACGTTCGTCGACCCCGGCTACTGCACGGTCTACGGGAAGCGCGTGAACAACTTCGACACGTCGAGCCCGTTCGGGACGATCACGCTCGAGAACGCGCTCGCGTACTCGGTCAACTCGGTGTTCTGCAACGTCGGCCTGAAGCTCGGGGCGAAAGCGATTTTGGCGCAGGCGCGGCGATTCGGCTTCTACGTGCGCCCGCCGCTGGAGACGCCGGTCGACGAGCGCGCGCCGAGCGGGCTCTACCGCAACGGCGAGCTCTACGTCCCCGCCCATGACTCGGACGTCGACGCCGGCCGGATGGCCTTCGGGCAAGAGCGGATGCTCGTGACGGCCCAGCAGATGGCGATGGTCGCCGGCGCGATCGGCGTCCGGGGCAGGCTCATGGAGACGCAGGTCGTCGACCGGATCGTCGCGCCGAACGGCCGCGTCGTCACACGGTCGCGCCCCACGCTCGTCCGCCGCGCGGTGAGCAAGGAAACGGCGCAGGCGGTGGCCCGGATGATGCGCCTCGCCGTCGAGCGCGGGACGGGCACGGCCGCGCAGATTCCCGGCTACTCCGTCGGCGGCAAGACGGGGACCGGCGAGACGGGGATCCCGGGCTCGAACACGACCTGGTTCATCGCCTTCGCGAGCAGGGACGAGGAATCTCCCGCCGAGCTCGCGATCGCGGTCGTCCTCGAGCGGCAGAGCGGCACCGGCGGGACGACCGCGGCGCCGATCGCACGGGCCGTGATGGAGGCGATCCTGTCTTCGACGAGGGAGAATCCCTAACCTCTAGGGGTCGTGGCCAGCCAGAACACCCTCACCGGCACGCTCTTCGCGACCCGATACCAGGTCGTGCGGAAGCTCGGCGGCGGGGGGATGGCCGACGTCTACCTCGCCGAGGACCAGGAGCTGGGGCGGAGGGTGGCCGTCAAGATCCTCCATGAGCGCTACGCGAACGACACGCAGTTCGTCGAGCGCTTCCGGCGCGAGGCGACGCACGCGGCCGGGCTCTCGCACCCGCACATCGTGTCGATCTTCGACCGCGGGGAGACGAACGGCTCCTACTTCATCGTGATGGAGCACGTCGAGGGGAAGACGCTCAAGGAGCTCATCCGATCGCGCGGGCCGTGCCCGATCCCGCTCGCGATCGACTACACACGCCAGATCCTGAGCGCGCTCCGGTACGCGCACCGGGCGGGTGTGATCCATCGCGACATCAAGCCGCACAACGTCATCGTCGACCCCGACGGCCAGCTGAAGGTGACCGACTTCGGGATCGCCCGCGCCGGCGTGAGCCAGATGACCGAGGAGGGCGCGATCATCGGCACCGCGCAGTACCTCTCCCCGGAGCAGGCGCGCGGCGCTCCGGTCGATCAGACCTCGGACATCTACTCGTGCGGCGTCGTCCTCTTCGAGCTCCTCACCGGGCAGGTGCCCTTCACCGGCGAGACGCCGGTCGAGATCGCGATGAAGCACCTCTCCGAGGTGCCGCCGGCGCCGTCCGATCTCCGGCCCGACATCCCTCCGGACCTCGACCTGGTCGTCCTCCGCGCCCTCGCCAAGGACCCGGCCGACCGCTACCTGTCCGCCTCCGCCATGGACGCCGACCTCGAGACCGTCGCGCGGGGAGGCCACGTGCCAGGAGACACGTCCGACGCCGCCACGATCGTGCTCGCCGGCGGGCGTGCGCCAGACGCGGCGACCGCCGTCACGCAGGCGACCCGCGGCGCTCCCCCGACCGCGGCCGGACGCCCGCCCGACTACGAGCCGATCGGACGCCGCCGCCCTCTCTGGCCCTGGCTGCTCGGGCTCGGAGCGATCCTCGGCGCGCTCGTCGTCGGCTGGCTGTTCTACACCGGTGCGCTCGACCCGTTCGGCGGCGCCGAGACCGTGGCCGTGCCGTACGTCGGGGGGCTTCCGCAGGCGGCCGCGATCAAAGCCATCCAGGACAAGGGGCTGACGCCGCGCGTCCGGCCCGTCTCGAACTCCGACGTGCAGGAGGGGTACGTCTTCGACCAGGACCCGACCGAGGGAACGAGGGTCGACGAGGGCAGCACGGTGCTCATCGACGTCTCCTCGGGCAAGCCGGAGGCCGCCGTGCCGAGCGTCGTCGACCTGAGCGTGGAGAGCGCGGTCGCAACCCTGTCGCAGGCCGGTCTCACCGCTCAGGTGGTCGAGGTCTTCTCCGACGAGGCCGTCGGGACCGTCATCGGCCAGCAGCCGGCCGCCGGGACGGTGGTCGTGGAGGGGACGAGCGTCCGGATCAACGTCTCCAAGGGCCAGAAGCCCGTCACCGTCCCGTCGGTCGTCAGCCTCCCCTACGAGCAGGCGGTCGCCGAGCTCAACCAGGCCGGCTTCGACGCGGTGCGTATCGACGTGGCGTCGGATCAGCCTGTCGGCACGGTGGTCGACCAGGACCCGCGCGGAGGCACGGAGAGCTCGAAGGGCGTCACGGTCACGCTCTCGGTCTCCAAGGGGCCTGACACGATCGAGGTCCCCGATGTCACCGGCGAGGACGTGGTGATCGCGCAGACCACGCTCGAGACCGCCGGCTTCCGGGTGCGGACGAAGCTCCAGGACACGGGCGACCAGCTCTCCGACGGGATCGTCCTCTCGCAGGTCCCGGCCGGGCTCACGCAGGCGAAGCCGAACTCGATCGTCACCATCTACGTCGGCCGCTACGTCGAGGAAACGCCGACAACGCCGACGGCGCCGACGACACCGTGAGCCGGCGCGTCCGCGTCGCGATCCTCGCGGGCGGCCGCTCGAGCGAGCACGAGATCTCCCTCGCCTCCGCGCGCTCCGTGATCGACGCGCTCGACCCGGGGCGCTACGAGACGACCGTCATCGAGATCGGGAGGGATGGGCGCTGGCAACTAGGCCCTTCGGAGAGAAAGAGCCTCTCCGAAGCGCCTGATCGATACGTCGAGACCCTGCCGGTCGTGGGAGACTCGCCTCCCGCGGTCGCCCTGGGACGAATCGACGTGGCGCTCCCGGTCCTGCACGGCCCGTTCGGCGAGGACGGCACTGTCCAGGGGTTGCTCGAGCTCGCCGGAATCCCCTACGTCGGCGCCGGGGTCGCGGCCTCCGCGCTCTGCATGGACAAGGACCTGTGCAAGGCCGTCCTCCGCGACAAGGGAATCCCGGTCGCGCGCCACGTCACGCTGCGGGACGGCGACCCGCTCGACCACCCGTTCACGTACCCCGTTTTCGTGAAGCCCGCGCGGCTGGGGTCCTCCGTCGGAATCTCGAAGGTGCACGACGAGGACGAGCTCGAGCCCGCCGTAGCGCTCGCTCGGCGCCACGACGACAAGGTGCTGATAGAGGAGCTCGTAGAGGGCACGGAGGTCGAGTGCAGCGTCCTCGGAAACCGCCCGCCGATCGCCTCGGTCGTGGGCGAGATCGTCGCGCACGCGGAGTGGTACGACTGGTCCGCGAAGTACGACGAGGACGGGATGGAGCTCGTGATCCCCGCGCGCATCCCGCCCGGGTCGGCCGAGCGCACGCGGGCGCTCGCGATCGAGTCGTTCGTCGCCACCGAGTGCGAGGGGATGGCGCGCGTCGACTTCTTCGTCAGGCCGGACGGCGAAGTCGTGGTCAACGAGATCAACACCATCCCCGGCTTTACCGCGACGAGCGTCTACGCGAAGCTCTTCGAGGCCTCGGGGATCCCCTACGCCGAGCTCCTCGACCGCCTGATCGAGCTCGCGCTCGAGCGCCACGGGCGACGCTCGCGACTCGTGTACTGACACCTACCCCGCCCACGCCGGCGGAGGACCCGGCTGTCGCTCAGTCCGTGTCCGGGGGAAGCCGCTCCGTGACCGCGTCCAGCACCTTGATCGCGATCGGGGAAGATCGCGCGAGCAGCGCACGGAAGTCCCGGTCGACGATCACGAGCGCGCGGGCGGGCGACGTCGTCGTGACGGTCGCCACCCGCGGAATGTTCGACACGAGCGCGATCTCGCCGAAGAAGTCTCCCGGCCCCGCGGTGTCGATCTGCTCGCCGCGGCGGGTGATCGCGACCTCGCCTTCGAGGAGGACGAAGAACTCCCGGCCGCGCTCGCCCTCCCGGATCAGCACCTTGCCCGACCGAAAGTCGATCTCGTCGGAGATCGACGCGACCTGCGCAAGCTCCCGCTTCGAGAGTCCCGCGAAGAGCGGTACCCCGGCGATGAGCTTTACCTTCGCATCCGCGCGCAGCGCAGCCACGGTCGCGACTATAACGCCGTCGGCCCCGGGGGGCCAAGCTTCAGGACAGGACGTCTCCGAGGGCGTGCTCCCAGACGTCGAGCCCTTCCTCGAGCTCGCCGTCCGAGATCGTGAGCGGGCACAGCACACGGATGCAGTTCCCGTAGACGCCCGACTTCAGCAGGAGCAGCCCTCGCTGGAGCGCCGCATCGACCACCGCCGACACGAGCTCGGGCGCGGGCGCCTTCGTCTCCGGGTCGTGGACGAGCTCGATCGCGAGCATGGCGCCGAGGCCGCGCACGTCGCCGATCTGCGGCCAGCGCGCCTGCCACTCGAGCATCCGGCCCCGGATCACGTCCCCGACGATCGTCGCGCGGTCGACGAGCTCCTCCTCCGCGATGACGTCGAGGACCGCGATCGCGGCCGCGAGCGCGACGGGGTTGCCGATGAACGTGCCGCCGATCGCTCCCAGGTGCGGGTCGTCCATGATCTCGGCGCGTCCGATCACGCCGGAGAGCGGAAGGCCGCCGGCAATCGACTTCGCGACGACGAGGAGATCGGCCTCGACGTCGAAGTGCTCCATCGCGAACATGCATCCGGTCCGGCCGAAGCCGGTCTGCACCTCGTCGGCGACGAGGACGATCCCGTGCTCGTCGCACAGCCCGCGCAGCCCTCGCACGAACGCCGGGTCGGCCGGGATGAACCCGCCCTCCCCCTGCTCGGGCTCGAAGACGATCGCCGCCACGTGGTCGGCGCCGACATGGGTCGACAGCATGTGCTCGAGCGCCGCGAGCGCGCCCTCGGCGGCCGGGCCGCGGTAGGGATTCGGGAAGGGGGCGCGGTAGATCTCTGGAGCGAACGGCCCAAGCCCCTTCTTGTACGGGTGCGTACGCGACGTCATCGTCAGCGCGAGCAGCGTGCGGCCGTGGAAGGCGCCCTCGAAGGCGATCACCGCCTGGCGGCGCGTGACGAGCCGGGCGAGCTTGACGGCGTTCTCGACCGCCTCGGCGCCCGAGTTGAAGAACGCCGCGCGCGTCTCCCCGGAGATCGGAGTCACGTCGCCCAGCCGCTCCGCGAGCTCCACGTAGAGCTCGTACGGGACGACCGTGAAGTCCGTGTGGAGGAAGCGGTCGACCTGCTCGTGGATCGCCTGGACGACGCGGGGGTGGTTGTGCCCGACGTTGGCGACGCCGACCCCGCCCACGAAGTCGACGAACGTGTTGCCGTCGACGTCGGTGATCGTCGAGCCATGCGCCTGCGCCGCCACGACAGGCCCGTGCACGAGCAGCGGCTTCGCCACGGTCTGCCGCTCACGCTCGAGGATCTCGCGGCTGCGCGGGCCCGGGACCTCGGTGCGGAGCTCGATCACGCGGGTCGTGGCCACGCGCGGCAGCCTAGCCGAGCGCGCAGTCGGCTCCGTTCGGGATCAGTACGCGTAGCGCTTCTTCGCGGAGCGCGCGCTCCACGATGCGAGGTCGACGACGACCGCGAGCGCGACCAGGATCCACTCCGCCCCGTCGACCCCGACGACCGGAGCCCACAGGAGCGTGTACGCGATCCCGGTCCAGGGCAAGAAGATCAGGAGCAGGAGCGGCCAGACCCAGGAGTCGTAGGCGAGATCGACCCGGTCGCCGAAGATCCACATCAAGGCGAAGGCCAGACGCGGCGCGAAGAGCGCGAGCAGGAACATCAGGCACATGACCCGGGCAGTCTCCATCATGGCGCCTCCAGGATCAACAGGCATCCTCTTGCGAATGGACGAGCGCGATCTCGACCCCGACCCGATCGTGCAGCTCCAGGCCTGGCTTGACGAGGCGCGCATGCACGTTCCGGAGCCCGCAGCCATGGCGCTCGCCACCGTGGACGCCGAGGGACGGCCGTCCGCTCGCGTCGTGCTCCTCCGCGGGCTCGACGAGCGGGGCCTGACCTTCTTCACGAGCACCGCCTCCCGCAAGGGAGAGGAGATCCGCGCGAACCCGCGCGCGGCGCTCGTCTTCCACTGGTGGGAGCTCGGACGTCAGGTGAGGGTCGAGGGCGCCGTGGACGAGGTGAGCCTTGCCGAGTCCGAGGCGTACTGGCGCACGCGCCCTCGGGGCAGCCGGCTGGCGGCCTGGGCATCCCGCCAGTCGCAGCCGATGTCACGCGGCGAGCTCGACGCCGCTCTCCGGGCCGTCGCCGCGCGCTACCCCGGCGACGACGTGCCGCTGCCGCCCTTCTGGGGCGGCTACCGCGTCGCGCCGGAGCGCTTCGAGTTCTGGACGCATCGCGAGGACCGCCTCCACGACCGCCTCCGCTACGAGCGCTCCGGCCCCGGCTGGCGGCGCGAGCGGCTGGGACCGTAGAGCGACTACGACGCCGGGGCGAGCGCGCCGTTCGTGTAGACGCCCTCCGGGTTCCAGAGCAGGAACCCCTTCGCGCCGGCGAGACGGGCGGCCTCGATCTGCGCTCGCACCTCGTCGAGGCCGTACGGCGTCGAGAAGCTGAAGTCCTGCACCCACGGCACGACGAGGACGTCGCGTCCCCGCAGCCGCGCCTCGAAGCGGCGGAGCGCGCGCCTCACGGTCTCACCGGGAGCCGCGCTGGGATCCGCCAGTCCGAGCTCCCCCGCGCCGAAGAGCGACGGATACGCCATCGGATAGATCGCGTCCAGGTGCGGGGCCATTCGTCCGGGCAGCTGACCGATCCCGAGATCGCGTGCGGCCGAGAGCCCGAAGACCGCTGCGGACACCCGCACTCCGAGCGGCCTCAGCCGGTTGCTCGCGTACCGGAGGAACGCCGGGACCGCATCGCGGCGCTCCAGGCCCCTGCGGTTCCGGTAGACGGCCCCCGCGATGTCGCCGTCGGAGGGGAAGCGCACGTAGTCGAACATGATCTCGTCGAACCCGGCGCGGGCGGCGGCGGCCGCGACGGCGACGTTGTACTCCCAGACCCGGCGGTCGTACGGGCTCGCCCAGCCGAGGCCCGCCGCGTCCCTCCAGACCGCGCCGCTGCTTCGCCGGATCGCCAGCTCGGGCCGCGCGTGCGAGAGAATCGGGTCCTCGAACACGACGACCCGGCCGACGAGGTAGAGCCCACGCTCGTGGGCCCGCTGCGCGACCTCGCTCGGGGAGTAGAAGTCCCGGGCGGCGCCGATCCTCTTCGCCAGCGAGGCCCCCCGCGGGACGAAGGCGATCTGCCCCCTCTCGTCCTTGACGTCGAGCTCGAGAGCGGTCAGCCCGTCACGCTGCAGCGCGAGGTACTCGTCGAGCTTCCCCGGAAGCGACGCGAGGCCCATGGTCACGTGCACGCCGCGCACCTCCACGGGCAGCGGCCGGGACCCCGCCGGCGGCGCGAGCGCCTCGAACGCGGGTAGCTTCTCGGGCGGCGCGGTCGGAGCCCGCGCCTCGCCGCCCACGAACTGCGCACCGGCTCCGAGCAACGCGACAACCGCGAGCAGCGCCCCGATCAGGGCGGCGCGGCGCAGCCGCTTTCTCCGGCGTGCCGACGCACGCCGTTCGCTGAACCGCTCGTTCGGGTCGATGGGTGGAAACAGCATCGACACCGGGAGAGGGACCTTATCGCAGCTGCGCCGCCTGGCACGAGCTGGCCGACGGGGCTCCGACCTAGAATCGCTCCGTGGTCCTCTCCGACCGTACGATCCGGCGCCTCATCGCCGAGGGCCGGATCGGGATCGATCCGCTCGATCCGGAGCTCATGCAGCCGTCGAGCCTCGACGTCCGCGTCGACCGCCTCTTCCGCGTCTTCCGCAACTCCCGCTACCCCTACATCGACGTCAAGACGCAGCAGGAGGACCTCACGGAGCTCGTCGAGGTCGAGGACGGCGAGGCGTTCATCCTCCACCCGGGCGAGTTCGTGCTCGGCTCCACGCTCGAGCGGGTCACCCTGCCCGACGATCTCGTCGCCAGGCTCGAAGGCAAGAGCTCGCTCGGCCGGCTCGGGCTGCTCATCCACTCGACCGCCGGCTTCATCGACCCCGGCTGGGACGGCCACGTAACGCTCGAGCTGTCCAACGTGGCGAACCTCCCGATCACGATCTACCCGGGGATGAAGATCGGCCAGCTCTCGTTCGTCCAGCTCTCCGAGCCGGCCGAGCGCCCGTACGGCTCGGAGGGAATCGGCTCCAAGTACCAGGGCCAGCGCGGCCCGACCCCGAGCCGCTACTGGCAGAACTTCCGG
>Ga0233416_10000058_pt1 | contig 30930 bp, 31 predicted proteins | sample Sediment_Towuti__2_FD_188638 | JGI IMG/M metagenome (GOLD analysis project Ga0233416, IMG submission 188638) | Sediment microbial communities from Lake Towuti, South Sulawesi, Indonesia - Sediment_Towuti_2014_0_MG | ecosystem: Environmental > Aquatic > Freshwater > Lake > Sediment | place... | reverse complement strand
CTTAGGCGGCTGGTAGACGCGCCGCCGTGCCCTTAGCACCCGCGGGATTGACTGCTGGGAAACCCCGGCACGAAGCGGTCCTCGACCGCCCCGTTCAGGGACCACCAGGCGGAGGGGGGCCCCTCTGCCACTTCAGTTGTCCCATTCGATCACTTGCACCTCGGTTAGACCCGGCTATCGTCCGGGCGGGATGGCGAGCGAGGAGTCGGTGGTCGAATGGCTTCTCGAAGGCGACCCTGCTATTCGCTGGCAGGTCATGCGCGATCTTCTCGATGCGCCAGCCGAGACCTGGGAATCGGAGCAACGACGGACGGTCGAGAACGGCTGGGTGGCCGAGCTACTCCGGTGCCAGGGATCTGACGGCGAATGGCCGAAGGGGCGTTGGACGGCCTCGACCTGGACGCTGTTGCTCCTCGTGGCCTTCGGGATTCCCGAGGGTCATCCGGCTGCACGCGAACCTCTCGAGCGTTTGCTCGATCGGTTCATGCCACCCGGAGATGCGGTCGATGGCGCTTTCCTGTTGAAAAGAGTCGATCTCTGCCATCTCGGCTTCTGGCTCGGGCTCGGCGCGCACTTCCTGGCCGGGGATCCCCGGCTTCCACCGCTCGGTGCGGCCGTGTTGAGCGCGCAGCTCGACGACGGCGGATGGAATTGCTCCGTGCGGAACCACCCGCGCACACATCACAGCTCCTTCCACACGACGTTCAACGTGCTCGAGAACCTTCGCATAGCGGCCGGTCGACGGATCGTCCCGGATCGTCCGTTCCGCGATGCAGAAGCACGGGCGGTCGAGTTCATGCTCTCGCACCACTTGTACCGTTCTGACCGCACAGGGGAGGTCATCTCGGAGAGGTTCACCCACCTCAGTTACCCGTGGCATTGGCACTACACCTTCCTGCGTGGCCTCGACTACCTGCGCTTCACGCCCGCGATCGCGGACGATCGACTCGCCGACCCGATCGACCTGCTGTGGGAGAAGCGGAAACCAAACGGGCGCTGGTCGCTACAGAAGCGCATTCCCGGAACGCTGCTCGTCGAGATGGAGAAGCCCAGCCTGGACAGTCGCTGGAACACACTAAGGGCGCTCCGTGTCTTGCGAGTCCGCGACAGCCGCACAGCCTGAGGTGCGGCTCGGAACTGATCGCCTCCGCTCGCATCGCCTCGCAGTTTCCGGGTGGTGACCGCTCAGTGAGCGCGTACCGCCTGCGTATGCGTCGATCGGGCAGGCGGGGCGACCCGGCCGTTCCCCAGTTGCTGCTCATGGCCCCCGTGCAGCCGGGTCGCCCCTATGTCGTCAGGCAGGCACCCCGGATGGAGGAGTGCGCCCCGCACGCTACGAGCAACCAGTGAGACGATGCGGTGAAGGAGAGGTATCGAATCGTGCGGCCCGCGACACCACTGCGTCGCGACAAGGCACTCCACAACGAATCGAGATTTTCTCGAGTCCGCGACCCGACTCCGCGCCGGCTCGGCGTACGGTGCAGGTGCGCTCGAGGGCCGATCCCCGAGCGAACGGCAGCGCACGTCGACGAAGGAGGCCGGAGATGTCAGCCAAGACAAAGTCGCCGTCGGAGTCCGACACCGCTTTCGAGGACATGGGCCTGGCGGTCGAGAGCAGCGGCTCGCAGGATGCCACCGATGATGCAGTCGCTCGTCGAGCCTACGAGATCCATATCTCGGGAGAGGGCGGAGACCATCTCGACAACTGGCTTCGCGCCGAGGAGGAACTCCGCGGGACCGCTTGAGACCGTCGTCGACAGCGCAACCGTGACGCCCATCGAGGCGGGCGAGAGTTAGATGGAAGTCGCCGGAGCCTCCCTGGACGGTCGAGGCGATGCGCCGATGTCCGCGCAGAAGCGGATCGCGCTCATCGCGCACGACAACCGAAAAGCCGACCTACTCGAATGGGCTCGCTACAACCGCGACACTCTCGCGGGGCACGAGCTCTACGCGACCGGAACAACGGGCTCGCTGATCGCACGCGACCTCGATCTCCCGGTGTCTCGGTTCCTGAGTGGTCCGCTCGGCGGCGATCAGCAAGTAGGAGCGGCGATAGCCGAGGGCCGGATCGACTTCGTCGTCTTCTTCTGGGACCCACTCGAGCCGCATCCGCACGACGTCGACGTCAAGGCGCTCCTGCGAATCGCGGTCGTCTACAACGTCCCGATCGCCTGCAACCGAGCGACCGCGGACTTCGTCCTCTCCAGTCCGCTCTTGTCGGCTGAGTACCGCCGAGTGGCCGGGCCGCGTCCACGCTAGAGGCCGACCACAAGCCAACCGAGCCGTGGCATCGAGCTGACGGAGCACACGAAGGGCACCGCCGGGGTGCTCCTTCGTGTGCTCGTCGACTTCCTATCCTGGAAGGAGCGCGGGAAGCCAGATCCGGAGCACCTGACTCGGGATTCCGGTGAGGCTCGAGACGTTGCCGTTGGCGTCGAACGCCGTGCCGTCCGTCAACTGGAAGTCGTTGTCGTTGGCGACTGCGATCTGTCGCGGGTTCACCACGGCGATGCCCTCGATCTTGTTGGGCACGATGCCGGTGAGGTCCGCGACGAGCGTCTTGACAGGCACCGCCACCCCCTGAGCCGCAAGGGCCTGGTCCGTGCTCAGGGACTCGAGCGTGGGCGATTGCGTCGGGTCGCTCCACTTCGCTCCCAGTCGGTTGTCGTCGGTGAGCTCGACGGTGTAGATCTTCGTCACGAGGTCGGTCCGCTCCTGGACGAGCAGCCGAGTGTCCGAGAGCGCGACGAGGCCAGACACCTTCATCTCGTCGGGGGAGATGGCACAGCCTGCGGCCTCGCCCGAGAAGGCGCACACCTCGTCGAAGCGGTACACCCATTCTCCCGTCACCTGCTCGGCGGCGATGTCGAACCGGAGGATTCGCGTATTTCGCGATGCCTGGCCGGTGGAGGAATTGGGGTTGAGCAGGGGGCTTTGCGTCGCGACGAAGAGAGAGTTGCCGTAGATCGCGAGGCCCTCGAACCCGCGGTTCTGGCGGCGGCGCTGGTAGATCCGGGGGATCGTTCCGGATACGGGGTAGCTCGCCGGGGTGAGGGCGTACCCGGCCGCCAGGAGTGGCAGTTCGGGCACGAATCGCTCCTCCACGCATCCGTCGGGTCCGACGCGGATGAGTGAGGGGCTGTACTCGTCCACGAGCCAGAAGTCGCCGTTCGGCGCGCGCACGAGCCCCTCCGTGTCGAGTCCGTTCGGGTTGGGTGTCAGCGCAGCCGTGCCGTTGAAGTTCCACGGCCTTTCGTCATAGGTCGGCAGGTTCGAGAGCCCCGTGACGGCATCGTCGCAAGCGGTGTCCTGATCCGATCCATCGGTGACGATCGGGATTGCGTCGAGAATCTGAAGCGTCGGGCCTGATGCGTCGACGTGCAGGATCGTCGGAGTGAACCACTCGTTCGGGAACGTGCGACGCCGCTCGCCGCTCACGCTCGGGCGCGTGTTCGGACCCCGATCCGTGACCATGTAGAACTCGTTCTCGTCCATCGACGCGTCCCGGTAGAGGTCACTGCCGATTCCTCCGAGTTCGATGCCGCGATCGTCGAGCGTCGGGCTGGAGGCATGCGGAACGGATCCCGGAAGTGCTGTTTGCTGGAACGCGGCCAGTCCGATCGCGGGCAACGTCGATGTCTTCACGACGCGAGGCGACTCCGGCCTTGCCGCGCTGGCAACCGCTGCGATCACGAGCATGCAAACAGCGGCCAGGGCTGCGAGTGCTGGTCTCACAATGGTTCCTCCCCGTCTTCGATTGACGGGCGCATCCTTCTGAGCGCGTGCCCACCCGTGGGTGGCGTGCGGGTGTAGCTCCGGTGAAGGAGTGGTGCTACGAGAGACTGTCGAAGCGAGACAGGGCGTCGGGACTACGCGGTGAGCCCGCCGACTGCTACTGCGAGAGGACTGCCGCGCGGGTACACGTACTGCACGGGCTCGAGCATGCCGGCCCGCCGCCGAAGGATCCATGCTGCGCCCTTCTCGCAGGTGAGCCCGTCGAACACGCGGATGATGACTTCTCCGTGCGTGCACACGAGCGTCCGGTCGTTCGCCGCGAGTAGCAGCCCCATGACCTCCTCACGAGTGGCAGCCGGACGCAGCTCGGCGCGTGTCCGGATGGGAAGCTCGAGACGTTCGGAGAGCGGCTGTACGGTCTCGGTGCAGCGGAAGTACGGGCTGCTGACGAGCTCGACGGGGACAACGTGCTCGGGCAGCACGTGAGCCATTGCACCTGCAGATGCTCGACCCGTGTCATCGAGGCCACGCATGAAATCGTCGCTTGGGTCGTCGAGCTTCACGCCCGCGTACGCGTGCCGCAGCACCACTATGAGATCACTTCTCTTGGTCACGATCCCACCCGGCCGCCAACACTGCGCGGCCTCTCGCACGGTAGTCTGCCGCCTCCAGGGGCGTCGGTGACGGCGGAACCGCGCCGCCGGAGTCATGCAAGCGCCCGGGCTCGCACGCTGAGCAGGCGCTCGATGGCGACGGAGCCAGCCGAGGCAAGTCCGACGAGCAGCCACCCGGAAAGCCCCAGCGGAGGAAGCGCCAACATCACCCGCAGTGGTGGAAGCAGGAGGGTTGCCGCCAGGATCGCAACGGACGCTCCGACGACCCGCAGTCCACTGACTCCCGTACCGCCTTCTCCCATGCTCGCCTGGAGCGCGTGGGCGAGCTGGCCGCCCACGATGGAGCCGTAGGCGACGCTCTGCGCCTGCGCACCTCGTCCGAGCGCGAGAGCGTAGGCGAGGAGCGAGGGCGCTGCGATCGAGACTCCTCGCCGGACTATCTCTCGTCGCAGCGGGCCCTCGAGCGCAGCTTCGCCCTCGCGCGCGAGGCGCGAGAGATCGCGTGTGCGCGGCTCCTGGACGACGAGCGCGAGGGCCGGGAGCACGTCCGACCCGAGATTGACCGCGAGGATCTGGCGGGCGGTGATCGGTGTCGCCGGTCCGAGAAGCCCGGCGCCGACGAGGAATCCCACCTCGCCGAGGTTGCCGCCCAGCAGGTACCCGAGCGAGCGGCGGACGTTCGACCAGAACGTGCGCCCCTCGATGAGGGCGTCGACGAGGGTCGAGACGTCGTCGTCGGCGAGCACGACGTCCGCCGCCTGGCGTGCGACCTCGGTGCCGCCGAGCCCCATCGCTACGCCGACGTCCGCGAGCCGAAGAGCCGGCGCGTCGTTTACGCCGTCGCCCGTCATTGCAACCACGTGGCCGCGACGCTGCAGGCTCGTCACCACGCGGACCTTCTCGAGCGGGGCGATTCGCGCGATGACGGAGGTCTCATCGAGACGCGCGCCGAGCTCGTCGTCCGAAAGTGCGGCGACGTCCGCCCCGGTGAGGACGCGACCCGCTCTTTCGTCCAGACCGACCTGCCGTGCGATCTCGCGCGCGGTCTCGGGATGGTCGCCCGTGAGCATGATCATCCGTACACCAGCAGTGCCGCAGCGCTCGACGGCCTCGGCTGCGGCGGGCCGGAGCGTGTCGGCGATCCCGAGAAGCCCGACCGCCACGAGCCCGCAAGGATGGTAGACGTCGTCGCCCTCGCGTCCCTCGGCGATCAGGAGCACACGATATCCACGCGCGGCGAGGCTCTGCGCTCGCGCGAGGAGCGCGTCACTGCGCTTGGGCGTGAGCGGGAGGTCCACACCCCGGCAGCGCTCGGCCACACAGCGGCGTACGAGCGCCTCCGGCGACCCCTTGACGCACAGCCGACCGCCAAGGACGGCGGCATGGAAGGCACGGGCGGGGTCGAACGGCGCCTCGCGATCTCGCTCCTGCAGTGTCCCTTCCTCGAGCCCGCAAGCGCGGGCTGCCTCGAGCACGGCGATGTCCGTCGGGTGTGCGCCCGCCGACGACGAGTCCGCCCTCGGGCTCGCGATCGCGGCCACGTGAAGGACGTCGCGGAGGGACGCGGTGAGATCGGCGCCCGGAGCGGCTTCGTCGATGCCGTCGGTGACGAGCTGGAGCGACAGGCGGCCCGTTGTGAGGGTTCCCGTCTTGTCGACGCAAGCAACGTCCACGCGGCCGAGCGCCTCGACAGCCGCCAGCCTGCGCACGAGCGCGTTTCGCTCGGCGAGGCGCCGCCCGACTCCCGTCTGGCCGATCCGGGCGAGCAGCGGGAGCCCTTCCGGAACCGCTGCGATGGCAGTGCTCGCGCCGATAGCGAGTTGCCCGAGGAGCGGGCGACGACGCAGAAGGCCAATGGCAACGACGAGAGCTGCACCGGCGACGGCGAACGGCATCACCTCCCGCACCATCCTGCTCAAGCGGCGGTTGAGAGGGCTCTCCGGCGTCGGCTCCAGGCCGAGCGCCGCCGCGGTCGCGCCCAGCCGCGTGTCGGCGCCTACGGCGACGGCGACTGCACGCCCGTGTCCGACGGTGACGTCGCTCCCCTCGAGGACGATTCGGCTGGCATCGGTGTCGCCGGTTGCACTCTTCCGCACGGGCAGCGACTCACCCGTCAGCGCCGCCTCGTCGACGTGCAGACCGCGGGTCTTGATCAGGCGCGCGTCGGCCGGCACGCGGTCGCCCGTAGAGAGGAGAAGGAGGTCTCCTGGAACGACCTGATCCGCCGGGATGCGAGTGCGAACCCCGTCCCGGATGACGCTCGCCGTCGTCGAGCCCATCTGGCGCAGGGCTTCGACGGCCCTGCCGACCCGGGACTCCTCCACGGCTCCAATGGTCGCGTTGGCTCCGAGAACCGCGCCGATCAAGCCCACGTCGGCCACGGACCGCATGAAGAGCGAGAGCGCCGCGCCCAGCCCGAGCGCAGCCGTCAAAGGCGAGCGAAGCTGTTCCAGGAGGGCGGCCGCAAACGGGCTGCGATCGCGCGGGACGGGACGGGGCCGGATGCGAGCTGCCGCCTCCTCCGCGGTGAGGCCCGCCTCGCGCGTGCGTAGGGTGGCGACGACCGCGTCGACGCTCTGGGACCCCCAGTGTTCCGGCTGAGGGTCGGCGAGTCGTGCGGCGCGCTGAGTTGGGACTCCCGTGCTCCCCCGGAGGCGCCACCACGAAAGCGCTGCCGCACCCAGGCTCGCCAGCCCGACCTCGAATGCGACGCTGCGTAGGCCCGGCCGTCCGAGAACCTCCCATGCGAGACCGACGACGCTCGTGACGAAGGACAGTCCGATCCCGTCCCGCTCGGCCCGCTCGCGTGCGCGGGCGACGTTCAGCACGGTCCGCACGGCAGCGAGATCGGGGGCGAGCAGATCCGGCCCGACTGGGAACCGTCCCTGGAGGCCGTCGGTGACGGCGATGCCCAGGTCTGCGACTGCAAGGCTCCCCGCGGCCTCGAAAGAGTCCGCCAGGACGCCGACGAGCTCGCCGTGCCGTTGCCGAGCGCGAACCTCGTCGCTCAAGCTCGTCGTGCGCACGACTTCGATGTCGAACTCGCCGAGCGCGGGCTCGACGAGCGGAACGGTCGCATCCGGAGGCAGTAGGACGAGGAGGTCGATGCTCCGCTCCGCGCACGTGGCGGCGAGCGCTCTTGCTGCCGCGCTGAGCGACGGCGGCGCGTCGGGTCGACGTGGATCGAGGAGCATCCGAACGCCGTCGACCAGGATGACGTTCGGCGTGCGCACGAACCAGGAGCGCGGGCTCCGAACGACGAGCCCCGAGTCCGCCAGATGGGCAGAGGCGCTCTCGGCGGCGACCTCCGCCCCCACAACCGCAGGATGCGGGTCGAGGGCGAGGAGCGTCGTCAGCGCTGCGGAGCGCGAGCGGGTCACTACTAGAGCGGCGGAGGCAGCGGCCGCAGCGAACGGGGTCACGAGGAGCTCGTACCGCGCCGCCGGCGAGTGCGGTTGCGGCACGGGCCGTGAAGGGACGTCCGGTGGTCCGGGGTGCTGGATCTCGAGCCTGAACGGGCCTCCGAACAGGCGAGCCCCTGCGTCGACCCAGTCGCCGGGGAGAAAGGGAACGAGCGCGCCCGATCGGTCGAGGAAGGTGCCTTCGCCCGAGACGATGCGGCCGGGAAGAGGCGTCCTTGTTCCGGGAAGGATCTCGATCTCCTCACCCTCCTCGATCGACACGCGTGCGGGCGATGCTCGCGCGTAGCCCATTCGCGCCCGCTCCCGGGCGCGGCCTGCCGTGAGTGCGCGCAAGCTCGTCAAGGCGAGCAGTGCGAGGCCGACGGGGCTCCGGGAGAATCCGAGCGCGACCGCGGACGCCAGCTTGAGCCCGAAGTCGCCTGGTGCGGGTCCGGGCTCCGTGCGGCGGGCTTCGACCGCGACGACGTGGAGGTCGTCGAGGAGGCCGAGCACGACGCCCGCCGCAACGCTCCGGGTCGGTCCGGGTCGTCCGCCTCCCGCCAGCTGCCTGAAGACCATCGTGGCCAGTCCTACTCCTGCCGCGGCAACGAGCACGGTGCCCTGGGTGATGGCCGCCCGGTCGTCGTCGTCGAGGATGGGTGCTCGGCCCTCAGCAAGGGTGGTGTGCTCCAGCCTCTCGTCGAGGGCTCGCAGCGCTTCGAGTACGTCCGCGGCACCCGTGCGCGCGGAATCGAAGACGACGAGGAGATTCCTCGTGATCGCATTCCCGCTGATCCCGGTGGCCCCGGGGATCTGCTTCAGCAGGAGGTCATCAACCGACGTCTCGCTCGAGGCAAACCAACGCGGCCAGTGGACGCGGACGCGCTCGGTCCCGAGGTGAACGACGTGGAGCGCTGCCGTCTCCACAGGCGCGCTCCGCCGTCGTCACTCCGTGCGCTGCTGCCGGTGAACCGACTGCGCCTCTGCCCAGATGTCCTGGGCCTCCTCGACCGCGCGCACGACCAGCACCGAGAGGTAGTCGGCAGCGCGCCGCTCCAGCTCCGTCGCAATCGCCTCTGCGCGGCCGAGCGGCGCGTCAGCCGAGTCGACGTGTTGCTCGTCGTTCACTTCGTGGCGGCTGTTTGGCGCTTGCGCGGCGTCGGCCTCTTCGCAGGCGCCGGCTTCTTCGACTCCGCCCCGTTCCCCTCGTGTGCGTGCTGCTTCGCCTCGTCCACGATGCCGGTGAAGACAGAGACCACGGAGCCTGCACCGTGCTGCGCCGTTCCCGCGGCGTCCGTCGCCACGCTGCCGGCAGTCGTCGTCGCCTCCGCCGCTGTCTTCATTGCCGTCTCGCCGGCGGCGATGAGCTGCGCGAGGCCGAAGACCATGCCACGACGGACGAGCTGACGCCCGCGGTCCGACACGAGGAACGCACCTGCTCCTGCAGCAAGAAGTGGATTCATCAGGACCTCCTTCCGGGTTCCGCAGCCCATGCTCCCACCGATCGCGGGGGTCGGGATCGGGGCACAAACGGTCCCGGTTGCGTCGAACTACGTACTGCAAGCAGCCATGTCTCGAAGTGGCGAATGACTGGTGAACAAAGACCTGTCGCTCCGTAGTCTCTCCGGATCGGCCTGCGGCAAGACGCGGTGACGAAGACGACCATCGTGCGCGAGTGTGCTGCTGGCACACAACCCGATCGAGTGAGGTGAACCGTGGCCCTGTTCCTCGAGCCCGACGCTCAGCGCAACCTTCGGCACATTCCCGCCGCGCTGCATACCGAGTTTCCCGACGTGATCCAGGAAGATCTCGAGGCCGAGGTCGAGACCGTCACGCGCGAGGTGCTCGCCACGGCACGGATCGACTCGTTCGTTCCCGTGCTCGTGCATCGGTTTGCACGCGAGCGGCTGCTCGAGCGCGGAGTGGAGCGCTCCGGTTCCGTGGATCGCGCTCAGCGGTCGTTCCTGGCAAGTTCGAACTGACGGGAGGCTCGAAGCTCGAGTGGGCCGCGCAGTGGTGGCGGCCCCGATTCGCGCATGCCGGACACACTCGCATACGTCGCAGGAGCTGTGCTCATTCTCTGGGGGGCGGCGCACATCGCTGCTACGAAGTCTGTAGCAGGCTCGTTCGAAGCCGTCTCCGTCGACAACCGGCGGATCTTCGTCATGGAGTGGGTTGCGGAAGGCGTGACCCACGTCTCCATCGGCGCGCTCGTCATTCTCATCGCGGCTCTGGAAGGCACCGGCGACGCTGTGTCCGATCTCGTCTATCGAGTGCTGGCGGGGGTCCTCGTCGTCCTTGCCGTGATCACCGCGCTCACGGGGGCGAGAACGCCCGTCATCTGGTTCAAGATCTGTCCCTTCGTCCTCACGGGCGCCGCCGCACTCCTCCTCATCTCCAGCGCCCTCTAGCCGCACCCGGCGGAGCCGGAACTCACGCTGGATCTGAAATCCGACAATTTCCGCACGGTCTGTTGTCACCACAGAAAGCTACTCGGCTCCGACGGAGAGACGGATCGCGAAGCCCCGATCAGAAGACCGGACGCTCACACACCGGAGAGCCCTCGCGCCGGACGCGTCGTGTCCGACCCGGCAGCGCGCCGTGCAGTTCGCAGTCTCGGCGCTGGCCAGAGCTCCAGCTTGACGATGGCGACTGTTCGTCGTACGCGGAATCCCCGATGGATGGGTCGCGCCGCGGTGGGAGCATGGCCCCGAGGCGTTAGGAGTCCGGTCGCCTTCACAGTCCGAGACAAGAGTCGGTGGGGGTGCTCGGCCGATTCGCGAGTTCCGCAACACTAGGGTGCATCGCTTTGGCAACGCGCTTGCCGGCATGCTTGCTCAAGCAGGGATAGGACCGTTCTGGCTCTTGACTACGCGCGGCCGCAAGACCGGTCGGCAATACACGAATCCCGTAACACTCGTCGAGCAGGACGGCAGGAGTTGGCTCGTCGCTCCCTACGGGGCCGTCTCCTGGGTACACAACGCGCGGGCCGCGGGGCGAGTCGGCATCCGCCGTGGGCGCGGGAGTTTCGACTACACCGTCCGTGAGGTCGGACCCGATGAGGCGGCACCGATCCTCAAGCGCTACGTCGGCATCGCTAGCGCAACTCGGCCCTACTTCCAGGCGAACAAGGACTCACCTGTCGAGTCGTTCCGGGCCGAGGCGCATCGCCACCCCGTGTTCGAGCTCACAGTCGTCGAGGCGGACACTCCGTAGCGACAGTTCGCGGCTCAAGCTTCATTCCCGCACTCTCGGGCAAGCGAGTTTCATGTCGCTGCTCAGCTTGCGGGACCCGATTGAAATCTTGCGCGGGTTCGATTCCCGCCGCCTCCATATGTGGCTTAACAGAGCCATTGCCGCTGCGGGCAATGGGGAGTTGGCGGCATGGGCGTCATTGAGCGCAGCCGAGCGAGGGCTCCATCCGAGCGAGCGCTCGCGCGGGATCAGCGTCGTCGAGATGCCGGCGGGACGGTTATAGAATCGAGCCTCCAGATCGTGCGGCGCCAGCCTTGCGATCTCAGCGTCCACCGCACCTGGGGAGGTCACGCGATGAGCAGCAGACTTCGGCGTTCCCTTGTCCTGACGACTTTGCTGGCCCTCGTGCTCGCGATATCCGGCGCCGCGGCGCTGGTCGGCCTCGCGGCCAACCCGCCGAACACCAAGGTCGCCGGCATCGACGTCGACGCGACGACGATCCCGGAGCTTCAGGAGTTCATGAGCTCGCGCCGGATGAACTCCGTCCAGCTGACGAACTTCTATCTCCGGCGCATCCGCCAGCTCAACCCGATGCTCAACGCGGTAATCACGGTCAGCCCGACGGCCCTCGCCGACGCGCGAGCGGCCGACGCAGCGCGACGCAAGGGAGACGACCGTCCGCTGCTCGGGATTCCGATCATCGTCAAGGACAACGTCAACACCACCGGCATGCCGACGGCAGCGGGCTCCTGGGCACTCGCCGGAAGCACGCCCGCCGACGCGTTCATCGTGGAGCAGCTGAAGGCCGCCGGCGCGATCGTCATCGGCAAGGCCAACCTGTCCGAGTGGGCCAACTTCCGGTCCGGCCCGTCGTCGAGCGGCTGGAGCGGCATCGGTGGCCAGACGAACATGCCGTACGTCCTCGATCGCAACCCGTGCGGCTCGAGCTCCGGCTCCGGCGTCGTCGCGGCGGCTGATCTCGCCGTCGCAGCCGTCGGCACGGAGACGGACGGCTCGATCGTCTGCCCGGCCGGCGCCAACGGTGTCGTCGGGATCAAGCCGACACTCGGGTTGTGGAGCCGCGCAGGCGTGGTCCCGATCAGCGCCGACCAGGACACGGCCGGCCCGATGGCCCGCAACGTGACCGACGCTGCGGTACTCCTCGGCGCCGCGACCGGCGTCGACCCGGACGACGCCGCGACCGCCGATCAGGTCGGCAACGCCTTCACCGACTACACCCGGTTCCTCGACGACAAGGCGCTCCGTGGCGCTCGTATCGGCGTCTGGCGTGCCGGCACCTACGACCCGGAGCTGGTGGGCTCGGTCGTCGAGCCGATCCTCGACGACGTGGTCGCCGCGCTCGAGCACGAAGGTGCGACCGTGATCGACGGAACCGACATCGACCTGTCGGCGACGGCCGGTGAGTTCGACGCGCTCCTGTGCGAGTTCAAGACCGATATCGCGACGTACCTCCGCACCTACGTCGACGGCACGAACCCGGTGACCGGCAATGCCTACCCGCAAACCCTCGCCGAGCTGATCGCGTTCAACCAGACGCATCCCCAGCTGGAAGGTCCCTGGAACGATCTCGTCTTCGAGCTCGCCGAGGCGACGAACGGTCGCGACCAGGAGTGCGCCGACATCCGGGCGGGCGTGACGCCGCCGGTCCAGGACGCGATCGATCAGCTCATGGCCGAGAACGACCTCGACGCGATCATCGCGCTCACCAACGGCCCGGCGTGGCCGACGAACGACAACCCGGACGAGGGCGACCTCGACGGCCACTTCGAGTACTTCGTGGGCTCGTCGACGGCGGCTGCGGTGTCGGGGTACGCCGACGTCACGGTGCCCGCCGGCTACGACGCGGGACTGCCGGTCGGGATCACCTTCATCGGCGGCCGCTGGGCCGAGCCGGAGCTGCTCGGCTATGCCTACGACTACGAGCAGGCGACGCAGGTTCGTGTCCCGCCGCAGTTCATCCCGACGATCGGCGACGATCTCTTCCCCGGCGCCCCGAACCCGCCGGCTCAGATGCAGGCGCGGCGGCTGCCGGCCACCCAGGGTCAGCGCGATCTCGTCGTGCGCTTCCGGTAGAGGCATGTCGCGAACAGCACGACGCCCGGTCACTCGGCCGGGCCTCGTGCTGTTGGCCGAGGCGGATCTCGAAGAGGTACCGCAGCCGCTCCGCCGAGGACGATTTCTGCGGCCCGAAGGGTCAAGGCGGGAGGCGACGACGGTGACGCGTGCCCCCTCCTCTTCCCCCAGGCTCGACCGCTCGCTCGGTCGCAGCTCGACTCAGCGTCGTGTCGCGACGGCTCGCCTGCGCGGATCTTCGCGCTTCGAGCCCATCGCCTCCGCCACGCTTGACGAGGGGCGACACCGGGTGGACTCTCGAAGTGCCGGGTAGGGACGTCTCGAACCGAGGTGACCGAGGCCGCCAAGAGGCTCCACCTCTACGGAGCCCGGCAGGATCTGCTCCAGGACGCCTTCTCCGGAAACATCCGCGGGGCCGGCCCCGGTGTCGCGGAGATGGAGATCGAGGAGCGTCCCTCGGAGCCGTTCGTCGTCTTCGCCGCCGACAAGACTCAGCCGGGCGCGTGGAACCTGCCGCTGTACAAGATCTTCTGCGACCCGTTCACCACCGCCGGCCTCGTGATCGAGGCGAAGATGCACGAGGGCTTCGCGCTCGAGGTGTAACGAGATGGAGTACACGACGCTGCCCGAGGTCGCCGCGCGGCTCGCCTCGCCGTGGGAGCCGCTGGAGCGGGTCGCCGGAGAGACGAACCCAGCCGGGTGAGCGAGCAGCAGGCCGAGACCGGCTCCGTCAGGCCTGAGGGGCGGGCGGGCCTCCGGTTGCCGGAGGCGCCGGCGGGATCATCGTCCTCCTCGTCGTGCTCGCGTTCAGGTCCCTGGGCGGAGGTGGGAGCTCGGCGGCCTCGGCTCGCTCGACGGGCGTCGCCCTGGAGCAGACTCGACGTGTGACGCCTCCGATCGGCAGGTGGGCGAGGGCTTTGCGTGCCGGCCTCGCGCGACCGCTCGGGGCGATGCCTGACGCCGCACGGCTGGGATCGCTCCGTCGAGGGTGCGGTGTCGCTCAGCCGATGACGGGGCGGGGGAGCCGCGCGGCGACAATGCTCCCTGCCGCCTCCGCGCTCGCGGGGTCGGCGGCCACCGTCCCGAGGAACGTGTCGCGGTCGAGCGCGAGGAGACGGAGAGCGGTGGTCGCGCGGACGGTCGCCGTGCGGGGGACGTCTCGGAGGAGAGCGATCTCGCCGAAGAAGTCGCCGGCTCCGAGCGACCTCACGCGTCGCGCGTCGATCTCGACCGCCGCCTCTCCTCCCTCGATCACGTAGAAGCGGTCAGCGTGAGCTCCGGCCTCGAACACGGGAGACCCGGCGTCGACGAAGACCGCGCTCAGCGCCTGCGCGAGGCGCTCGAGGTTCTGTGGCGCGAGGGGCGCGAAGATCGGGATCGCGCGCAGCAGCGCGACGTGCTCGGAGTCCACCCGAGCGCTCCGATCGATGGCGACGAGGGGGCGCCAGAGCGGGGCGAGGACGAGCGGGAGAATGAGCCCCGCGACGAGCACGGCACCGCGCGTACCGAGCACCGAGTCGAGGGCCGGGGCGAGCAGCGAGCCCACGCCCAGGCCAAGCGCGAGAAGCGCCTCGAAGGCTCCGAAGACCCGTCCCAGCACGTCGTCGGGAGTCGCGCGCTGCATGAGGGTGATCCCGGTGACGTCGACGAGCGTGTTGCCGACGCCGATGAGCAGGAAGAGCGTGAAGGCGGCGACCGTCTCCGGGCGGGCGGCCACCAGCACAAGCGGGATTCCCCAGAGCAGGAGCCCGAGCGCGAAGGTACCGGAGAGTCTCCTCCGTCCGGCCACCCCCGCGACTGCGAGGACGCCGAGCGTGGCTCCGACCCCCACCATCCCGTCGAGCCAGCCCACACCCGACGTCCCGAGATCGAGCACCTCGATCGCGACCACGACGACGAGGACGTTTAGCATCCCTGCCACCACGGTCTGCGCGGTGAAGAGCCCGACGAGCACGCGCAGGCCGCCGTCCTGCGCGATGCTGTGCCAGCCGGCCAGCAGGGTGTGCGCCGGATGGGCGTCGGACTCCGCGGCGGGCTCGCCTGCGTGCGCGATCCGCGCGACGATGAGAGCAGCGGCGAGCGCGAGGCCCGCGGTGATCGCGAACACTGTCCCCGTGCCGGCTGCGACGAGCAGGAGGGCGCCCAGGGCGGGCCCGGCGAACAAGGCGATGCTGTCGACCGCGCTCGCGACGATGTTCGCTCCCGTCAGCTCCTCCGGCGTCTCGACGAGCGACGGAGTCAGCGCCACCTGCGCCGATCGGAACAGCGGCTCGACGATCGCCGCGAGCACCGCGAGGAGGTACACGGTGAGGCTCGGCGCGCCGACGAGCACGAGCGCGGCCATCGCGGCGAGGACGGTGCTTCGGGAGAGCTCCGAGCCGACGAGCACGCGTCGCCGGGGGCGCTTGTCGGCGAGTACCCCGAGCCACGGGGATGCCATGGCGGCGGCACCGAGCCGGACGAACGCGACGAGTCCCACGGCGCCGACACCGTCGGCCTCGTATGCGTAGACGGCGACGGCGATCGCCGAGGCCCGAGCGCCGAGGCTGGACGCGGTCCACGCCAGCTCGAGCCGTCGCACGTCCTCGTTCCGGAGGACGCGTGCCAGAATGCGAGTCGACTCGGAAGCCCACGGTGGGACGGTCACCGGGGCGAGCATGGCAGCTCTCACGCGTCCTCCGGAACGAGGGAGGATCCGGCGGCGCCGCAGCGTCATGTGCTCGCAACGGCAGACGCGCGTGCCGGTCCGAGCGGAAGGAGACGAGCAGGTCGCCCGACGCGAGCACCGAGCAGCGCGACGATTCGGAGAGCGAGGTCGAGGCGCGCCTCGACTCGACGGCTGGACGGATCCGAGGGAGACGGTCCCGAGCGCAAGCGCAAGCGGAAGCAGGCGCCGACGGCGCCCTCGACGAGCTCGGCAGGAAGCGCAGGAGGAGTCGACACCGGCCCGGCCGCGGCCGGGCGCACGCGAGGACCGAAAGGCCCGAGCAGACTCCGATGCTCGCGTAGGGTCTCGAACACGATGGAGCTGCTCGCGCCGCTGCCCGCGTCCGGCAGGACGTTCCGCTCGTGCCGTCGGGTGCGCCTCGCCGACATGGATGCGAGCGGCAGGCTCAGGCTCGACGCCGTCGCCCGCTACCTGCAGGACGCGGCGACGGACGACGTGGAGGAGACGGGCTGGGGCGCGCCCGAGCACCTCTGGGTGATCCGCTCGATCCGCGTCGAAGTGCTCGTGCCCCTCCTCGACGATCGCGCCGTCGACGTCACGACGTGGGCGAACGGGTTCGCCGCGGTCGCAGCCGGGCGGCGCTGGTCTCTGGCCGGGGATCGCGGGGGCTCGATCGAGGTGGACAGCGTGTGGATCCACCTCGGCCCCGATGCGCGCCCCGCGCGGATCGGACACGGCTTCGACGAGTACCGCGAGGCCTCGGCGGGAAGAGGGGTCTCGACGCGGCTCGCGCTGCCGGAGCCGCCCGCGGACGCTCCGCGCACCCCGTGGCCGCTGCGGCTCACGGACGTCGACCTGCTCGGCCACGTGAACAACGCCGCGTACTGGGCGGCCGTCGAGCACCGGCTGCGGGGAGGAAGGCCCGCGCTCGACGAGCCGCTGCGCGCGCTCCTCGACTACCGGCATCCACTCGATCTCGGTGAGTACGTCGAGCTCGCCGAAGACGTGCGCGACGGTCGCTACCACGCGGCGTTCTGCGTCGGCCAGACGGTCAAGGCGGTCGTGCGCGTCGAGTCGCTGGTCTGACTCAGGGCGTCTGAAGGTCGCGGCGCTCGACGAGCCACGCGCCCGCGAGAAGGACGAGCGCGGCGACCACGGCGACGGTGAGGACGCCCGGCCAGTCGACGCCGTTGCGGAGCGGTGACGAGCCCATGAGCCAGAACGGGGAGACGAAGCGGAACGGGTCGAGCCAGCCCGCGAGCCCGTGGAGCCCGTTCACGAGATAGGCGGCGGCCGCGATGCCCGCGGGGATCCCGATCGCGAGCGCGCGGCTCGGAACCGCGGCGCCGAGAGCGAGCGCGAGCCAGCCGAAGAGGAGGCCGAGTGCAGCCAGCGAGACGATCGCCTCGGCGAGGTTCCGGGACGAGAGATCGAGCCCGACGACGGGGTCGAGGAGCGCCATCGCAAGACCCGTTACGCCGGAGACGACGGCCACCTCGACGGCGACCGCGACACCCTTCGCGAGCACGGCGCGGCTGCGGAGGATCGGGTACGAGAGCACGAGCTCGAGGCGGCCCGCGTCCTCCTCGCCCGCGAAGGTCCTCGCGCCCGATCCGATCGCGAGCACGAGGACGAGCAGGGGGAGCATGAAGCTGAAGAGCTCGACGTCCAGGTAGCCGGCGCCGGTCGTGATGCCGCCGCCCTCACCGAGTCCGAAGAGCTCCTTGAGGACCTCGGGGTAGTTTGCGACGAGCTCGTCGAACTCCGGCGACCCTTCGATCGACGGAAAGATCGCGGCCAGCACGACGACGTAGGCGGCGACGCCGAGACACCAGCCGGCGAGGGCCCGCCAGTGGTCGCGAAGCCCGCGGCGGAGGATCTCAGCGGCCGTCGCCCGACTCCCGGTACAGCTCGAGGAAGATCTCCTCGAGATCGGCTGGCTCCGAGACGAAGTCCCGGACCGCGTGCGACGCGACCGCCTTCAGCAGCGCGTCCATCGCGCTCTCGGGGGCGGAGAGCGAGACGACGGGCCCGTCGACGCGGACCACTCGCACACCCTCGAGGCGCGCCAGCGCGCCCGTGTCGACGGACTCCGCGAACGTGACGGTGACGTGGCGCAGCGCGCGCTCTCTGAGGGCCTCGACCGCGTCGACGTCGGTGAGCCGTCCCGCGCGGATAATCCCGACCCGGTCGGCGACGTGCTGCACCTCGTCGAGCGAGTGCGAGGAGAGGAAGACGGTCGCCCCGGCGGCGGCCGTCTCGCGCAGCAGTGTCCGCATCTCGGCCTGGAGGAGCGGGTCGAGACCGGCCGATGGCTCGTCGAGGACGACGAGCTCGGGCCGGTGCATGAACGCCTGCACGATCCCGAGCTTCTGGCGGTTGCCTCGCGACAGCTGCCGGATCGGCCGGTCGAGAACGACGTCGAGCCGCTCGCAGAGCTCAGCGCGTAGCCTTCGGTCGACGCTTCCCCGCAGGCGGGCGAGCGAGTCGAGCTGCTCGCTTCCGGTGAGCCGGTCGGCGAGTCGCAGGTCGCCCGGCACGTAGCCCACGATCCGCCGTGCCGCGACCCCGTCCTCCTGCGTGTCGAGCCCGAGGAGCCGGGCGCGACCGGCGGTCGGTCTGATGAGCCCGACGAAGAGCCGGATCGTCGTGCTCTTGCCCGCTCCATTCGGCCCGAGGTAGCCGAACACCTCGCCGCGCTCGACGCGGAGATCGAGGTCGACGAGCGCGCGCGTGCCCCCGCTGTACGTCTTCGACAGCCCCAGCGTCTCGATCGCGGGCGCGTCCTCCATACGATCCATCGTACGCAGCTCTTTACCGTGCTCTTACCCAAGCGACCCCACCGGCGTGCTTTCGTATGGGGCTCGAAGCCGCGAGAGAGGAGGCCCCTCACATGACCGCCGAGAACGCTGGTTCGCCTGGCGCGACCCCACCTCAGGCGACGGAGCAGCTCGAGCAGGCGCTGTTCGAGATCCGACGCATCATCGCGGGTCAGGACGCCATGCTGGAGAGGGTGCTCGTATGCCTGCTGGCGCACGGACATCTCTTGATCGAGGGCGTCCCGGGTCTCGCGAAGACGCTCACCATCAAGACAACCGCGGGCGTCCTGGGCGGCACGTTCGCGCGCGTTCAGTTCACCCCGGATCTCGTCCCCTCCGACCTCGTCGGGACGCGCATCTACCGGTCGGGCGACGGCTCCTTCGACACCGAGCTCGGTCCCGTCTTCTGCAATTTCCTCCTCGCCGACGAGATCAACCGGGCCCCCGCGAAGGTCCAGTCGGCGCTCCTCGAGGTCATGCAGGAGCACCAGGTGACGATCGGCCACGAGACCTTCGCGGTGCCCGATCCGTTCCTCGTGATGGCGACGCAGAATCCGATCGAGTCCGAGGGCACGTACCCGCTTCCGGAGGCGCAGGTCGACCGCTTCATGCTCAAGGTGCTCATCGGCTACCCGCGGCACGACGAGGAGCTCACCGTCGTCCAGCGTCAGCTCGTCGAGCCGCCCGAGCTCCGGCAGGTGCTCGCGCTCGAAGAGCTGAGGGCGCTCCAGCGGGCGGTCCTCGACATCTACGTCGACCCCGCCCTCGTGAGCTACGCCGTCGACATCGCGACGGCGACGCGCGAGCCGGCGGCGCACGGCCTCCCGGAGCTCGCTCCCTACATCTCGTTCGGGGCGAGTCCGCGCGGTCCGATCAGCGTCGTGCAGGCCGCTCGGGCGCTGGCGCTCATCAGGGGGCGCGATTACGCCGTCGTCGACGACGTGCAGGCGCTCGTCCGCGACGCTTTCCGGCACCGGCTCGTGCTGTCGTACCAAGCGCTCGGGGAAGAGGTCACTCCGGACTCGATCCTCGACCAGGTGCTCGACGTCGTACCGGTGCCCCAGCTCGACCTCGCCCGCGAGACGGCCGCATGAGATCGGCGAGCGCGCTCCTCGCTCGTCCCACGCCGTCGAGGCCCGGGCCGGGCTCGATGGCCGAGGGGTTGTTGCGCGCGCTCGACATCACGATCGGACGGCGCGTCGAGGGGCTCCTCACGGGCGACTTCCGTTCGACGATGCTGGGGTCCGGCTCCGAGCTCGCGATGGTGCGGCCCTACGTCGCCGGCGACGACGTCCGGCGGATCGACTGGAACGTGACCGCGCGCACGGGCCAGCCCCACGTCCGGGTGGATCTCGCGGAGCGCGTGCTCGTCACGTGGCTCGTGCTCGACGCGTCGGCGTCGATGCAGTTCGGGACGGCCGACCGGCGAAAGGCGGACGTCGCGGAGGGGGTCGCGGTCGCGATCGGCCACCTCGCGACACGGCGCGGCAACCGCCTCGGCGTGATGACGTTCGGCGGCGAAGCGGACGGGCTGCTGCCGCCGCGGCCCGGGCGGACCGGCCTCGTCGGGCTGCTCGCCGCGCTCCGGCGGGAGCCCACCGCGAGCGGGGCAGGCGCGTCGTCCCTCGGCACCGCGCTCGCTCGCACCGCCGCTCACGCGCGGCAGAGGTCGCTCGTCGTCCTCGTCTCCGACTTCCGCGGCCCTCGTGGCTGGGGCCGGCCGCTGCTCGACCTCGCGGGGCGGCACGACGTTCTGGCCGTCGAGATCCGCGATCCGCGCGAGGAGGAGCTCCCGAACGTCGGAACGCTCTGGCTCGTCGATCCGGAGTCCGGGCGGCAGCTGCGTGTGGACACCGGCAGTGCGCGTCTCAGAGAGCGCTTCGCGCGAGCGGCGGCGGCAGAGCGGCAGGAGGTCGCGCGCACGCTTGCCGGCGCGGGGGCGCGCCATGTCGTCCTCGGCACGAGTGGCGAGTGGCTGCGACCGCTCGTCACCTTCCTGCGTCGGAGGCGATCGTGACGTTCACCTGGCCGCTCGCGCTGCTCGGGCTCCTGCTCGTCCCGCTGCTCGTCGTCGCCTATCGATGGTCGGAGCGCCGCCGGGAGCGATCGCAGGCCGCGTTCGGGAACCCGGACCTGCTCCCAAACCTCGTCGAGCGCTCGCCCGGCAGGCTCCGCGCGCTGCCGTTTGCGCTGCTCGTGGCCGCGCTCGCCGCGATGGTCGTCGGTGTCGCGCGCCCCCACGCGACCGTCAGCGTCTCGCGTGAGGAGGCCACGATCGTGCTCGCGCTGGACGTCTCGCGGTCGATGAAGGCGAGGGACATCGAGCCGACGCGGCTCGACGCGGCACGAACGACCGCCAAGGAGTTCGTGACGGAGGTGCCCGAGAAGTTCCGCGTCGGCGTCGTTTCCTTCGCGACGCGAGCCGCCGTGGGCGTCGCGCCGACGGAGGATCGCGGGCTCGTGCAGACTGCACTCGACGCCCTCTCCCCCGGCGAGGGAACGGCGATCGGAGACGCCGTCGATCTCTCCCTGCAGGTGGGGCAGCCCAGAGGTGTGAGCCCGGCGGAGCTGCCGCCGCGCTCGATTCTCCTCATCTCGGACGGAGCGCGCGACGGCGGTCGCGTGGATCCGGCCGCAGCAGCCCGCCAGGCGCGCGAGCGGGGCGTCCCCGTCTATGCGGTCCTCGTGGGCACTCCGGAAGGCGTGGTCGAGGAGAAGCTCGCCGGGGGCTACACGCGCATCGTGCGGGTGCCACCGAGCGCCGAGACGCTCGAGCAGATCGCGAAGACCTCGGGTGGAGCGTTCTTCCAGGCGCCCGATCTCGAGGCGCTCCGTAGCGTCTACGAGGATCTCGGCTCGCGGCTTGGGACGCGCGACGAGTCCCGGGAGATCACCGACGTCTTCGCCGCCGTCGCGGCAGTGCTCCTCCTCGCCGCCGGATTGCTCTCCGCGTTCCTCTTCCGGAGGGTTCCCTGATCGTGGGGCGCCTGCTCTTCGCGCTCGCCGTCGCCGTCGCCGCGCTGACCGTCGTCGCGACGGCCGGCGGCGCAAACGAGTGCGACGGCCTCCAGATCTGCGTGCCGGTCGCCGGTCCCTGGGTCGTCGTCCCGGAGTCCGATGCTGCTCCGCGGCCACGGGTCGAGTACCAGCTCTCGTGCCCTCGGGGCTACGTGGTCGGCGGGCTCGACGCTCGGCTGAGCCAGCCCGGCATCGACGTCCAGTTCTTCGGTGCGCTCGGGAGCCCGGTCAACCCGGGGATCACGACCTCGCGCTCCGCCGTGTTCGTCGCCTCGCACGTCGGCGGTCGATCGCGAGCACCCGCTCCCAGCTTCAGGCCGTTCGTCGGCTGCATTCCGGCGCGGGGAGGGGGCTCGCGCGTCCCGACGTCCGTGACCGCGTTTCCTCCGGGACAGCCCACGGCGCGGCGTGTGAAGACCGTCCGGATCCGGCCGGGTGCGACTGCCGTCACCCAGGGCTGTCTCAGGGGAGAGCAGCTCGTGGGCGCCGCGCACGCCGTGGGCTTCTTCACCCGCACGCCGCCGAGCCGCGGCCTCGTCGCAAGCGTGGGGACGGAGCAGACGATCCGTGACGGGCGCCTGGTCGTCCGGGCGCGCGGCGACGCGGAGCTCGCCGGCGTGCGAGCGGTCGTGCAGGTACAGGCCGTGTGTGCGAGGACGGGCTGATGGCGTTCAAGAGTCCGTGGATGCTCCTCAGCCTCCTGCTGCTCGCCGCGGTCGTGGGCCTCTGGCTGCTCGCCGAACGACGCCGCATGCGCTACGCGGTGCGGTACACGAACCTCGACGTGCTCGCGTCGGTCGCGTCCGGGCGCTCGTGGCTCAGGCTCGTCCCCGCCGTCCTCGTGCTCGTCGGTCTCGCCTCGCTCTTCGTGGGGCTCGCCCGCCCCGAGGTGGAGCGCACCGTGGTGAGGGACCGCGCGACCGTCATCCTCGTCGTCGACACGTCGCGCTCGATGCAGGCGAGAGACGTCCGACCGACGCGCCTGGGGGCCGCGCAGGAGGCCGTTCGCACATTCCTCGACGAGGCGCCGAGCGGTCTGCGCGTCGGACTGGTCGTCTTCGCGGGAGAGGCGCAGGTCGCGACACCGCCGACGCGCGATCACGAGCTCGTGCGGGAGGCGGTGGATCAGATCGACAGCTACCTCGTGTTCGGTGGGACGGCGATCGGCGATGCGCTGCGAACCGCCGTCGACCTCGGCCAGCTCACGACCGGGGAGTCTCCGGAGGAGGGTCAGATCGCCGCCGGCGACTCTCGGGGGGCCACCAGGTACCTCGCGCAGGCCGGGCCCGACCCCGTCGCGACGAGCCCCGTGTCGATCCTCTTCCTCTCGGACGGCTCGCAGACGCGCGGGCTGCTGCAGCCTCTCGAGGGCGCCGCGCTCGCGAAGAAGGCGGGATATCGCGTCTATACGATCGCACTCGGAACCCCGCAGGGCGTGATCACGGCGGACGGCTTCGGCGGATTCCTGACGCCCGGCCGGAGTGGACAGCGCATCCCCGTCCCACCGGACCCCGAGACGCTGAGCGCGATCGCGCGGATGACGGGTGGCAGGTTCTCCGAGGCCCGAACCGCCGAGGGGCTGACGAAGGTGTACGAGAATCTCGGCTCGCGACTCGGCCGCGAGCCAGGGCACTCCGAGATCACGTTCGTCTTCGTCGGCTTCGCGGCCGCGTTGCTCCTTCTCGCGGGGGGTCTCGCCGCATTCGTCTCGCCGCGCTTTCCGTAGCTACACCGCCATGACGGTGAAGGGGCCGTCCGCCTCGTCCGCACGCCCGACGTTCTGCACCCGGATCCTGAACGTTCCCGGGGCCAGGGTCTCGGCGGTCGCGGAGAAGAGCCCCACCCCGCCCGCCACGGCGCTCGGAGCGGCATTGCCGAGGAAACGGATCTCGTAGACGCCGATCTCGGTGCGGCGAACCTGGATCGCCCTGCCCGTGCAGTTGAACCGCCGCGTGAAGAGCACAGGCGAGCTCGTGAACGTGGAGGGAAGGTTCGCGATCCCCTGGGCCGGGTTCCCGGTGACGGTCGCGACGCCGCGAACCGCGCCGTTCGCGCAGCGTGGCTGGGGGGCGGCGAGGCTCTGGATGCCCTCGCCGACGGCGAAGGCCGATCCGCCGAGGGCGAAGAAGAGGGCCGCCACGGCTATTACCGTGTTCGGCTGGAGGCGTGGACGTGACATGAGCGGCGGCTCCTTCCGGTTCGCTGGCTTTCTCGCACGATAGGTTCCTGCGGATGTCGGACGGCACGGCAGCGCCGCGTCGGCGCCTCACGAAGACGCACAAGCGGCTCCTGGGTGCCGCGGGAACGATCGCCGTCGCCGTGGCCGTGTTCGCCTTCGTGCTCCCGCGGATCGCCGACTACCGGGACGTCTTCGACGTCATACGCGGGTTGTCGTGGAGGGACGGCCTCGTCCTCGTGGCGGTGACGCTGCTCAACCTCGCCACCTTCGCTCCTCCCTGGATGGCCGCGTTGCCGGGGCTCCGCTTCCGCCAGGCGTTCGCCATGACCCAGGCGTCCACGGCGCTGTCGATCGTCTCACCTGCTGGTGCCGCGGTGGGAATGGCAGGCTCGTACGCGATGTTGAGATCGTGGGGCTTCGCGTCGGGCCCGGTGGGGCTCGCGGTCGCCGTCACGGGGGTCTGGAACCAGCTCGCCAATCTCGTGTTCCCGGTCGTCGCGCTCGCGCTCCTGACCTCGCAGAACGAGAATCATCCGGCGCTGCGCACGGCGGCCATCGTCGCGGTCGTGGTGCTCGTCGTCGTGCTCACGTGCTTCACACTCGCGCTCTCCCGGGCGCGCTGGGCCCGCAGCATCGGCGATCTCGCCGCGCGTCTCGCGAGCCGGGCCAGGCGCCTCGTCCGACGCTCGGCCGTCACGTGGGGTGGCGAGAACTTCGTCCGGTTCCGGGCGCGCACGCTCGATCTGCTCCGCCGGCGCTGGCACGTGATCACGCTCGCGACGCTCGCCGGAAACCTGACCGTTTTCGTCGTGCTGCTCGCCTGCCTGCGGGTGGTCGGCGTCACGTCGGCCGAGGTGTCGGGGATCGAGGCGTTCGCGGCGTGGGCGCTCGTGCGGATCCTCGGAGCGCTGCCGCTGACTCCGGCCGGGGTGGGGATCGTCGAGGTCGGCCTCACGGGGGCCCTCGTCGCCTTCGGGGCAGCGAACGCCGAGGCCGTCGCCGCGACCCTCCTGTACCGCGCCCTCAGCGTCCTGCCCACGCTCCTGCTCGGCCTCGCGGCGGCTGCGACGTGGCGCACACACCATCCGCGCGAGGCGGTAGATTCCCTGGGTGATCCCTGACGAGGGGCAGGATCACTGAGACGGGAAGCGGCAGCTCGCGCGTCTCAGGCAGCGAGGCCGTCGGCTTCGCCCGTGGCTGTTCCGCCTTCGCGGACTGCTGCAGCATCGGTGTGGCTCGCGCTGGCGGTGCTCCTCGCTTCCGCCCTCGCGGGCGTGCTCGTTGCCGGTCGGGCGGACGGCGCCGCCCGCTCGTGGAGGGCCTACCTCGCACCAGTCGGCGCTTGCCGTGATGCCAGCGACACCGCCGCCGCCCCCGCGATCCAGGCTCGGGCGGTCGAGTGCCTCCTCAACTGGGCACGCGCGCGGGATCGGCGAGGTCGCCTCCTCGAGCGACCGGCTCTGCGCCGTGCGGCGACGCTGAAGGGCAGGGAGGTCGCCTCCTGCGGCCAGTTCTCGCATACCCCCTGCGGCGTCGACCTGGACGCCAGCGTGCGTGCCTCCGGCTACCGCTACGGGGCGCTGGGCGAGAACCTGTTCGCGGGGACCTGGGGCCGCGTGAGCCCCCGCGAGGTCGTCGCCGCGTGGCTTCGGTCGCCACCGCACCGCGCGAACGTCCTCGATCGGCGCTTTCGCCACGTCGGGGTCGCGCCTGTTCGCGCACCTCGACTCCTCGGTGACGGCGACGCGGTGGTCTGGACCGCGACCTTCGCCGCACCGCGTTAGCGCGGGCAGGAGTCGGTCGCCGGGCCGGGAACACGCGATCGTGCACGAGCAGAGCCAGCTCGACGAGATGCGCACCGCGATCCGCGGCGACTTCGAGCGGCTCGCCGAGCGGCGAGGCGTGCAGGAGCTCATGCAGCCGCGGGAGGACTCGACGGACTCCGCGCCGAGAGAGGATGTCGACGGGGCCGAAGATCGGCGCTCCTGGTTCCGGCGGCTCTTCGTTCCGTAGAGCACGCGGCGGCAGGTGTAATTGGGTCGTGCGCAAGGCCGAGCGCGACCTGATCCTGCGGCAGGGTGTCGTCCTCCCGGAGACGCCGCGTCAACGGCGTGAGACCGCCGCGCTCGAGGAGGACCTCACGACGATCGCGCTCACCGGCAAGCCCTTGCCCGTGCGGGCCCGGAGCTTCCGGCCGACCGCCGAGGCCTACCTGCTCGCCACGCGCGGCCCGCTTCCGTACATGCTCCGGCTCCGCGAGATCGAGCAGCGAACGGCGGCGCACGAGGCGCAGCTCGCCGAGGCGTGGCGCGCGCTGGCCGCGGAGTGCGGCGAGGACGCGGACGGCTTCCGGCGGCGCTGGCTCGACGAGGCCGCGCTGCCGCGGTTCGAGGAGGTGAACGACCTCATCGAGCGGCACAACCGCTGGTACCCGGCGGAGTCGCGACTCCCGATGGATCCGCGGACGGGCGACTTCGCCCTCGTGAACGGAGCCGACTACCGGCTGCGGACGCTCGACCGCGCTTGGGTGCTCGAGCGGTTCCCGCCCGACCTCACGTGTGCGCTCGGCTAGCCAGGCGCCTCGGACAGGTCGACCTTCCGCGCCCGAACGAGCGCGTCGATCGCCGGGCGCTCTGCGCCCTCGACGTCCCGAAGCACTCGCTCGGCCTTCTCGATCTCGAGGTCGGGCGGGAGCTCCGCGACGATCTGCTCGGGCGTGTAGAGCAGGGTCGGGTCGGTCGGCCCCCCGACGCCGTCGGTGAGGTTGACGAGGTCGTGCCCGACGAGGAGGAAGGTTCCTCCGGGAGCGAGCGCCTCGGCCACGCGGTTCAGGATCGTCTCGCGCTCGTGCACGGGCACGTGCAGGTAGAGGAGGAGCACGAGGTCGTAGGCGCCGGACGCAGGCTGGTAGTGGACGAGGTCCTCGCAGGCGAACGTCGCCTCCACGCCCGCCTCCCGAGCGCGAGCACGGGCGGTGGAGATCGCCACCGAGGAGAAGTCGACGCCCGTCGCGTCCCAGCCGCGCTCGGCGAGCCAGATGCTGTTCCGGCCCTCGCCGCAGGCGAGGTCGAGAGACCGTCCGGCCGCGAGCGCCGACACCTCGGTTACGAGGATGCGGTTCGGCTCGGTGCCCCAGAGGCGGTCGACCTCGGAGTACTTGCGATCCCAGTCCTCACGCCGCACTGGGGCTCGCTCTCCGTCCGGCTACCTGCCAGGTGGCGAGGAACGTCAGCGCGCACAGAGCCGCGCAGACGAGGTACGGCGCCGCATCTCCGAGCGGGTCGGCGAGAGCACCTCCCGCCGCCGGCCCGACCAGCGCCCCCAGCGCCCAGGCGGTGTTCGTGGCGCCGAAGGCGAGCCCCTGCGCGAGCCCGCTGGCCTCGGCTCTCCGCGACGTGAGGCTCATCCCCGGCGTGTACAGGCTGCCGAAGGCGATGGCGGCGGCGCACACGAGCAGGGCGATCACGAGCGGATCGACCGCGAGGGCGAGCCCCACGGCGACGCCGATCGAGGCCGCGAGAGCGAAGCGGATGGGGAGGAGCCGCCCGACCCGGTCGCTGTAGCGGCCGAGAACGGGGTTGAGGACGACCTCGACGAGACCGGCGACGAAGAACACGGCTGCGATGTCGAACGTCGACCATCCGGCGTCATCCAGGGCCAGCGGCGTGAGGACGGAGAGCAGGCCGAAGAGCAGGGCGGGGAGGAGGCTGAGCCAGAGGCCGCCAAGGAACCGCTCGTCCCGAAGCGCACGGCCCAGCCCCGAGAGCGTCAGGCTCTCTCGTGGCGCCGAGGATGCGGAGGCCGCGACGATCGCGAACACGAGCATCGCCGCCGCGGCGATCGTGAACGAGAGCCGGATTCCAACGAGCTTGGCGGTGCTGCCGAACGCAGGTCCGAGAACCGCGCCGAAGATCGCGCTGCCGAACGCCGTCCCGATCACCTCGCCTCGCCTCTCGCGGGAAGCGGTGACCGAGATCCACGCGAGTGCTCCGGCCCAGGTCGCCGTGCTCGCGACCCCCTGCAGGAACCGTGCAGCCCCGAGCGCGAGCGCCCCGTCGGCCGCGGCGAAGGCGAGGCTGGCGGCCGAGAGGAGCAGGAGCCCCGACACGACTGTCAACTTCGCCCCGAACCGGGCTGCGGCGAGTCCTCCCGGGATGCCACCGACGAGCGAGCCGGCGCCGAACGCTCCGACGAGAAATCCCGCTCCGGTCTTGGAGAGCCCGAACTCCTCCGCGTATCCGGGCACGAGGGGGGTGAGCGCCGTGAAGAGGAGGGCGTCGACGAAGATGATCGAGCTGACGAGAGCAAGCACCCGGTGCATTGCCGGCCAGGATATGCGCGCAACGAAAAATGCACCGAGCCGGTGGCGCCTTCGTCCGGCTTTCCGACTGACCGCCGCCGAAGCGGCTGCCGGTAGGAGAGCCATCAACCTAGGACGCTCCGTACTCGGTGCATCGGGGACTCTAGGGGCCGGGTCTTCACGGGTCAAGAATCGGAGCGACGAAATTTGCGCAATTTGCGGACGTGGCTCGGAGGCACTCTTCGAGGATGCGCGCAAATTGCGGACGGGACGATCGCGGGTCGTTCTCACCCGTCGGCCCGAGACGCGTTGCCGTCCGTGAGCTCCTTGGCGCGCTCCCGGCTCTCCGGCTGGACGGCCGCGAGGTCTCGGCGGACACCCGGGGGACGCTCGAGCGGTGTCCGCCGGAGGGCGGCCTCCAGGTGGCCTCCAGGCGATCGGCTGCCCGGTCGCCCTGAGCCCCGTCGCGCGAGGGGTTCGACATGCGCTGCCGGCTCGTCTTCGGCGAGGAGCGAACCGGTCGGCGACCGCCGCCCGCGCTCCCGGCCGTGCGAAGCCTGGGTGCGCGTCGGGTACCGCTGGAACGCGGACCAGGAAGAAATGCACCGAGCCGGTGGCGCCTTCGTCCGGCTTTCCGACTGACCGCCGCCGAAGCGGCTGCCGGTAGGAGAGCTATCAACCTAGGACGCTCCGTACTCGGTGCATCGGGGACTCTAGGAGAGCCTCGCAGGCGCGTCAAGGGGGCAGTGCACCGAACTTGTCGCAAATTGCGATCTTTTCTTTTCGTACAGACTGGAACTGCACATATCGGTACATGCTCTGCTGCCTAAGAGATGAAAAGGGCCGGGCGCGAGGGCCCGGCCGCAAGAGTTCGCCGAGCCGGGAACGCTTTCGTCCACCTTCCCGACGAACGTTCCGCTTCCGCGTAGTGCTCCTCGGGGGGCTTCGTCCTACCGGCGCCCCGTGCTCGGCGCAGGCAGGAATCTACGAGATCGGACAGGTCCGTTCAAGGGGCTCTCACGCAGAAGTTCTCGCAATTTGCGCGAAGCTAATGTGCGCGGAGCGCTCTCGCCTGCACCAGGCTGTTGCGCGAGCCCGCCGCCGTCAGCCGATCCAGCCCTGGCCGTTCCAGTAGGCGCGGAGCCGGCCGCGGCGGTCGAGCTCGAGGTGCAGCTCGTCGGGCGAGCGCAACCCCGGCGTGGAGAAGACCTGGAACCCGTCGGCGGCGTGTACGAGCTCGAACTGGCGGTCGGGTCGCTCGGTGTCGGCGTCGAGGGCCCAGGTGCTTCCCCGACAGCAGCGGTATTCGTGCGGCCAGACGAACACCGTGCCTCCGCGCTCCTCGATGTGCTCCCGGACGGACGCTCCAGCGACCAGTCTCATGCCTCGGAGTTTAGGGTGGAACGATGCGTGACCGCGCGCGGGCAGTCGTGATCGGGGGCGGCGTCGGCGGCTGCGCGGTTCTCTACTGGCTGACGCGCCTCGGGTGGGACGACGTCGTCCTCGTCGAGCGCGCCGAGCTGACGAGCGGATCAACCTTTCATTCGGCGGGCCTCGTCGGCCAGCTGCGCAGCTCGCTGTCGCTCACGAAGATGATGATGGAGAGCGTCGACCTCTACCGCTCGCTCGAGGAGGAGGTCGGCCTCGAGACGGGGTGGCGCGAGGTCGGATCTCTGCGCCTCGCCTCGTCCGCGGAGCGCAGGGAGGAGATCGCGCGCCAGGCCGGGTGGGCGAAGACGTTCGGGCTCCCGCTCGAGCTCATCGGCCCGGACGAGGCGCAGCGCCTCTTCCCGCCGATGACGACGGCCGGCGTCCTCGGCGCCGCGTTCCTCCCGACCGACGGGTACATCGATCCGAGTCAGCTCACCTTCGCCCTCGCGGAGGGTGCGCGCCGACGCGGGGCGGAGATCGCGCAGCGGACACGCGTCACGGGGATTCGCACCCGGCGGGGCCGGGTGGAGGCGGTCGAGACCGACCGGGGAGAGATCGAGACGGAGGTGGTGGTGAACGCCGGCGGGATGTTCGCCCAGGAGATCGGCGCGCTCGCGGGGGTCAACGTCCCCGTCGTCCCGATGGCGCACGAGTACCTGATCACGAAGCCCGTTGGGCTCCCGCTCGACATGCCGACGATGCGCGACCCGTCGCTCCTCGTCTACTTCCGGCCCGAGTCCGGGGGCCTGATCACGGGGGGCTACGAGCGCCACTGCGCGCCCTGGTCGCTCGACGGCATCCCGCCCGACTTCAACTCGAAGCTTCTCGAGGAGGACTGGCCGCGCTTCGAGGAGCTGATGGAGAACGCGCTCGTTCGAGTTCCCTCGCTGGCGGACATGGAGGTCGTGAAGCTCATCAACGGGCCCGAGGCATTCACCCCCGACGGCGAGTTCATCCTCGGCCCCTCGGACGTCCGCGGCCTCTGGATCGCGGCCGGCTTCTGCGCGCACGGCCTGGCGGGGGCCGGGGGGATGGGCAAGCTCGTCGCCGAGTGGATCGTGGAGGGGACCCCGTCCCTCGACGTCTGGCACATGGACTCCCGCCGCTTCGGCTCGGCCTACCGAAGCCGTGCGTACACGCTGGCTCGGACGAAGGAGATCTACGAGACGTACTACGACGTCACGTACCCCGGCCACGAGCGCAGCGCAGGCAGACCTCTTCGCGTGTCGTCGGCCTTCGGACGGCTGCGGGAGCTCGGAGCCGTGTTCGGGGAGAAGTCGGGCTGGGAGCGCGCGAACTGGTTCGAGCCCAATGCCGCACGTGGCGACGAGTCGCTGCGGCCCCGCGGCTGGGCGGGCAAGCTCTGGTCGCCGGCGATCGGCGCCGAGCACGTCGCGTGTCGCGAGTCGGCGGCACTCTTCGACGAGAGCTCGTTCGCGAAGATCGAGGTGTCCGGAGAGGGGGCGGCGGACTTCC
>Ga0233416_10000057_pt1 | contig 30972 bp, 21 predicted proteins | sample Sediment_Towuti__2_FD_188638 | JGI IMG/M metagenome (GOLD analysis project Ga0233416, IMG submission 188638) | Sediment microbial communities from Lake Towuti, South Sulawesi, Indonesia - Sediment_Towuti_2014_0_MG | ecosystem: Environmental > Aquatic > Freshwater > Lake > Sediment | place... | reverse complement strand
AGGTATGAATACACAAAGAACAGTAATGAATTACGAAATCCGTGTCAAAGGTTACCTTGGAAAGAATGTCGCCATCTGGTTCGATGGTTTCGATGTAGAACACACCACCAAAGGCGAAACGATCTTGCGTGGAGCCATTATTGACCAGGCAGCATTACACGGCATTCTTAATCGCATCCGCGATGTAGGCTTGACCTTGACGCTGGTTCGACAAATGGAAAAAGAATAATGAGGAGCCCTAATATGAACAACAAACTCAAGCTGTCTCGCCGCGATTTTTTGAAACTTCTAGCAGCAGGCAGTGCAACTGCGGTTGGCGGATATATGCTCGCAGAATATGCGCCGTGGCTGGACTATGAAGAACAGGTTGTAAAGACCTGGGGTATTCCGAGTTCATCCTCGCCGCTGCCCACACTTGTCCATTATGCGACACTGGCTGCCAATGGGCACAATACCCAACCATGGAAATTCGCCATCAAAGACAATGCCATTGAGATTCATCCCGATTATTCCCGCCGCTTGCCCGTGGTGGATCCAAATGACCGTGAGTTGTGGATCAGCCTGGGCTGCTCGTTGGAAAATCTGCTGGTTGCAGCCCGCGCTTCAGGATATACCACTGAAGTCACATACCCAGATCGAGCGGATTTCATTCACGTTCAACTGGCAGCCGATACCCCGCAAGACAGCCCGCTGTTCGACGCCATACCGCTACGCCAGAATACGCGTTCGGCATATGACGGTCGCCTGATCAAAAACGAAGACCTTGATCAATTGCAGGCTCTGCAGTTGGAGCCCGGCGTGGCGCTACAATTTGCCACCAATCCCACAGCGATGGAGACTATTCTGGAATATGTCAATCTCGGCAATCTGGCTCAATATGCCGATACCGCCTTTGTAGACGAATTAATTGAATGGCTGCGATTCAACAAAAAAGAAGCGCTGTCTTCACTGGATGGACTGTACTCGATATGTTCTGGCAATCCACAAGTGCCGCGCTTGATCGGACAGATGTTTGTCGCGGGAACCAAGCCGCAGCAGCAAGCTGACGCGGATGTGGCGAAGTTCCGCACGTCGCCAGTCGCGGTCGTGATTGCTTCGGAATCAGACGACAAGGTTTCCTGGATGCGTACGGGACAGGTATACGAACGCCTGGCTCTCAAGATGACCTCGCTGAACATCAAGTCGGCGTTTCTCAACCAGCCCATTGAGATATCCACCTTGCGCGGGCAGTTCCAGAGTGCCGTGGGATTGGGCAGTTCTCTGCCGCAATTGCTTGTCCGTTTTGGTTATGCCGAAGCGATGCCGCGTTCTCTGCGTCGTCCAGTCGACACAGTATTAATTTGATCCCCAAGAGGTCAAAATGACATCGAGGTCCATCCTTATTCTCGGTATGATAGAGCATGTTGGTCGGCATGTGGCAATCTCCGGGAAAGGATTCTCTCGCAAGAATGACTTTACCCGGTTTTGCCCGGCCGATCAACTATTCGTTTGTTAAAGTGTCAGGTCGCTAGGGGGTCAGCCAATGAAAAACTTTGATGTTTATGCTTATGGGGTTATATCCTCAAGTACACTCCATATCCTAAGCCAGCCTTTCCCACTATCTGATGGCTATTCGGAAATTGCTCAAACCTATTCAATGACAGGGGGGGAAGCCTTAAATTCTTCCATCGTTCTTAGCCGGCTGGGATTACGAGTACTGCTCGATGGGAACTGGATTGGAGATACTTTAGATGGCAAGCTACTCCTCTCAATGATCCAGAGCTACAACATTGACACCAGCAGGTTGAGGGTCAAAAAAGGATATCCAGGAGTCCGTGAGATCGTTTTTTCGGATGAGCACAGCCGGACTATATTTGGCAATTACATCGACCTGTTGTTTTCGACGCGGAAGTGGAATATTCCCCGGAAAGTTGACATTGCGAGAGCACAAATTGTATGTGTGGACCCACCATTTCGAGCCGAAAGCAGTCTGGTAGGTAGATACTCGATCGAGGCAGGAATACCTTTTGTTACCATTGATTGCCCTTATGACCACGAATTATCCATAGGGGCTGAAGCGGTCATTGTGTCTGGGGAATTCAGGAGCCGAAAATATCCTCAAGTGAACCTGGCTGATCTTTTTTACGAATACCAAAAGCGCGCCAGCGGATTGACCGTGTTTACGGTGGGAAGTGAAGATATTTTATATGGTCGAAAAGGAGAGGCTTTCAAACGATTCAAGCCATACAGCGTCAAAGTGAAGGATAGCGCCGGTGCGGGAGATTCATTCCGGGCGGGGGTCATCTATGGGTTATTGAAAAAGTGGAGTGATGATGAAATCATTCAGTATGCATCGGCAATAGCAGGGATAGTATGTGAGATTTTCCCGGGAGTACTTCACAGTCCAACACACCCTGAAGTCATGCGATTTATTCAAGAGCAGGAGAAGGTCAAAACGTAGAAATACAATTCCTCGGCATTTTTTAAACGGGGCGATATTATCCATCTAACCAATTGATGTGACTGTAACAGAAGCGGTGGATTTTGACAAAAAGAGCAAGCTCGAAGTAAGATGGTAGTTCCCAGGCCGCCATCGAACAGGAGCTTGCCATTTGGAGCGCTCGTTAGCCTGCCAAGCTGCGCACTCATCGCCGGCTCTCAGGAACGGCCCCAAGCGGGCGGCCGATACGCCAGCCGGTCGGCGTGCTCCGATCTCAGCCACCAGGTGATCGATCTCCGCCCCGGCTTGAGATTCTTCCTGGGGGATGGGTGACAGGTATAATGATCTACTACCCATTTTCGGTTCCATTACACCCAATATCCCGTTTATAAAACTCACACTTTTGAAAAAGGTGGGGGCCATCTTTTTATAAAGAAGACGGGGGCCCGAAGGTCCCCGTCGAGTGCCAGAAATTACGGCAGGAGCTTGAAGGAGCTCAGCTCCTTGATGTAGTTCGTTCGCTTCAAAGCGTGGGTACTCCCAACGGCTTTGGCGCTAAGGCTGCCTTTCATTTGCATAACGGACTCGTATTCATGTTCTTCCATCCAGAGCTGCATGTCGGCTAGCATTTCAGCCGCCCGCTTGGGGCCGTTTTTGAGTAGCTCGGAGGCGGTCATAGTGACACTCGCACCCGCCATAACGGCCTTGAGCATATCCTGGGCAGTGTGCACACCGCTGGTGAGAGCAAAATCGGCGTTGACGCGCCCGTAGAGCAAGGCAATCCAGCGCAGCGGCAGGCGCAGCTCGTTGGAAGTGCTCAATACCAGGTTGGGGACGACTTCCAGGTTTTCCAGGTCGAAATCGGGCTGGTAGAAGCGGTTGAACAGCACCAGGCCCTTGGCGCCGGCCTGGGCCAGGCGATTGGCCACGTTGGCAATTCCGGTGAAGAAGGGGCTGAGCTTAACTGCCAGTGGAATCTGGATGCATGAGCTCACATCGCACACCAGGGTGGCGTATGTCTCTTCCAATTCCAGGCTGGTCTGTTCGGGCTCAAAAGGCAGGTAGTAGATGTTCAGTTCCAGCGCATCGGCGCCGGCTTCTTCGATCTTCTTGGCATACTCGATCCAACCGCCGGTGGAGACGCCGTTCAGGCTACCGATCACCGGGATCGAGACGGCCTCCTTGAGGCGGCGCAGGCGCTCGAGGTAGACATCTGGCCCGGTGCTGTACCGCCCGATGCCGGGCAGGTAAGTGAGCGCTTCAGCGAAGCTCTCGGTTCCGTAGGTCAGGTAATGATCCAGTTCCAGGCTGTCGTGAATGATCTGTTCCTCGAACAGGGAGTACATGACGACAGCCGAAACCCCGTTCTCTTCCAGGCGGCGAACAGTATCAACTTTCTCCATCAGCGGAGAGGCGGATGCAACCAGGGGGTTCTTTAATTCCAGCCCCAGATAGGTCGTCTTCAGGTCAACCATGGATTTCCTCCTTACTTTGTTGCGCCGCCATTGCCGTTGCCGTAGTGCATGGCGGCCATTTGGCGGTAAAGTTCCCAGCGGGATTTAACGTCTCGCTGGGCCAGCTTCCGCAGCATTTCAGCACGCTCTTCGTCGCTTTGGGTGAGCATGCGGAAACGGGTCTCGTTGTACATGAACTGCTCCACCGGGATGGAAGGCTCCTTCGATTCTATAATCAAGGGGTTCTTCCCTTCGGCGATCAGCGCCGGGTTGTAGCGGTAGAGCGGCCAGTAACCCGATTGCACGGCCAGTTTCTGCTGGTCCAGGCCTTTGACCATGTCAATGCCGTGGGAAATGCAGTGGCAGTAGGCAATAATCAGGGACGGGCCATCATAAGCGTCGGCTTCCAGGAAGGCGGTCAGAGTCTGCTGGTCCGCGGCGCCAAAGGCAACGTGGGCTACATAGACGTAGCCATAAACCATGGCGATCAAGCCCAGGTCCTTCTTGGGCAGGCCCTTGCCCTGGGCAGCGAACTTGGCGACTGCTGCACGGGGCGTGGATTTGGAGGATTGGCCGCCGGTATTGGAGTACACCTCGGTATCCAACACCAGCAGGTTGACATTGTGGCCGGAGGCCAGGACATGATCCAGGCCGCCGTAGCCGATATCACAGGCCCAGCCGTCGCCGCCCACGATCCACACGCTCTTGCGCACCAGGACATCGGCGATGCTCAGCAGGTTGCGAGCGCGCGGGTCGTCCAGTCCGGCCAGGCGCTGCTTGAGCAAGGCCACTCGTTCCCGCTGGTCGCGAATGCCGGTCTCGCTGCTTTGATCGGCCTTAAGGAGCGCATCCACCAGGTCTGCGCCGATTTTATCGGCTAGCTGCGACAGCAGCTCCCGGGCGAATTCGCCTTGCTTATCCAGGGTCAGGCGAATGCCCAGGCCAAACTCGGCGTTGTCTTCGAAGAGCGAGTTGGACCAGGCCGGGCCGCGCCCATCCTTATTTTGGGCGTAGGGAGTGGTGGGCAGGTTGCCGCCGTAGATCGAAGAGCAGCCGGTGGCGTTTGCAATCAGGATGCGGTCGCCGAACAATTGCGAGAGCAGCTTGATGTAAGGTGTCTCGCCGCAGCCCGAGCAGGCCCCCGAGAACTCAAAGAGCGGCTGTAAGAGCTGGGAATTTTTGAGGGCTTTAATGCTGATGGCCGTTCGGTCGACATCGGGCAGCGTGAGGAAGAAGTCCCAGTTGACCTTCTCGCTCTCGCGCAAGGGCGGCTGCGGGGCCATATTGATGGCCTTGCGACCGGCCTGGCTCTTATCCTTGGCCGGGCAGGCTTCGATACATATGCCGCAGCCGGTACAGTCTTCGGGGGCTACCTGAAGGGTGTATTTTGTGTCAGGGAATTCTTTCCATTTGGCTTCCATGGACTTGAAGGCGGCGGGCGCCTTTTCCAGGTCGGAGGGGTTATATACCTTCTCGCGGATGACCGCGTGCGGGCATACAAAGACGCACTTGCCGCATTGGAGGCACAGGCTAGGTTCCCAAACCGGGATTTCCAGGGCGATGTTGCGCTTTTCCCAGCTGGCGGTGGAGGTGGGGAAGCTGCCATCCACGGGCATGGCGCTCACCGGCAACTTGTCACCGTTGCCCTGGATGATCATGCCGAGCACCTCGCGCACGAATTCCGGCGCCCCGGCGGGCACGGGCGCGTGGCGAGTGAGCTTGCTGGTTGCGGTTGCCGGAACCTTGACCTCGTACAGGTTGGCCAGGGTTTGATCTACGGCTTCATAGTTCTTCTGCACAACGGCCTCGCCCCGCTTGCCGTAGGTTTTCTTGATGCTCTTCTTGATCTCGGAAATGGCAAGGTCGCGGGGCAGAACCCCACTGATGGCGAAGAAGCAGGTTTGCATGATGGTATTGATACGCTGGCCCATGCCCGTCTGGCGGGCAACCTCGTAGGCGTCTATAACGAAGAAGCGCAGTTTCTTGGTGATGATCGCTTGCTGGGTTTCGACAGGCAAATGGTCCCAGACTTCCTCAGGACCGTAGATGCTGTTGAGAAGGAAAACCGCTCCCGGCACTGCGTATTTGAGCACATCGTAGCGTTCCAGGAAGGTGAACTGATGGCAGGCAACGAAGTTGGCATGTGTGATCAGGTGAGGCGCGCGGACGGGGCGCGGGCCGAACCGCAGGTGAGAAACAGTCACCGAGCCGGATTTCTTTGAGTCATATACGAAATAACCCTGGGCGTAGTTGTCGGTCTCTTCGCCGATGATCTTGATGGAGTTTTTGTTAGCTCCTACGGTACCATCGGCGCCAAGCCCCCAGAATACGCAGCGCATCGTCTCGGGATGCTCGGTTGTGAAAGCTGGGTCAAATTCCAGGCTGGTGTGGGTTACATCATCGATGATACCGATGGTGAAATGGTTCTTGGGGGCGGGCTTAAGCAGCTCATCGTAAACTGCCTTGACCATCGCAGGAGTAAATTCCTTGGAAGATAGGCCGTAGCGCCCGCCAATGACTTTGAGAGCCGGTCCGGTCCAGGCCTCGGCGATGGCTGTTACCACATCCTGGTAGAGCGGCTCGCCGGCTGAGCCGGGTTCTTTGCAGCGATCCAGGACCGCGAGGGTCTTGATGGTCTTAGGCAGGGCTGCGATGAAATGTTCTACCGAAAAGGGCCGGTACAGACGGACTTTGAGAACGCCTACTTTCTCGCCGCGCTCGCCCAGGAAGAGGGCCGTATCGGCTACGGTCTCGGCGCCGGAGCCCATCATAACGATGACGCGTTCCGCATCTGGAGCGCCTTCATAGTCAAAGATGTGATAACTACGCCCAACTATCCCCGCAAACTTGTCCATGGCCTTTTGCACGATCTCAGGGCAGGCCAGATAATAGGGGTTAACCGTCTCGCGTCCCTGGAAATATACGTCAGGGTTCTGGGCAGAGCCGCGCAGCACGGGGTGCTCGGGAGAAAGGGCGCGGGCGCGATGAGCATGCACCAGTTCGTCATCGATCATGGCGCGGATCTCTTCGTCAGTCAGCTGTTCGATCTTATCGACCTCGGCTGAGGTGCGGAAGCCATCAAAGAAGTGCAGGAATGGCACGCGCGCTGCCAGGGTTGAGGCCTGGGCGATCAAAGCGGTGTCTTGCGTTTCCTGGACCGAGTTGGAAGCGATCATCGCGAAACCGGTGGCGCGAGCAGCCATCACATCGGAATGATCGCCGAAGATCGAGAGCCCCTGGGCCGCCAGGGAGCGAGCCGCGATGTGAAAGACCGTCGAAGTCAGCTCGCCGGCGATTTTAAACATGTTGGGAATCATCAGGAGCAGGCCCTGGGATGCCGTGAAGGTTGTTGTCAGCGCCCCGGCCTGCAGCGCGCCATGAACGGCCCCCGCCGCGCCGCCTTCGGATTGCATCTCGATCACTAATGGGATCGTCCCCCAGATGTTTTTTCGCTTTTGGGCTGACCACTCGTCGGCAAGCTCACCCATGGTGGATGAGGGGGTGATCGGATAGATCGCGATTACCTCATTTGTCTTGTGGGCGACATAAGCGGTAGCTTCATTGCCATCAATTGTGATCACAGGTTTGGTCATCTTTTACTCCTTGGTCCATATTTTGGATTTACGCCCCAGGGTGACTGGTGCAGTGAGATCTAAACTCGTGAGAAGAACCTTTCCGACTTTATGATCGGTCAGGCTTGCTGCCATAGCAGGGGTGCGGTGCGTCCACTTTCGCTGGGGGTCATCAAGCACTTGCACTCGTAAGCTCTTGTGGGGACGAACCCAATTGTAGCAAGCGTCTTCCCAAATCACTGCGGCCTCGTGGAACTCAATCTGTTTCGAGAAAGCCAGGGTCTTACGGGTCAAGCGCGCACTAAACATGCGTGCTGTCAGGTGGCTGTGCTTGATAGTGGCCGTACTTTTGCCCAATCCTTTGATCAGTTCATCCTGCCTGTCCCAAATGGCTTTCAACTTGACTCCTGGAAGTCGACCCTGCTCATCCCGCTGCTTGACCATTTGCAGATACAGTCAATCTGGGCCTGGCTTTTTGCGGGTGGGTGGTCGGCCTTGGCCACAATACTCTGGTACAACACCGTAAATTTCTAGCATCGCTTCATCAATGCCGCCCCAACCATCCGAAATCGTTGGGGAAGGACTCTCCGGATGACCACGCCGTTAAGTCTAATCCGGCTGGTTTCCTCAATACCAGTAGTTCGTGTGCAGCAGCTCGTGCGCCTTTTCACTGCCTGGCTCACCCAGGAATTCTTCGTATAATTTTTTAACGGAAGGGTTTTCGTGTGATTTGCGCAGTGCTTTCCCACTATCAATCTGGTAGAGTGCCTTGACGCGCTCCTGGATCCTTTCCATCCGCTCCTCGCTGTATGGCTGGCCACCTCCGTTGATGCATCCACCCGGACAGGCCATGATCTCTATTACGTGATATTTAGAGGTTCCCTGTTTGATATTTTCAAGGATCTTTCGGGCGTTTCCTAAGCCCGACGCCGCGGCGACATTAAGAGTCATGCCATTGAGATCGATCACGGCCTCCTTGACGCCCGCCAGCCCGCGCACGGCTGTAAAGTTTACATCTTCCAGCTCTTGCCCGGTGACTTCTTCATAAACTGTGCGCAGCGCCGCCTCCAATACGCCTCCGGCTGCGCCAAAGATGACCCCCGCCCCGGTAGCCTCGCCCAGTGGGTTATCAAACTCTTCGTCATCCATATGGCGCAGGTCAATTCCATTTTCTTTTAACATCTTGGTCAGCTCGCGGGTTGTGATCACATAATCAACATCCCGGGCATCGCTGGTGCAGTGTTCCGGCCGGACCGCCTCATATTTCTTGGCAATGCACGGCATGACCGATACTACGATCATGTCTTCTGGTTTCACGCCGATCTTTTGGGCATAGTAGGTTTTAGCGAGGGTGCCCATCATTTGTTGCGGCGATTTGCTCGAGGAAGGCATATACTTTAAGGTGGGATAATGGAACTCAAGAAAGTTGATCCAGCCAGGGCAACAGGAGGTGAGGAGAGGTAGATTCTCGTTCTTCCGAACTCGGTCAATGATCTCCTTCGCTTCCTCCAATATTGTCAGGTCTGCAGCAAAGGTGGTATCAAACACGGCGTTAAATCCAAGCCGGCGCAGCCCGGCCGCCAGCCTACCAGTCACTGGCACATCGACCGGCAGCCCAAACTCTTCGCCGATGGCTGCCCTGATAGCCGGCGCAACCTGGACGACCACCGTCTTTGTAGGGTCAAACAGCGCAGCCCAGGTCTCCATTATGTAGCCAACACCGGTCAGGGCGGCTGTCGGGCATACGCTGACACATTGCCCACAATAAACACAGTTAGATTCCACCATTGGTTGCAGTTCAGCAGGTCCTACAATAGTATTGAAACCCCGACCGAACGCCGTCAGGGCACCCACTGTTTGAACCTCGTTGCACATCGTCTCGCACCGCCGACACATGATGCACTTTTCTGGGTCACGCTTCAACGCCTGGCTGGTCTTATCAATGGGATAGGAAGACTTCTCACCGTGATAACGCTGTGTATTGATACCAAATTCCCAGACCAAAGCCTGCAGTTCGCAATCCGTGGATTTTGCGCAGATCAGGCAGTCGAAGGGATGGTTAGAGAGCAAAAGTTCCAACAGTCTCCGGCGGGCGAACAGCACTCGCTTTGTATTGGTCGTCACCTTCATCCCCTCGGCAACGGGCGTGGCACAAGAAGGTGCCAGATTCTTCCGCCCTTCCACCTCGACGACACACAGCCGGCACGAAGCAACTTTGTTTACCATCTTTAGCTCGCCCAGGTCAAGATAGCAAAGTGTAGGGATGCGGATATTGATCTTGCGGGCAGCTTCCAAAATTGTTGCACCGTCCTCAACCGTGATGGGTTTATTGTCTATGATTAAATTAACCATGATCGCTCTCCTTTCATTGCCTTATAATCGCCCTAAATTTACACCTGGTCATGCACGCCCCACACTTAATGCACTTGTACTGGTCTATGAGATGGGCCTGCTTGACCACGCCCGAAATGCAACCGACCGGGCAGCTTCTGGCACAAGCAGTACAACCGATGCATTTTTCGGGGAGGATTTCATAACATAGCAGCTTCTGGCAGACACCCGCCGGACAGCGTTTTTCCTTGACATGGGCTTCGTATTCGTTCCAAAAGTAGTTCATGGTGCTCAACACCGGGTTAGGAGCTGTCTGCCCAAGGCCGCACAGAGAGGTATCGATGATGACGCCGGAGAGTTCGCGCAGTTCAACCAAATCGGCCTCGGTGCCTCTACCTTCAGTAATATTGGTCAAAATTTCGTGGAGGCGTTTGGTGCCAATCCGGCATGGCAGGCAGCGGCCGCATGATTCTTCCACCGTGAATTCGAGGTAGAATTTGGCAATGTTTACCATGCAGTCTTTCTCACTCATGACAATCATGCCGCCTGAGCCCATCATCGAACCGATCGAGTTGAGCGACTCATAATCAATGGGAGTATCCAGGAACTGCCTGGGGATGCAGCCGCCTGAAGGGCCGCCGGTTTGAGCGGACTTGAACTCCAGTCCATTTTTGATCCCGCCGCCAATATTGTAAATGATCTCGCGCAGGGTCGTTCCCATCGGTACTTCGACCAGGCCGACATTGTTGATCTGGCCTGCCAGGGCGAACACTTTGGTGCCTTTGGATGTTTTGGTACCAATGGCACTGTACCAATCGGCTCCGCGCGTCAGGATCGCCGGCACATTGGCCAACGTTTCAACGTTGTTCACAATCGTGGGTTTATCCCACAGGCCGCTCTGGGCCGGAAATGGCGGTTTCGTGTGCGGCTCGCCGCGCTTACCCTCGATGGAATGAATTAGAGCTGTCTCTTCGCCGCAGACAAAGGCACCTGCCCCCAGCTTGATTGCCACATCAAAATCGAATCCAGACCCCAAAATGTTTTTGCCAAGCAAACCGAGGCTGCGCGCCTGGCTGATGGCAATTTGCAACCTTTTTACTGCCAACGGGTACTCGGCCCGGATATAGACATAACCCTGTTGGGCGCCGATAGCATAGCCTGCAATCGCCATCCCTTCCAAAACGCTGTGCGAGTCCCCTTCCATAATGGAGCGATCCATAAATGCTCCGGGGTCTCCTTCATCGGCGTTGCAGATCACGAACTTTTCCTCGGATTGGTAGTGGCGGGCAAATTCCCATTTTTTGCCGGTCGAAAAGCCGCCGCCGCCCCGACCGCGCAGTCCCGAGCGCTTCATTTCGTCAATCAGGGTTTCTGGCGCCATCTCCGTCAGGACTTTGCCGAGGGCCAGATACCCGCCTGATGCGAGGCACTCATCGATGTCCTCAGGGTTAATCAGGCCGCAATTGCGCAGGGCGATACGCATTTGTTTGCGGTAAAAGAACATCGCGTGCTGGGTTTCAACCTTCTGATTCAGCACCGGTTCATCATACAACAGGCGCCTGACCCTCTCGTTACCAAGGATATGCCCCTCAAAGATCTCGGTCGCATCCTCCGGTTTCACCTGGACATAAAAAACATCGTCAGGATAGACTTTGACGATCGGGCCTTTGGCGCAGAAACCAAAACACCCCGTAATGGAGGCCTGCACAGTATTCTCCAACTGCTTGCCAGCAATCAGCTCCTGGAAGTTGGCCACAATTTGCTGGCTGTCCGAGGCCTGACAGCCCGTGCCGCTGCATACCAGGATCAACCTTTTGCCGCCCGCTTGTATGTCGGTATTCACCCGATTATCCAGTAGCGGCTTGAGACGCTGGCAGGTGTCGATTAACTCGGAGTAGGATGTAATTCTAGGCATGGCTGGGCACCTCCTCGCTGCCTGTTTCGATCAGATAGTGCTCCAGGATCTCCTGGATTTTCTCCGCCTGGACCTTGCCATAGACTTTTTCATTGATTGTAATGACTGGCGCCAGCCCGCACGCCCCAACGCAGCGCAGGCTTTCGATGGAGAACTTGCCGTCCTCGGTCACTTGCCCAGCATGGATGCCCAGGATGCGCTCAAATTCTTGCAGCACCTTGTCTGCCCCGTTCACGTAACATGCCGTTCCCAGGCATACATTGATCCGCACTTTGCCTTTCGGGGTGGTGGTAAAGAAGTTGTAGAAGCTGATGACCCCGGAGACTTCGGCATGCGTGATTGAAAAACGGTCAGCGATGTGAAGCTGCACCTCCTCTGGCAAAAAGCCAAAGATGTCTTGTGCCTTGTGGAGGATTTGGATGAGAATATCCTTCCGGCGAAGATTGTATGGATCAATATGAAAATCATCGATGTACGCGTCTAACAATACGTACCATTCCGGCGGGAGCACCCGAACCCGGGAATTTGGTTTAGTTCTAGCCATAAATCGCCTCCATAAAATTCAGATTCAAATGGGACGCATCAAGGGTTGAAAACTCTGCCAGCTGATTGGCCTTGAACAGCAGCACAGACTGGGTCAACAGCGGAATCTCATCCAGGGTATGGGTTACAAATAGCACGGTAATCTTTGGATAGGCATTCAGGATGTGATTGATAATTGCGCGTTTCGATCGAAAATCAATCGAATTGAACGGTTCGTCCATCATCACAAAGTCGGGTTCTGTCAAAAAGCCGCGGATGAGCGCCACTTTTTGCTTCATGCCTCCGGACAACTGGTATGGGTAACAGTGCAGATTTGTAGATAGGTCGCAAACCTCAAGCCAGCGTTCAAACTTATCCAGAAGATCCCTGGTGATTTGGGTTTCCCGGATTCTGATCGGGAGAAAAATGTTTTCTTCTACCGTCATGTAGGGAAACAGCCGCGGCTGCTGGAAGATTGTGGCAGGGTTCTCCGCGGCAAGGGAAAAGGTCCCCTCGAAGTTGTAATCAAGGCGCGACAGGATGTTGATCAGGGTGGTTTTGCCTGAACCTGAGGGCGCAAAGATGGTCACCCGGCTCCCTTTTGGGATAGAAAAAGAAAGGTCTTCAATGACAGTTTGCACCGCGAATCGCTTCGTTAGTTTCCTGACGGTGAGAAAGTCGTCCGACATGATCATTCGGGAAAGAAATACCGTTCGAGACAGACTGCAAAAAGGAGGCTCTGGGTTGCCTCGAACAGAGCAGTGAACAGCAGCACAATTGCCAAGTAGAAAATCACCTCTTTCATATTGAAGTAAATGCGGGCCACGTTTAGCAGGTAGCCGATCCCGTCCTGGGAGCCAATGAACTCACCCAGAAGGACGACCTTAACCGACAAACCGAGGCCAATCGATAAGTTGCTTTGATAGGTTGGGACCAACGCTGGCAGGTAAAGGTACCGGACCAGGTGCTTCTTCCCGCCACCTGCGGAGATCAAGTACTGCTCCAAGGCCACCTTTTTCTTGGCCAGAGCGTTGGCGGTGTTGATGGCGATGGTCGGCAGGGTGAGAATCGCGACCAGTGCAATGGGCACCCCATCTCCAATCCCCATAGCAAGCAATAAGATGATGCCTAAGATCATGCCTGGGATGACTTGCAACGACACCATGAAGCTATTGACCCAGGCGGTCAAATTGGTCACGAATGCTAGGATTCCTAATACCGTCCCCAACGATAAGGCCAGGCCAAAGCCGGCAAGCACCCGGAAAAGAGTCACGGCCAGATGATGCCCAATATCCTGATTGAGATAAGAAAGGACATCCTGAAAGACTGTCACAGGAGATGGCAGGATGTAGGGCGGGAAAAACAACGCCACGAGGAGCCAAATTACAAAAAAGACCAAAAGGCCGATGGCGTTATTTTTGATCGCGGTAAAAAAATGGGGCAAAAGTCTTCCCATTGAGCGGCTTGCCTATTCGCTGATAGTAGCGCTGGATTTCCTGTACCATTGCGTCGGATTTGGTGAACGAAAAGTCGGTTCTTTGCAGAGAGGCGAGTAATACTTGCGGCGGAAAGCTGAAGTCGGCTTTGGTCTGCTCCACTGCCGCCGCTGGATCCTGATGGATGAATTGCAGCGCATTTACCAGTTCGGTGTTGAATTGGGCGATCAGATCGGGGTGCGCTGCCGCCCAATCTTGCTTGACAAAAGTGCCAACCTGGGGATAGCCATTGGCGGAGCCTGTTAGGGCGTCCCACTTTTCCTTATAGTTAAGCGATATGTACACCCGGTCCTGTTTCTCGACCAATGAAACATACGGCTCGGGCAAGGCCACGGCCGCCGCCTTGCCTTGTTTTAACAGTTCGACTGAAGAAGGGAAGGGCGAATAGATGGGTTTGATATCCCGTTTCCAGGTTAGGTCTTCTTGTTCGACAAAAAACCGGGTTATTTCTTCAATGGGAGAACCTTCGAAGGGGATATAGATCTCCTGGCCCTTTAATTCGCTGAAGCTGTTGACTTTTTTACCGTATGTCACCAGGTAGGTCAGGCCGGCAACGTAAGAGTTGACCATCTGGACCGGGGCACCGTTCTTGAAGAACTCGACCCCCACCGAAAGGCCGGTCACCAACATGGTGACATCCCCGCGCAGGAACAGGGTGCTCGCCTTGGATTGGTCGGTAAAGATCGAAACCTCAATCTTTTCTCCCCCGGCAGCGTTCAACAGCATGCGCTGGGCAACCAGGAGGACCGGGACAGATGACGGAGTTGCGGGGGCATAAATGACCAGCTTTTCGCCCGCCCCGCTGGTCGCAGTTGCAGTCGAAGGGATGGGCGAAGATGATGGGCTACTTAGAATTGGTGTGCCAGTTGGTATCCCCGCCGGCGCGGCGCAACCAGAGACCAGCGGCCCGGTAATTACCACCGATACCATGATCCAGTAAAAGGAGGGGAAGTGGGCCTGTCTGATTCTCATTCCAAATACCTTTAGTTTGATCCCTGGCTACACGTTGGATGCGTAAGCTTGAATAGCCTTACGCATGAATCCTTCATCCAATTGGCCGGTTGGGGTGATGGTCTCCAGAATGCGGTGTGGGATGCGCATAGCGGCTGGATCAAATCCCGCGCGCAGTTTGAAGGCGTACTTGCGGTGCAGAATGTCATTTCCCAGGGTGGTTAGGTCACTGGCCGATCGCTCAAAACCGGATGTCGCCAGTGCCTTCTGGACAACTTCCGGCTTGTAGATACCACGCGCAAACAGGCAGATGACCAGGCTGGTCAATACCTGCCGCCAACGTTCTTCTTCCAGCAGGCCGGCTGCTATTCCCTCGGGTGTGAGGGGTTCCCCCCTGGCTCCAGCTTCCTGATCCAGGCTGTACCCGGCGCTATCGAGGTGGCTGTGTCGTGCTCCTGTGAGATAACCCAGGTGGCTACCCGGCCCGGTATGATACCCCGGCATTTCGTTGCCGCCGAAGGTTAGAGCAAAGTCAACGCCGCCATAGAACTTTGCGGCATGTTCGGCCCCGCAGGCCAGCGCCCGGTAGAAATCGTTAGGCTGGTCGACGATGCGCCCAGCTGCTGCCAGATAAGCCGGGTAATTCCCCCACTCCAGGGTCACTCCATCCGTCTCTTTGATCGATATGAACCCCCGTTGAAACGCTTCGGTGGCCCAGGCGAGCGTCACACCCATGCTCATCACATCGAGACCCTGGACTTCCGCCTCATCTAATAATTGGAAAATGCCCTTGATATCTGTGCCGCCCAACATGCTGCCAACGGCGAAGATCGGCTCATGGTCGTATCCGATCATCGATGTCTTGAAAAAGAAAGGGTCCTTGGGATAGGGATAGCGGATGGCAGCCAGGTGGATGCAGGCTACCGGGCAGTGGGCGCACGCCACCCGCCGGCCGAGGTATTCGGTGGCCAGGCGCTCTCCCGATAGCGTCTCGGCGCCCTCAAAGTTACCTTGCTGCAGGTTTCGGGTTGGCAAGGCACCCATGGCATTGAGCGGCAGAACATTCATTGCGGTACCCAGTTGGTGGTACTTTTTCATCAAGGGCGATTCAGTCGCCATTTTGTAGATTTCATCGTAGAGAGTCCGGTAGGCACGCCGGTCCGCCACGGGCAGTGTTCGCTGTCCGGAAATCACCAGACCCTTGAGCCGCTTGCTGCCAAATACCGCCCCCAGCCCCAGGCGGCCAAAGTGTCGGTAAGTCTCAGTGATAACGGAGGCATACGAAACACCTCTTTCGCCAGCCCGGCCAATGCGCATGATCGACCGAACTCCCGAACCCCCCTCGCGCTGTCGCAAGATCGTGCCAATCGTATAGGCGCTGTGCACGCCCCATAATGCGCTGGCATCCCTGAAGTGAATGTTGCTGCCCTCGACGACTAAATAGACCGGTGTGGAGCTTGCGCCACGGACGACAATCGCCCCGTAGCCAGCCATGCGGATTGCCACAGCGCTGCGCCCACCAGCGTGGCTTTCTCCCAGATTGCCGGTATGGGGTGATTTGAACATCGCCACCGTCTTTGAACCAAGGGGGTACAGTCCAACCAGCGGTCCCACTGCCAGAATGATTGGATTTTCGGGGGCCAGCGGATTGGCATCCTGGGGGCATTCTTCCTCCAGGAGCCGGATGGCGGCCCCACTGCCTCCCAATCCAGCTTCGAACAACTCAGGCCGCTCCTCGACCGAAGAACGCCGACGGGAGAGGTCGATGTAAAGTACCCGGGATAATGGATCATTTTTAAGCACGGGCGGCCTCTTCTTCAGACACCATCCCTTTGGGAATATCTTTGCTTACCGGTCTCATCTCCTCCATACCAAGCACATCACAGGGGCAGAATGAGGCGCAATACCCGCAGTAAACACAAATTTCGGGCTTATCTTGCGCGGTGTCACAAAAGATAGCCCCAAACGGACAAGCTTCGGCGCAGTTATGGCATCCGATGCACAGTTCTGGGTGTAAGCGAACCCCACCCCCAGGCCGAGGTGGCAAAGCATCTGTCGGGCAGACCCGCGAACAGGGCGGATCAGGACAGGCCCGGCAGACAACGACAGCAAACCCTTTCCGTATTCCACCAGCCGACCTGACCCAGATGCTTGACCCTGCCAGCCCGCCGACACCAGGCCGGCGGGCACAGGCAAACATGCAGGATTGGCAGCCCACGCAGCGCTCCGCATCAAGCACAGACAACCGTTTACCCATAATGTCACCTTTGTTATAAGGCTTTATTCCTCCAACTAAAGTAAAGTATGCTTTCTCTCATTTCACTGTGAGGTTCAATAGGTCGTACAACAATGGGTAGTTCAGATTTTCGTTTAGCATGGCCGTGAAACTTGCAACCTTCTCAGGCTGCTGAATCCGGCTGCGGCCCAGGTAGCTTTCAACAATCTCGATCGTGCCCAGTGTGTCTTTATCGGTGAGCAGAACAGGCACGCCAAGTTCTTCCGCCCGGTTTAAAACAACGGGGCTTGGATACAGGTTGCCGGTCAGGATCAGACAGCGGGAGGAAGTCTCGAGTGCTGCTAGTTGAATGTCGGCCCGGTCGCCGCCGGTGATGACGGCCTTGTTCGCCTGGCGGCGGAAGTAGATCAGGGCAGCTTCGACACTCATTGCGCCCACGAGCATATTCTCTACCAGCTCTCCAGTCTTTTCAGCCCCACAGAGAATCTCGGCATGCAGGCCTTCAGCCAGTTCAGAAACCGCAGGGGCGGCCAACCTCGGGTCCTTAGGTAAAACACCCAACAATGCCAGGTGGTGGCGAGTCAGGTATGGCTCGACCACACCATGGACGTGCTCAAGATAGGCACGCCCCGTTTCATTGATAACAACGCCCACTAGGGCCTTGCCGAAATAATCCTGGGCGGCCAGGGCGCGGTCGATGAGCAGGGTATCATCGTATTTCAGAATGATCACAACCTGGGCTTTTGCCAGTTCGACCACCCGCCTGGCGGATAAACCGGCCACGAAGCCTTCACGCCAGCTGCGTCCGCCCTCTAGCACCATCACATCCCGGTTGGCCGATAGTTGCGAAAGTGCCTCTACGAGTTGAGGTTCATAATCTGTCTCTGGACCGCGGAGCTGCTGTTCCAATCTGGCTGGGGTTAATGCCACTGGACCCAACAGCGTAGCCGGCTCCGGCATTCCAAAGATTTGTTTGGCAAAGAAGACATCATCATCATACGGCAGGCCCTCGCGTAGCTGGCAGTTGACGTTAACCGGTTTCATATACCCGGCTTTTAAACCATCACTGTGAAAGCGAATCCCTAATCCGATGCACAGAGCTGACTTACCGGAAAAGGTTTCAGCGGAAGTTACATACAGATTTGCCATGTCAACATACTCCTCTTTAAGCTTTCAACGCCAGGCGCATGTCGAGGCCTAGCACACCTTGTCCCGCCGGGAAAACCAGCAGCGGGTTGACATCCAGCTCAACAATCTCTGGAAAATCTGTGACGAGTTGCGATACGCGCACCAGTGTGTCGGTAATTGCATCGAGATCGGAGGGTTTTTCGCCTCGTACACCGCGCAACAAGCTGTAAGCGCGGATTTCTGCCAGCATATCGCGAGCTTCGCGCCGGTCAATTGGCGCAACCCGGAAAGTTACATCCTTTAGAGCCTCCACGTATACGCCGCCCAGCCCGAACATCAGCAGTGGACCGAATTGTGGATCGCGGTTCATCCCGATAATGCACTCCTTACCACCTTTGACCATTTGCTGTACCTGGCAGCCCCAGATAGTAGCATCGGGCATATAGCGAGTAGCGCGATAAATGATCAGGTCGAATGCATCGCGCACTTCACTAGCCGAGGTCAAATTGAGCTTGACACCCCCGATGTCGGTCTTGTGCAGAATGTCGGGGGAGGCGATCTTCATAACCACCGGATAACCAATCGAATCCGCCGCCGCTATGGCTTCATCAGCATTCTTTGCGAGAGCCGACTTAGGCAGCGCGACGCCGTAGGCTGCAAGCACATCGCGCGCCTCAGTGTCGCCCGCCGTGACGCGCCCCTCATCCCGGATCCGGTCGACCACCTGCTGCACTTTTTCACGATCGACAGCCAGCGGCTCGATGTTGAGTTCAGGCGTATTCAGCCAATTTCGTTGGCACCACATTGCTGCGATGGCTGCTACTGCCCGTTCCGGCACCTGGTAATTGGGTATCTTATACTGAGTTAAAATTTCCAAGGCCGGCCGAATTGCATCATCTCCCATAAAGGCTGCAAAGGTTGGCTTCTTGTATTTGCGTGCCAGCTCACCCAACACTTGCGCGGTCTGCGGGATCTGGGTCGCGGTCTGTGGGGTCAGTACCACTAACACAATCCCGACGTTGGGATCACTCAGGGCACCTTCAATCGCCAACTCGTAACGATTGGCGGGTGCATCCCCCAGCACGTCAATCGGGTTGACGACGCTGGCTGCCGCCGGTAAAGCCGCCCGCAGTTTTTGTTGGATGTCGGGTGTCAGCGAAGCCAGATGCATTCCGGTGCGCTCGATTGCGTCTGAGGCCATGATGCCCGGCCCGCCCGCATTGGTCACCACTGCCACTGCATCGCTTACAGGCAGTGGCTGGCGGTCAAACGCCTGAGTGTAATCGAATAACTCCTGTACCGACCCGGCTCGCACAATGCCAACTTGCTTGAAGGCAGCGTCGTAAGACTTTTCAGAACCAGCTAAGGTACCCGTATGGGACGAGGCGGCTCGTGAACCGGCGCTTGTTGTGCCCGATTTGATCGCAACGACCGGTTTCTTACGCGTCACCAGGCGAGTGACCTTCATAAACTCGGGCCCGTCGGTGATTCCTTCAAGGTAAGCTACGATGACGTTGGTCTCCGGGTCTTCTGACCAGGCTTGCAGGAAATCGATCTCGTTTAGATCAACCTTATTTCCAATGCTGTAAAAGTGAGAAAATCCAGTGCCCTGGCCAAGCGCCATGTCGAGGACAGATGTACACAACGCCCCTGACTGCGACATAAAGGCAATCCGGCCTCGCCGGGGCATGCCGGCGGCAAATGAAGCGTTGAAGTTGCAAACTGTATCAATGATGCCCAGGACATTTGGCCCGATCAGGCGGATGCCAAAATGCCGGGCTGTTTCGAGCAGTTGTTGCTCCAACTGCCTCCCTTCGCGGCCCACTTCTCGAAAACCTGCGGTAATAATAACTGCGCCTTTAATCTCTTTTTGCCCGCATTCTTCAATTACGCCGGGAACGGCTACGGCAGGCACCAGAATCACAGCTATGTCTACCGGGCCAGGGATATCTTTCACCGAGGGATAAGCCGGTAGGCCGAGGATTTCCACGGCTTTGGGGTTAATCGGGTAAATGTGTACTTTTTAGCCGTACTGGATGATGTTTTGCAACACTGCATAACCTAGCTTGCCAGGGCTGGGTGATGCTCCCACGACAGCCACACTTCTTGGATTTGTGAATGCTTCAAGCATATTTTTTTCCTTTGGGCCGTTGCCCAATCATCGTAAATTGAGTATGCAACCTGCCGGCTAGGATAGCTGCCGTACCAGCGGTCGCAGATCAAGCCACCATTCTTCCTTCTGTCGAGTGTGAGCAGCGTCGATCATGCGCGGCATATCTTCCAGGTTGTGAATCTTGATGTGACCGCCTTGTATGCCGATAAATGCGCCGGCGGAGGAGTGTTTTTCCGCTTCCTCACTCAAGAACTCAACACAACGCGTTGCCAGGCGGGTGGCCTGGATGCGATCGAATGGCGACGGATTGCCGCCTTGCTGCATGTGCCCCAGGATCGCAGTTCGCACGTCGAAGAGTTGATGGCTCTCTTCTTCGAACAAAGCTGCCATAAAGCTTGTGGTATATAGCGGGTTGGCTTTCTCGTTCCGGATCACCAGGTTGAGACGCTTGCCTTGCTGGAATTCCTCGATCATGTGGTTCAGATCGATCTCCAGATCGCTCAACCGGACCCCTTCTTCGTTCAGGTAGACGCGCTCAGCTCCGCTTGCCAGGCCGCTCATCAGGGCCAGATAGCCGCAGTAGGTTCCCATCACCTCTACAACAAAGCAGCGACGGGTGGCAACCGCCGACTGCTTGATCTTATCCAGGACCTCGACGATGTTGTTGAGGGCGGTATCCGCCCCGATGCTCAACTCGGAGCCAGACAGGTTATTGTCGATGGATGCCGGCAGGCAGATGATCGGTATATTGAAGGCCGGGAAGGTGTTTCTTTCGGAGTACAGCTTATAAACCGCCTCGTAAGCCGACCAGCCGCCGATTACCAACAATCCCTCGATGCCTCGCGCCTCCAGGCTACGGGCGATGGCATACAACTCGCTGCCAGACGGTACTTTGTGGCTGACGCCAAGTTGCGAGCCGCCCATCGAGCCCCAGCCATGCACGTCCATCCAACCATATTCCTCACACTCCCCACGGGCCAACCCCTCGAAACCATTGCGTACCGCCATGACCGAATGCCCCTGGTCAATTGCCATCCGGATGGCGGCGCGCACGGCCGTATTCATGCCGGGCGCTGGGGCACCATCCGTCAGGATGGCCAGCCGCAGCCGCCGGATCCCCGGTTGAGGTGGGTGAGGCAGCGCCCGAATCAGGGTTCGCAAGATGCGAAACTGTTCCTTAAAGCTGCCTCCGCGCAGGTCCATGGCGCGATCATAGTCTCGGGCGTTAATCGCTTCGGCTACGGCCTGTGTCTTCTGAACGCATTCCATCAGCGGCAAGCGCGTAACCCGGTTGTAGCGCATGCCGATCAATTGGGGTTCCGACTCCGGCGCCGCGCTCAGCAACTCCTCGACTGCGGCGCGGCCGACCAGGGTGCTCATCCACCGGTCGAAAGCGCTCGGACCGCCGCCGCGCTGGATATGTCCCAGGATCGTCACCCGGGCATCTTCGCCCAGTCGCTCCTCGAGCACCTTGCAAACATGTGCGCTGGTAATTGGGGTTCCGTTGCGATCGCGGGCCCCCTCAGCGACAACCACGATGCTGTGGCGGCGGCCGGCCGCCCGTCCGGCGGCCAGCACTTCACACATTAAGGTTTCCCAATCGTCAGTTTCCGGCGGGCTTTCCGGTATGAACACCCAGTTGGCCATACCAGCCAGGCCGCTCATGAGGGCCAGGTATCCGCAGTTGCGGCCCATCACTTCAACCACAAACGTTCGCTGGTGACTCGCCGCTGTGCTGCCGATCTGATCGATGGCTTCTGTAATGCGGCGAAGAGCCGTGTCAGCGCCGATCGTCATATCCGTGCCATAAAAGTCATTATCGATCGAGCCGACCAGCCCCACAATGGCCAGGTAAGGATGTTGTACCGCGGTATTCTCGGAAATTTCCCCCTGGGCGGCCAGTTCTGCCACCAAGCTGGCCCACTCCTTGCGGAAAAGATTGGCGCCGGTCAGGCTGCCATCCCCTCCGATCACCACCAAGCGGTCGATGCCGCGCTCTACCAGGTTCTTCGCTGCTTTAAGCCTCCCATCGCGGGTGCGAAATGCGGCACAACGGGCCGTACCGATCATCGTTCCACCGCGCTGCATGATCCCGCCGACATCATTCCATTCCAGTTGGCGAATCTGTACGCCACCGTCAACCATTCCCTGGTAGCCTTCGTAGATTGCGTAGACCTTGGCGCCCTGACTGAGCGCCGTGCGGACCACGGCTCGCAACGCAGCATTCATCCCGGGCGCATCCCCTCCGCTGGTCAGGACGCCGATTACCTTTGTGCCCGCTTGCGTCATCGATCTCACCTCCCTATCCTGCAATCCGCGCCGCTATCTCGGCTAATCGGGTCGAATAGCCCATCTCATTGTCATACCAGGCTGCAACCGAGAGCAGCACGCCAGACTGCACTGCCGTCAATGGCAGATCCACAATGGATGAGTGGGGATCGCCGACAATGCGGGACGAGGCCCATTCCTCTTCCAACACCCCCAGGACACCCTTGAGCGGACCGGACGCGGCAGCCTTGCGGAAGGCGTCGTTGACTTCATCCACCGTTACGGGATGTTCAGTCAGCAGATTTAACTCGGCAATGCTGCCGGTGCGGATCGGCACCCGGTAGGCCTTGCCAGTGATCTTCAAATCCTTCCAGATGAATTGGAGCGCGCGGGCAGCACCGGAAGATGACGGGATGATATTCTCGGCGGCAGCCCAGGAGTCACGCCGATCTTTCATCGGTTGATCGGTGAGTGATTGGGTGTTGGTGTAAGCGTGAACGGTTGAGAACAGGCCGTACTGAATGCCAAAGTTTTCCAGCACTACCTTAACAACTGGCGCCAGGGCATTGGTGGTGCAGCTCGCCATGCTGATAATTTTGTGCTTCTCCGGGTCAAACTGATCGAGGTTGATTCCGGGCAGGAGCACTGCATCACAATCTTGCAGCGTCTTGCTTGGCGCACTGACCAGGACCCGTTTCGCACCGCGGTCGAGGTGAGCCTGCGCCCCAGGCCGGGTGGTGGCCCTGCCGGTGCAATCAATCACCAGGTCAACACCCAGTGCCTTCCAATCCGGCAGTTCCTTCGTCGTGTCAAAGAAGAGGATTTCCCGCCCGCCGATAACGAAGCCTTTGTCATTGACCCCGACCTCTTCATGCCATCGGCCGTAGTTTGAATCGACCTCAAACAGCGCCGCCAGGGTTGAGAGATCTTTAATATCGGAGATCGAGACGGGAGTGAATAACTGGCGATCGAGTGCTACCTTCATCAACGATCGTCCTATTCGTCCAAAACCATGGATAGCAATTTTAGCCATTGAATTTCTCCTTTTTGACTATTCTGGATCCTTCGATTTGATTCGGCACAACCCTTTTTCTGGAAGCAGAAAATTTTTATTTCTGGTTTGGCTGAGCACCTCCTGAAATGAAAATATCTTCTTAGGATAAAAAGGATACTGTTAAGTGATGCACCCTTCCATCCCGCAGGAAGATATGCCGGCTGTTGACGCTATCTAACACATTCCCTTCGATCCGTTGAAGGGTTCCATCGGTAAGATACACGGTCAAGAACGTCTCATTGGCTGCCTCGAGTACAATCGGTGTCTGGCAGATCGTGTAAGCCAGAGAGCCTGCTTTCAGGTTGAGCTTTTGCTGCCGCCCATTGACATCCAGGTACTCATAAACCGAAGGGGAGGCGAGGAGTTCGCCCGGGTCAAGCAGCAGATCAAATACCAGCCGACCATCTTCAACCGATAAACCAAGCTCGGTCTGCCGGGTCAGGACCAGCTCCTTGATCAGGCCCGTCATGCCCGGCTGTTTGGCGCCCTGTCCTTTGGGGGTATGCGAATAGGGATCGGTCGGGAATGCTCCATAAACGTCCGGCGATTTGTTGAAGCTCAAACCCCGCCGGATATCCGCATAACACTCCAACAGCGCCTGGGCAGATGGCTCATGCCTGAACCGCTGGGCAGTTTCTTGCACTGCCAGAAGTAGTTTTGCCACCATGTGCCAGTAGACGCTGCCCAAACCCTCGTATGCAAAAAAAGTTCCCGAACGCCCAGTGAACTCATTGTGGTGGAAGGTCTCTTCAAACAAAGCCTCGACTTTTTCAAATTCTGCTTCTACCAATTTAGCATATCGGGGTTGTCTTCTTAGCGCATCCAGAGCCCGGCTTACATCGTGAAAATTGCGGATATGACCACTGAAGTGATAAACGCCATTGACATCTCGGGTAATGATGGATTTGTCTTGCGCCTCTACCAGCATTGTAAAAAGCACCACATCACTTACTTGATCTTGGGTTAAACAGTTCTTTTCCAGAAAACCTGGCAGATGACGATCCGGGTAAAGAATGTAACTCTGCTGGTCAGCCTGGTAAAGCGAGCTGTTTCGCAGGCCCTGGAGCAGCGCCAATGATTCATCACTGGATAGCAACCCTGATGAAAGAATGGCAACCTGACCTTCGAGCATCTCATACAAATGACTGATGGAGGCGCGGCTATGCTCAAGATGCAGAATATTGTAGGCATGGTAAAGGTCGTCGCTGCGTTTATTGGCCACCAGTGAATGTTCCACATATTGCTGCGCCAGATCGAGAAATGCGACGATATCTGCAACCGGTGATAACGTAATCTCGCCCGAGAAACCATTTCGGTAAAAAATCCAGCGGTAATCGCTCCCGGCCTCGCCGAGGGCATCCATCATGTTCCGACGTTGTTCGTCATCGAATGATCCTTGCAAGGCGGAATGGTACCGGTTCAAGATTTCAGATACCCGGGTGTAGAACTGTTGAACCGCTGGGCTGAACGGTACGGCGCCGAGTGCACTGTTGGCGAATAAATCCCGGCAGAACGCAATATATCGCCGGAGATAGCACAAAGTCACAACAGACAGCCCCTTGCCGACCAGGGCATTATTGGCGTCGTTCCACTCCGGGCGCTGGGTATTCATCCATATACCCCCTTCGGGGACAAAGTTGGCAAGTTTGGCGAGCAACGAAGTGATCAGTTTCTCGGCAAGAGAGACATGGAGCACCTGTCCATTCAGGGCATACACTAATTTTCCATCCATGCCACGTTCATCTTGCCGCGCTACGATTTGCCGTTGCAAGTCCCAGTCGAAAACGATCGTGTTATAGGGATCCTTCAATAAATCGGCATAGGGCTTGATTTTATATGGAACATGGGAATAGCTGAACATCAACCGGGCCAGGAATTCTTGCAGCTTGCCAGGATGCATCCTGTCGCTGATTTCCATCAATTTTTGGAGATAAATGATCTGGTGATCGCCCCAATAGCCGATATTTGCCCAGGGATTGCCAGGCTCTGGAATCTCCCAGTCGACCCCATGATGGGTGATCCGGTAGGGATTGTAACCATCTACCGTGGTGGCATTCAGGAAGGTGCAAATCATGCTCTCGACAAACTCGGGATAAGAATAGGCGAGCGCCTCCCAGTTCTGGAAGATATCCCTCCAGTTTCCTTCGTAATCGGGCTTTACCGAGCCATCCGGTTTCTTGATATTGATCGCAAAGCGGTTCCAGGGGCGGCTGGGGTCGCCATGACGGCGGCTGAAGATCAACGGCAAATAGGCATAGCTCAAGCAGATTATGTCGGCCGAACCGGTTGCTTCTGCCCGGGCCTGTAAATCAGATACATGGATTTTCTCCGGCAGTGCGGCGAAGAAACCAGAATTCGCTTGCAGAACCAGGCGATTGCGAACAGAAACAAAGTCAATAAAATCCACAGCCCGGATCCAATATTGATCCGCAAAAATGCCGCCACGCATCAGGTTGAACATCACATTCGCAAAATGGTGGGCCGAATGCAGTGGATTGTTTGAAAGCTGGACACCATCTGCGCTGGCAACAATCTTCCACAAACTGAACTGGCCAGCGGCGATATCGCCTTCCAGCTCCTGCACCAGGACAGCCTGATCGCCTTGCAGCCACCGGATCTTCTGGGCAATCGCGGCGCTGTCCTGGTGGACATCCGCCAGCAGATGCCAGGTGCATTCCTCCCGCGGGGCCAGATCAAGCGTGGCGTGCACAAAATACGCGCCGCGCCGGCCGAGCACTTCTGGTTCTGTCTCGATCCTCTCTCCAGAGCGGAAACGGTTAAGCTGCGACGATGAGAGCAGGTAGTCTGCCTGAGGCAGACCGAGCTGTGCAACGGTAGTGGCCAGGAGGGATTCGCTGGGTTCAGCCAGGTCAGTAAGCCTCGAATTTAAGGCGAAGATAGCTAATCCTGTTCCAGGGTCCAACTCGCTACGCTTGTAAGCGTCCAAAAGGGAGCTAAACGTGTTCTGCGTCACCATCGCCACGTTGGCGGGCAATATATTCTGAATGCCATCTAAAAGATCCACCTGGCAGGGTGAATCCCCCGCATTGACCAGCCATGTCGTTTTGACGAAACCAAATTTTTCACTGGTGCGCCAGGCATACCGGTAGGTCAGCTTGAGATCGAGATTCGTTTCTTCGAAAACAAGCGCCGTTCCGGTCACGTTTTTGTAGAGATTCCGTACGATGGAATAATTGCCCCGCTGCCGGTCTGAAAACGGCTCCCAGAGGCTCGCCCGGAGGGAACGCCTGACCAGCAAGATCGCTTTACTGCCGGTGTTCTCGCTGTTCTCCGTGATCTTATCCACAGTATAGTATGGGAAAAGCGCTTGTTCAGGGTTGCCCCGCCCGGCTGAAAGCCCTCCCGTCGATGAGACAAAGAGCCAATGATCGGAGCTGCTGACAATGCTCATAAAAAACGGCTCAATCGCATCGAAATTTTGAATTTTATAAAACGGCTCCCCCAGCAGGGTGACATATTCACCACGGACGACTTTTTCGGTCGGCTTTTGGGGTGTATCGCCAATGAGAATTGTTTGTGTTTGTATATTCATAGTTTTTTTCTACTGTTGATAGACGCGCACATAATCGACATACAATCGGGTTGGGAAGACTGTATCAAGACCGACCATTCCCGGCAACTGGCCGCCAACCGCCAGGTTCAATATGATGAAGAATGGGTGATCGAACACCCATTTCCGTTCGCCCACATCGGCGCGGTTTACGGTGTAATATTCTGCCCCATCGTAGTACCAGCGGATCTGGTCAGCTTCCCACTCGATCGCATAGATGTGGAAATCATCAGCGATATTGTATTTTTGCCGGTTCCACTTGCTGAGACCTAATGGCCCGGAATATCCTGGACCATGCAGTGTTCCAAAAATCAGGTCTGGCTCTTTACCGATGTATTCCATAATGTCGATTTCTCCGCAGTCCGGCCAGTTATTGCCATTGAAATCAGAGCCGAGCATCCAGAATGCCGGCCACAAGCCCTTGCCGCTGGGTACTTTGAGACGCGCTTCGAGACGTCCATACTGAAAGTTTTGCAGTCCTTTGGTCTTAAGTCGTGCTGAAGTGTAATAAGAACCCTCGTATTTTTCCTGCCTGGCTTCGATCACCAGCATGCCATTTTCCAGGCGCGCATTTTCCGGGCGCGAGGTATAGTATTGCCCCTCACCGTTTCCCCACCCCCAGCCACCAATGTCGAACGTCCAATTATTGGGATCAATCGAGTCGCCATCGAATTCGTCGTGCCAGTATAGGTTCCACCCTTCTGGCGCCACGATTGGCGTTGGACTCGGTGTCGCTCGGATTGGGCTGCAAGATACACCAAGGCCAAGTAGAATCAAAGTGATGACCCATATCTTAAAAAAGTAGAAGCGAAGTAGATCAGAATGCATCACGTCCCTCCTCGCACCAGACAGGGGTACTAGCAACTGATTATCCCCTCCTCGAGAGAAAAGGCACCCTCTCGAGGAGGGGATCAGGTGATTGCCCGATTGAGGAAGAATTGAACCTAGAACTAAGGCGCCAGCTCAAATGCTCCGCTGTCACAATCTGAACCTTACTCCGGCCATCCGATGGTCGAGACATTATCTCCTAGCAGCCAGAAAGCCGGCCAGAGGCCCCGCCCGGCAGGGATTTTGGTGCGCGCCGCAATGTTGGCCTGGGTGAATTCCATTTTCCCCTGGGTGCTGATGCAACCCGAGACAAAATCAAAGCGTGTACCCTGTGGCGTGACCACTTGAAGCTATCCAACGGCGATCCGTCCGGTCCGTCGAATTCGTCGTGCCATACGAGTCGCCAAGCGGGAAGGTTCCCGTGAGATGGCGAGCAGCAATCGTCATTGAAGGCCGGTTTCATGGCTATTCCAATATATACTTTGCCGCATCGGCGATCAGCCGCGCCGCCGATGCGATTTTCCACACACCCATATTGATGATGAGGTGATAGAGCAATGGATCGGACCAATCGATTTTGTAGAAGCGCTTGACGTAGCCTGCCGATGCTTTATCGTGCTCATTGATCGATTTCTCGGCTTCTGACGAACTGACTCGAGTGGCCTCGGCGACGCGCTGGATGCGCACCGCCAGTGGCGCTTCAATGCGCACATGCAGCACGCCCGGCATGTCGCGCAACGCGGCCTGTCCTCCGCGCCCGACGATGACCACGTTGCCCACTTGATAAGCGGCGTGAATGGTTTGCTCCATGAGCGACACCGCCTGCTGTTCGCTCAATTGCTCCACCTGTTTCAACTGCGCGCCGGTCGCATCCCGCCGCCAGGAGGACGCCTGCGCGACGGTCAGCGGCGTTTGCGCTGCGGGAGTCGTCAACAGCGACACCAGCCGGTTCAAAATGCTCTGCGATTTGAAGTTCACTTCAGATAGATCAATGACTTCGCCTTCCGAGAGGCCAGCTCTGGACGCCACTTCGGCCATCAGATTTTTGTCGAAGTACCGATAGCCGAGCAGTTCGCAGACGCGGGCGGCCACCGCGACGCCGCCACTGCCATATTGACGGGAAATCGTGATCACGGTCATGACTTACCTCCTGTTTTCATGCTTGACGGGAGATCATTTTAAGTTCGATCATTGGATCGCCATCTCGCTCTCCTTATCGAAGATATGCAGATTACCCATGTTGAAGACCACCTGCACGTCGTCGCCGATCCGGTATCGAGAGCGCGGGTCCACCCGGGCGACGAAGTTGTGCTCACCGCTCTTTAGATAGACGAAGATTTCGTTGCCCATCAGCTCGGTGACGTCCACGACAGCGTTGACCGCCTGGGCAGTGATCCCGGGCGGAGCGTACTGTGGGTTGTGGATGTCTTCCGGGCGCACGCCAAAGACGATCTGCTTGCCCACGTAGGGCAGGAAGATGTTCACTTGGTTGGCGGGTATCTCCACTTTGAAAGAGCCGCCGTCCACGCAGAGCTTGCCGTCTTCGCGAACTAGGCGAGTGGCGAAGAAGTTCATCGCCGGAGAGCCGATAAAGCCGGCCACGAACAGATTATCGGGCTTCTCATAGAGGACCTGAGGGGTGTCGATCTGCTGGAGGATGCCCTTGTTGATCACTGCAATGCGGGTCGCCATGGTCATTGCTTCAGTCTGGTCGTGCGTCACGTAGATGAAGGTGGTGGCAAGCTGCTGGTGGAGCTTGCTGATGTTGGCGCGGGTCTCGACTCGCAGCTTAGCATCCAGGTTGGAGAGCGGCTCGTCAAAGAGGAAAACTTTTGGCTCTCGCACGATGGCGCGCCCTACAGCCACACGCTGGCGCTGCCCACCGGAGAGTTGGCGAGGTTTTCGGCCCAGCAGGTCGCCGATGCCCAGGATATCCGCCGCCTGTTTAACCCGGCGGTCGATATCAGCCTTAGGGGTCTTGCGCAGCTTCAGGCCGAAGGCCATATTGTCGAACACGCTCATATGGGGGTAGAGGGCATAAGACTGGAACACCATAGCGATATCCCGGTCCTTGGGGGCCACGTCGTTGACCACCTGGTCGCCGATGAGAATGCTCCCATCGCTGATATCCTCCAGTCCTGCCAGCAGGCGCAGTGCAGTGGATTTACCACAACCTGAAGGGCCAACCAGGACAAGGAATTCCTTGTCCGGAATTTGGATATTGAGGTCGTTGACGGCGATGACGTCGCCAAAACGCTTGTAAACATGATCGTAGGTTACACTAGACATCGTTATCTCTCCTATCTTTTGGGCGATGAGAAAGTAGATTCCTTATCCTTTGACTGCTCCCTGCGTCAGGCCCGAGATGATATAGCGTTGCAGCAACAGGAAGATTGCCAGCATCGGCAACGTCATGATCAACACCGCGGCTGCCAGCGTTGGCCAGTTGCTGCCGTACACGCCTTGAAACACGATCATGCCACGCGTGATAGGGTAGTAATCCTTATTGGTCAGGTAGATGGTTGGCAGAATCAGCTCATTCCAGATGCCGATTGCATGCAACACTGCCACTGTGGCGACTGCTGGCTGAATTAACGGGAGGAGAATCGCGGTCACGAAACGGAAATACCCACACCCGTCCAGAGCCGCCGCTTCGTCCAGTTCCTTCGGGATCGTCTTAATGTAGTTCACCAGGATCACCATACCAATGGGGTTTATGGTAAACAGCAGGATATACCCCAGTGGGTTGTTGTACAATCCCAGTCTCAACATCAACTGGAACTGCGGGATCAAAGCTGGCGGCAGAAACAAGGCGATGACGAACATGGCTAAGACAATGTTAGCGCCTTTGATGTAGCCGCGCGAGATCGGGAAAGCGACAAACACAGCAGTGGTTACAAAGACCAATGTGGACGAAATGGTGTAGATCAACGAATTGGTCAGGTAGCGCGGGAAATTGGCTTTATTCCAGGCCTCGATAAAGTTTTGAAAATTCAAGCTTGTTACCGGAGAAGTCGCGCTTTTCATGAATTCCGGCAGCGTCTTGAATGCCGTATTGACCAGCATGAGCAAAGGCCCGGCATAGATAATCGCGAAGATCAACAGGACCGCGTA